>Ga0105053_10000507_pt1 | contig 60461 bp, 53 predicted proteins | sample BON01_FD_78093 | JGI IMG/M metagenome (GOLD analysis project Ga0105053, IMG submission 78093) | Freshwater microbial communities from Lake Bonney liftoff mats and glacier meltwater in Antarctica - BON-01 | ecosystem: Environmental > Aquatic > Freshwater > Ice > Glacier meltwater | place: Lake...
ACGCTTGCGAAGATCAGGGGAAATCAAATTTGCCATGGTAGCTACCTCCTCGAACTGTGAATCACAGTTCGAGGAGGCTGGGAATCAATTTGATTCACTCATGCTGTACGTTGCTCTAGCCCGTGGTACGGGTGATGTCGCAGCCGTCTGGCCCGTCAATGCGATCCTGCTTATTGTCGTGCTGAGGTGGCCAAAGGCCAAATGGCCAGCCCTGTTTGCGTGCCTGTTCATCGGCTATATCCTGGCCAATGTCGTTATCGGCGACCCGTGGGTGCGCAGTCTGATCCTAACGATGGCAAACAGCCTTGAAGTTCTCATCGTCGCGCTGATACTGAGCCGGAATTCCGCGCCGAATATCACCCGCAAATCGGGCATTTTGAGATTGTTCGCGGCATCCCTGATCGCGTGCAGCACTTCGACGCCGATAGCGCTTGCGGGTCTCGCGCTGACCGGAGCGGCCCTGCCTTTGCAGGATTCAGCTCTCTGGTTCTTTGGCGACATCCTGGGCCTGCTCCTCTTCGCGCCGTTGCTTTGGGCGCTTTTGACGAAACGCAAAACCGGGAACGACATTGGCTGGATGTCTGCGTTCGAGGGGTTGCTGGTTGTCGTCGTCACAATTGGTGTGTTTGTGCAGCCGAACTATCCGCTCCTCTTTCTCGTTCCGCCGGTGCTTGTGCCTCTGACTTTCCGCCACGGCGTTCGCGGGGCGGCTGTTGCGCTGCTGATCGTAACGGTGATCTCGATTGGGTTCACCTATGCTGACATGGGTCCGACCATGCTGGCAGAGGACGGGATCGTCCATCATATGCTTGTCCTACAGGCTTTTCTCGCAGCGAATTCCTACATGGCGCTGTCACTTGGTGCGTCCGTGAGCGAACGTCATCGCCTAAACCAGCGCCTGCGCGAGTCCAGACGCCGCATCGTCGAGCGATCGACGCGCGAAAAGGTTCTCCTCAGCCAGGCCGAAATGGCCAATGAAATCTCGCAGGTCGGGCACTGGACCCTGAATTCCGAGAAGAGTGAAGTCTACTGGTCGCCGGAAGTCTATCGTATTCACGGCGTGACACCCGAGACGTTCGATCCGATGCTCGATGGTGCGCTTGATTTTTATATCGAGGGTGACCGCGAACGCGTTGCGGGTCTGATTGATCAGCATATGAAGAGCGGTCAGGACTGGAATTTCGAGGCAACGATTCAGCGGCGCTCTGACGGCGAAAAACGCCGCGTAAGATCGATAGCCAAATGCCACGTCGGCCCCTCCGGATCGGTCGAACACATATTCGGCGTTTTCAAGGATATAACGCAGGAGCACGAACTTTATGCCGCCCTGTCTGTGAAGGAAGAACAATATCGTCTTCTGGCGGAACACTCGACTGATATCGTCCTCAAGTTCGGCCTCGACGGTGTGATCAGCTATGCTTCGCCTTCGGCGTCCATCGTTGCCTCGCCAGAGGAGTCCATCGGCAAGCGGACGGACGACTTCGTTTTTCCGGAGGATCGCGCGATCGCAATGTCGATTGCGCAGGAACTGTTCACGGGCAAGGAAATTGACGTCAATGCACAACGCGAATTCCGGATCCGCCTTGCTGACGGATCCATTGTTTGGCTTGAGGGCAAGTCTCAGGTCATCCGCGATGCTGACGGCAACCCGGTTGAGGCTGTATCGACCTATCGTGATGTCAGCGAACGTCATGAACGCGAAAAAGCGCTGGCCGCAGCGCGGCTTGAGGCCGAGTCTGCCGTCATCGCCCGCACGGAATTCCTGTCCAATATGAGCCATGAGATTCGCACGCCGCTGAATGGTGTCATGGGCTTCACCGATATTCTCAAGACGACGGCGCTGACGGATGACCAACTGACCTACGTCCAGCGCATTTCGTCTGCGAGCCGGACATTGCTCGAAATTGTCAACGACATTCTGGATTTTTCCAAGATCGATGCCGGACGGATGGACGTTGAAAAGCGACCCTTCGACATTCGCGAGGTGATTGAGGATGTCGTTAGCCTGGTCGCGGCGGCGCGACCGAACCCGAACGTCAAGATTACGTGCCAGGTTGCGCCCGAGATTGCTGCGGCGGTCGTGGGGGATGAAACCCGGTTGCGCCAGATACTCACGAATATCGTCGGCAATGCGGCCAAGTTTACGGAGGCGGGCCATGTCAGGCTGGACGCGAGACTGACGGACGGACGACTTTGCATGATCGTGGCTGATACCGGGCCGGGCATTCCTGCCGACAAGATGGACCACATATTTACCGGTTTCTCCCAGGCCAACGCCTCGATCACCCGGCGCTTCGGGGGCTCTGGCCTGGGCCTGTCGATCAGCCGGTCTCTGGCCTTGCTGCTGGACGGCAACCTGGAGATTGTCAGCGAAGAAGGGGTGGGGACGAATGCGATCCTGACCGTGCCTTATATCCCGGATAGGCGTACCGGCCGTGTCGAAGCGCCCGATATGGTCAAAGATCGCCGGGCACCGACGGCGGCGCGCATCATGGTCGTCGACGATATCGAGATGAACCGGGCCCTGATCGCTATCGGGCTGCGTTCGGCCGGGCACGAGGTGACGACCTTTGCCTCGGCGCCCGACGCGATCCTCTCGCTGCTTGAAGGCATCCCCTATGACATCATCCTGATGGATGTGCAGATGCCTGAAATGGATGGCTTGACCGCGACCCGCCGTATCCGGAAAATGCATGGGCCTGCAGGCCGCCTTCCGATTGTTGCGCTGACGGCGAATGCGCTGGCCACCCAGGCGTACGAATGTCTTGCGGCGGGCATAGACGCACATTTCTCCAAGCCCATCGATATGGTGCGCCTGAACAACCTGATCGAGCGCCTGCTGCGCAAGAAGGGTGGAGAGGTGGTCGAGCGGACGAGCGAAGCGGATGCCATGATCGCCGATCTGAAGGAAGACTGTCGCCGCGATATCCTGGAGCTGCCCGGCAAGCTGGGCGCATTGCTGCGGATCAGTGCGCCGGACACCCGGGCGCAAGCGGTTGCGTCGCTCGCCCATTCTGTGGCCGGAACATCCGGAAGCCTGGGCTTCAAGGATGTGTCGGACGCGGCCTTCAGGCTGGAGGCCGTTGCCAAGAAAATCCTGTCCGGTACGCCGGTTCCGGACTCGCTGGAGGGCGCGGTGGACAGCTTTGTCAGCGTCGTCGAGGATGCGGCCTGAGGCTAGCGCCTGCATCCGGAAACACCTTCCGGTGCCCGGCAAACCTTTCTGACAAGCCTGTCGGAGTCAGCTTGAATTATCCCACTTTTCCAGCGCGGCGGAGAGCAGCCCTGGCAGGGCCGTGGCGACGGCGCCAAGCTCGGGCCGGAGGCGATAGGCCGATGCCATGGGCAGGGCGACGGGCTTCGGATCGCCGCGTTTACGCTGGCGGGCGAGACTGCGCGCGAGGCGTTTGGCGTGAACTTCCGGCGCTTCCAGCACCTTGTAGAGGGCACTGACACGCGCAAGGAAGGGCGCGGCGGGCACAGGCCCGAATGCCCAGACGCTGCCTGGAAACAGCACAGGTGCGTCCGGATCGACGGCAGGCTGCACCCTTCCGGACAGGGCGAAGCGGTGCGGGGGCAGCACGGGTTGGCAGTGGGGATGGCAGGGTGAGCGCCAGCGTCATCAGGGTCAGCAACCGCCGCACGATCATCTCGAGCTGTTTCAGCCGCGCCATCGCCTTCTGCTTCAGGCTGCGTTTCAGCGTCAGCGTCAGCGGCTTCAGGTGGATACTGGTCAGCCCGATAATATTTGTCAGCGCGAGACTGGCTTCTCGGAGGCCATGAGAGATGAGATCGCTGTTGACGGTCATGAGGGCAGTATAGCGCGGGCGGGATATGGGTTGGACAAGGGTGTGGGAGAGACGCGGGGCCGACGAGTGAATATCGCGCAGCGCGGGCCGACCCTGCGCTTGCCAAAATTTCATCATCTTTGTCGGAACCCGGCGGCGAGTATCCCGCTTATTGGGCATCGTTCCAATCAACGGAGACCCCACCTGACCAACCAAACCTTCCATACAGAAATCGACGCCCTCAACGACGTCACCAAGGTCTTCATCGACAGCAAGAAAGGCTATGAAAAGTGCTGCGAGCTGGCCGATGACGGCTATGCCCTGCGGGCGCAATTCCTGAAGCGGGCGAATGAGCGTGCCGATCTTGTCAGCCGCTTCCATCATCATGTCCGCAGCCTTGGCGGCGAACCTTAGACGGATGGTGGCACGCTCGGCACGCCGCACCGCAGGTTCACGCAATTCGTGTCGCTGTTCAGCGACGATGAGAAAGCTGCGCTTGAAGCCGTCGATGATGGCGAGGAACACCTGGCCAAGGCAATCGAGGGCCGGATGGAGAAAAGCGAGGTGCAGGGACAGTCCCGAGCACTGCTGCAGGACGCCCTTCGCCGACCGGCTGACCTGAGACAGGGCCTGATAAAGAAAAAGCCGGCTCCTTCAGGGAGCCGGCTTTTGTGTGTTTTGTATGCGTGTCCGGTCGCCCGGCTTAAATCTGGCCCGTCACTTCCAGAACATCTTCGACGGTGCGCAGGCCGGGTTTCGGGCTGGTGACAAGGACGGCCATATTGCCGGGCAGGTGCTTGTTATCGAGCATCTTGTCATGGGCCGCCGGAATCTGGTCCCAGGGGAAGACTTCCGACATGCCGGGATCGATACGGCGGTTGATGACGAGGTCATTGGCAGCGCTGGCCTGTTTGAGGTGGGCGAAGTGGCTGCCCTGCACGCGCTTCTGGCGCATCCACAGGAAGCGGGCGTCCATGGTGAGGTTGAAGCCGGTCGTGCCGGCGCAGATGACGACCATGCCGCCGCGCTTCACCACGAAGACCGAAACGGGGAAAGTTGACTCGCCCGGATGTTCGAACACGATGTCGACATCCTTCTTGCCCGTATGTTCCCAGATGGCTTTGCCGAACTTGCGGGATTCTTTCATATAGTCGTTGAATTCCGGGCCATTGACCGTGGGCAGCTGGCCCCAGCAATTGAAGTCATTGCGGTTGAGCACGGCCTTGGCGCCGAGGCCGAGGACGTGATCCTTCTTGTCGTCGGAACTGACAACGCCGATGGCATTGGCGCCGGTGACGGCGCAGAGCTGGACCCCGAAACTGCCAAGGCCGCCGGACGCGCCCCAGACGAGCACGTTGTCGGCCGGCTTCACGATGTGGGGACGATGGCCGAACAGCATGCGATAGGCGGTCGCCAGCGTCAGCATGTAGCAGGCGCTCTCTTCCCAGGTAAGGTGTTTCGGGCGCGGCATGCACTGGCGGGCCTGCACGCGGCAGAACTGGGCGAAGGAGCCGTCAGGTGTCTCGTAGCCCCAGATGCGCTGGGACGGCGAGAACATCGGGTCGCCGCCATTACACTCTTCGTCGTCGCCATCATCCTGGTTGCAGTGGATGACGACTTCGTCGCCGGGCTTTACGCGCTTCACCTTGCGGCCAACGGCCCAGACGATGCCGGCGGCATCACTGCCGGCAATGTGATAGTCCTGCTTGTGGATGTCGAACGGCGAGACCGGCTCGCCGAGACCGGCCCAGATACCGTTATAGTTGACGCCTGCAGCCATCACGAGGACGAGCACTTCGTCGGAGTCGATGTCTGGCACGGGGACCTGCTCGAGCTGCATTGCAGTCGACGGGCGACCGTGGCGCTCGCGGCGGATGGCCCACGCGTGCATGAATTTCGGCACGTGGAATTCCGGTGGAATCTCGCCCAGTGCGTAAATGTCTTTCTGTTCTCTGCCCATAATTGAAATTCCAATCCTCCAAAATCACTTCAGGCAGCAGCATGCGCACGTTTATTGCGTGTCTTCACAAAGCCCCCGGGTCGCGGCACCTTGGCTTCACGCCCGCCCGGATGCAAGGCATTTGTTGCGGCGCACAATAACGCAACCGGATCGGCGTGACAAAAATGACAATATGCACCACGGCCTACCTCAACGGCGCCTTCTGTCCTGCAGCAGACGGTCGGATATCGCCGTTTGACCGGGGCTTCCTGTTTGCCCATGCCGCGTATGAGGTGACCGCCGTATATGGCGGGCAACTCGTGGATTTTGGGGGTCATATGTCGCGCCTCAGCCGCACGCTGGCCGGAATTGGCATTCCGAACCCCTTGCCGGGAGAGGGCTGGGGCAAGGTTCACCGCGACCTGATCGACTATAATGGCCTCACTGAAGGCCTGATCTATTTGCAGGTCACAGCCGGGGCCTATGGCCTGCGCGACTTTGCCGGGCCCGAGGAATTCGAGCCGACCGTGTTCCTTTATGCCGACTCCCGTCCGCTGATCGGCGCCGCGGCGCGCGACGGGATCAGGGCAGTCTTCCTGGACGATACGCGCTGGAAACGGCGCGACATGAAGACGACGCAGCTGCTGTCGCAGGCGCTGGCCTACCGCACGGCGCGCGAGGCGGGAGCGGAGACGGCCTTCCTGGTGGAAGACGGACGTGTGACCGAGGCGGCCTCGGCCAATGCCTGGATTGTTGATGGGGAGGGGCAGCTGGTGACGCGGGACCTGTCGCCGTCCATCCTGCCGGGGATCACGCGGGCGGGTGTCCTCGACCTGCTGGAAGGCTCAGGCCTTCACCTTGTCGAACGCGGCTTCACGCCGGAGGAGGCGCTGGGCGCGAAGGAGGCGTTCACGACGTCTGCGGGCGCGATGATCGCGCCGGTGATCGCGATAGATGGACAGGTGATTGGCAGCGGCAAGCCGGGGCCGGTGACGCGTCAGGTCCAGCGACTGTATTATCAGGCGATGGGCGCTGACGTGGCGACGGTGGCGCCGTGGACGATGGGCTGACGCGCAGGACGGCGGGCGGCCATTACGGCGCGGGCCTTGAGGGTGAGGATCGTGCCGGCGAGTACGATGGTGACGAGGTTTGCCAGAACGACCGGGACGCTGGCAATCATGATGCCATAGGCGAGCCAGGCGGCGATGCCAGCGGTGAACAGGACGTACATGACGAGGGAGATACCGCCGGTGTCGCGCGTCCGCAAGATCTGGACGGCCTGGGGCACGAACGAGACCGTGGTCAGGATGGCGGCTAAAAAGCCAATAAATTCAGTCATTTGGGGTGCGCTCCGCCGGCATTCTGGCCGCATGTACATCAAGTCCGTTTCAGCGGCGAGGGGAAGAATCAGGCCCGGATTCGGGATTGTAGAATTCGCCTTCGATGATCTCGCCATCTGCCGAGCCTGCGCTCGGATTGGCCTCGCGGAACGTTGCGTTCAGGGTCGACAGCGCGCTGCTGACCTCGGTTGTGGCGAGGCGGGCGCTGATCGCGTTGGCGGCGAGGGCAAAACCGGTGATGCCGATGAAGATCGCCGCATCTTCAAGGCCAAGGCCGCGCGCCAGGGATGTGTCGCGGAACAAAGCGAGGAAGCCCAGGAGGACAATGAACAGGCCGGCAAGGCCGCCAAGGCGTAAGGCAAATCCGGGCAACAGGCCCGCAAGCGATACAGGCGCAGGCGATCCGGTGAGCCGGGCGAGGCGAAAACGTTCAACCAGGCTGACGCCGACCATGGCAGCGGCCAGCAAGATGATCATCAGGGCGCTGCGCTGCATCAGGGCCACAAGGGCCACGCCGAACGGGAAGGCGAGCAGGGTGGCGAGGCGCAGGCCGAGCGCTGTCTGGAGGGGGGAGGAAGGCTGGGTCAGGGCGGCAGTATCCGGTGGGGGCAGGGGTGTGTAGGGTCGTTTTCGATGTGGCCATGAAGACACGCCAGCACAAGGGCGTGGTCTGACGCTTGCGCTGGCGAACGCCACACGGCATGTTGCGCCGCAACAATACAATTGGGGAGCCCCGGCATGGCCGACACACAAAAACCGTTCCAACACGCGCCTGACCGGCCGTGGATTTTCCGCACCTATGCGGGCCATTCGACGGCGCAGAAATCGAACGAGCTGTATCGGGGCAATCTGGCCAAGGGCCAGACCGGCCTGTCCATCGCCTTCGACCTGCCGACGCAGACCGCCTATGACGCCGACCATATCCTGGCGCGCGGCGAAGTCGGCAAGGTTGGTGTGCCGGTCAAGCATATGGGCGACATGGCGAAACTGTTCGACCAGCTGCCGCTGGAAGAGATGAACACGTCGATGACGATCAATGCGCCGGCGGCCTGGATGCTGGCCATGTATGTTGCGCTGGCCGACGAGCGCGGCGACGACCGGCACAAGCTGCGCGGCACGACCCAGAACGATATCGTCAAGGAATACCTGTCGCGCGGCACCTATGTGTTCCCGCCCGAGCCTTCGATGCGGCTGATCTCGGACATGGTATGCTGGTGCTATACAGAAGTTCCAAAATGGAACCCCATGAATGTCTGCTCCTATCACCTGCAGGAAGCGGGCGCGACGCCGGAACAGGAGCTGGCCTATGCGCTGGCCACCGCGATCGCCGTGCTGGATCGCGTGAAAGCGGGCGGGCAAGTTCCGGAATCAGACTTTGAAACCGTGTTCGGGCGGATTTCCTTTTTCGTGAATGCGGGTGTACGTTTCGTTACAGAACTTTGTAAGATGCGGGCCTTCGTCGACCTGTGGGAAGAGATCGGCCGCGAGCGTTATGGCGTGAATGACCCGAAGGCGCTGCTGTTCCGCTATGGCGTGCAGGTCAACTCGCTGGGCCTGACCGAGCCCCAGCCGGAAAACAATGTCTACCGCATCCTGATCGAGGCGCTGGCCGTGACCCTGTCGAAGCGGGCCCGCTGCCGCGCGCTGCAATTGCCGGCCTGGAACGAGGCGATGGGCCTGCCGCGCCCGTGGGACCAGCAATGGAGCCTGCGCCTGCAGCAGATCCTGGCCTACGAAACCGATCTGCTCGAATTCGAAGACATATTCGACGGCAGCCATGTGATCGACGGTAAGACCGAGGAATTGAAGGACAAGGCCCGCGCGACGCTGGCCGAGATCGACGCTCTGGGCGGTGCGACGAATGCCATTGGCCATATGAAGGAAAGCCTTGTCGGCGCGCATATCGATCGCATCAAGGCGATCGAGAACGGCTCGATGAGCGTTATCGGCGTCAACAAGTACACCTCGACCGAGGCAAGCCCACTGGGCACGGGCGACGGTGCCATCATGACGGTCGATCCGGCTGAAGAAGCCGCGCAAGTGCGCGAGCTGAAAGCGTGGCGGGCCAAGCGCGACAATGCGGCTGTCGAAGCGGCACTGGCGGACCTGAAGGCGGCGGCGGCAAGTGATGTGAACATCATGGAGCCCTCGATTTCCTGCGCCAAGGCGGGCGTGACGACCGGTGAATGGGGCACGGCGATGCGCGAAGTGTTCGGCGAATTCCGTGCACCGACGGGCGTGGCTATGGTTATCAGCGGCGATCCCGATGAAGAGATCGCGGCCGTGAAAGCCGATGTCGACCGCGTGTCGGAAGCGCTGGGCCGGCGCCTGACCTATGTGCTGGGAAAGCCGGGCCTTGATGGCCACTCGAACGGCGCCGAGCAGATCGCGGCGCGCGGACGGGAAGTGGGCATGGATGTCGTCTATGCAGGCATTCGCTTCACGCCAGCCGAGATTGCGGCGCAGGCGAAGGAGGCCAATGCGCATGTCGTCGGCCTGTCGATCCTGTCCGGCAGCCACCTGGATCTCGTGCGCGAGACGATTGCAGAGATGCGCAAGGTGGGACTGGAAAATGTGCCGCTGGTGGTGGGCGGCATCATCCCGCCGGAGGACGCGCGCGCCCTCGGCCAGATGGGCGTGACCCGCATCTACACGCCAAAGGACTTCAAGATTACCGGCATCATGGGCGACGTGGTGAAAGTGGTCGAAAAGGCGTGGCTGGCGACGGCCTAGGCTTACAGCTTTCTTCTTCTTGCGACGCAGCAACAAGGCGTCTAAGGGCGGCAATCACTTACAATTCAGCCTGACCGGAGCCGGCATGGGACAGTTTGAACTCGGTTGGGAGGAGTGGCTGGCGCTGCCGGACCTAGGCTTGCCTGCGATCAAGGCCAAGGTGGATACCGGCGCCAAGACATCGGCGCTGCATGCCAGCGTGATCGAGCCGTTCGGGCCGAACACAAAGCCGCAAGTGCGCTTCCTGATCCAGCCGGACCCGGCGGACCCGAACCTGGAGATCACCTGCTCGGCGCGGGTGATCGACCGGCGTGAAGTGACCAGTTCGAATGGCGACACCGAGCTACGCTATGTGATCGAGACCGAGGCCGAGATGGGCGGGCGGCGCTGGCCGATCCAGTTGACGCTGACCAACCGCGAGAATATGACCTATCGCATGCTGTTCGGTCGTGGCGCGATCCAGCCGGACATGATCGTCAATCCGAATGCCTCGTTCAGCCAGCCCTTGCTGGATTATGCCGGCTATGCCGGATTGCCCAAGCGCACGCCGGTCAAGCGTCCCTTGCGGATTGCGCTGTTGACCCGCGAGCCGGATAATTATTCCTCGAAGCGCCTGGTGGAGGCCGCCGAGGCGCGCGGGCATGTGATGGAGATGATCGATACAGCGCGCTGCTACATGCAGATCGGCACGCTGGATCCGGAAGTGCATTATGACGGCAAGGCGCTGGCGCGGTTCGACGCGGTGATCCCGCGCATCGGTGCGTCGATCACGGACTATGGCATGGCGGTGCTGCGCCAGTTCACCAATACCGGCGCGTTCTGCCTGAACGGGGCAGGGGCCATCGGACGGTCACGTGACAAGCTGCTGGCTCACCAGTTGCTGGCCCGCGCCAAGATCGGCATGCCGATCACGGCGTTTGCGCACAGCCCGAAGGATACAAAAGACCTGATCTCTCTGGCCGGCGGCGCGCCGGTGGTCGTGAAACTGCTCTCCTCGACGCAGGGCAAGGGCGTGGTGCTGGCCGAGACGCGCAAGGCCGCCGAGAGCCTGGTCGATGCGTTCCGGGGTCTGGACGCGAACTTCCTGGTGCAGGAATTCGTCAACGAGGCCGCCGGTGCCGACACGCGGTGTTTCGTCATCGGCAACAAGGTGGTCGGCGGCATGAAGCGGCAGGCGGCCAAGGGCGAGTTCCGGTCGAACCTGCACCGGGGCGGGACGGCGAGCGCGGTGAAGCTGACACGCGCCGAGCGCGACGTCGCGCGCGACGCGGCCAGGGTGCTGGGCCTGCGCGTGGCCGGGGTGGACCTGCTGCAGACCGCCGACGGACCGAAAGTGCTGGAGGTCAATTCTTCACCCGGCCTTCAGGGCATCGAAGGCGCGACCGGCAAGGACATTGCCGGCATGATCATCGAGCATCTTGAGCGCCAGGTGCGCCCGCTTGCCAAGGTGCGTGAGACGGGCGCGAAGCCGCGCCGCCGGATCATCGCGAGCTGAACAGCTTGCCCTGTTCGGTGATCAGGATGATCCCGAGGGATACCAGGCCGAGGCAGACGAAGCCCAGCGTCAGCGGAACCGTGGAACCATTATACTGGCTGGAGATGGCCATGCCGATGAGGCTGGCGACGGTCGTCGTGGCGAAGCCATAGGCGGCTGAGGCCGTGCCGGCGATCTTGCCGAGGGGTTCCATGGCAAGTGCGCTGAAGTTCGATCCCATCAGTCCGAAACATCCAAAGCAGAGCGCAAACAAGGGAAAGAAGATGTAGAGGTGGTCGCCGACGAAATGGGTGACCAGTGCGAGGATCGCTGCGACGATGGTGAAGACGAACAGGGCCGTCTGGCTGATCCGGCGCATGCCGACCTTCTCGACGATGCGCGAGTTCAGGAAGTTGGCGCAGGCTAGCGTGCCTGCGATTCCGGCGAACCAGAACGCGAAGGTTTCCTTCTGGCCGAAGACTTCGCGGAAGACCTGTTCGGACGAGGCAATGAATGAGAACAGTGCGCCGAAGATGACGCCGGAGGCGCACATGTATCCGAACGTGACGCGCGACTTGACGATTTGGCCATAGGCACCGACGGCAGCACTGAGATTGAGCGGCTGCCGAGCGTCTTCCGGCAGCGTCTCGGGCAGGCGGTACCATGTCCAAACGAGCATGATGATGCCGAAGACGGCGAGGACCACGAAGATGGCTTCCCACGGCGCAACGAGCAGGACGATCTGGCCGATGCCCGGCGCGAGGATCGGCACGACCATGAATATCGTCATCACCAGCGACATGAAGCGCGCCATCTGGCGGCCGGCAAACAGGTCTCGCACGACCGATACGGCGACGAGCCGTCCGCCGGAGGCAAACACGCCTTGCAGGAACCGCATGATCAGAAGGGCCATGAAGTCGCGCATCACGATGCAGGCAAAGGCGGTGATGATATAGCCGACGAGCGCGACGAAGAGGGGACCGCGTCGGCCAAACCGGTCAGAGATGGGGCCCCAGATGATTTGCGGCGCGCCAAAGCCCAGCACGTAGGAGAAGATGATCATCTGCTGGCGGTTGTCGCTTTCCATCCCCGGCGCGGTGAGGCCCACCGCATGGGCAATCTCGTTGAGCGCAGGCAACATGATGTCGATACCGAAGGCGTTTAGCGCCATCAGGCCGGCAATCATCACGACAAGTTCTCTGCGTCCGGGAACCGGGCGTTTGGCACCCGGCAGGATGCCCGAAGGAGGAATGGCGGAGGGTTCGGTGTCGGCCATGGGCCCGCCTTTCCTGTCTGGTACGGTTTGGGGGGAAGCCTTTCTATCTGGGCCAAGCCTTGCCGCTTGCCTAGAGGTGAAGCTTGGAATAATGCACCCAATGCAAAAACGCCGCCCTTGCGAGGCGGCGTTTCAGGTCGACGGGACAGTAGATCAGGATTCGGGGCGCTGAATCTGGCTCCCCAGATTGAAGATCACCTGGTTGGCGTCGAAATAGGCCGGATCATCGGGTTTAGGACCTTTGCCCATGATGATTTCAGCCGAAGCGAGATAGGAGGTGATCTCGCGGTATTCCTGCGGGCCATCCCAGAAGGGATCATAATAGCCGAAGCGAGACGCGTAGAATGAGCGTGGGTAGGCCCAGCGGCGGTAGGGATCGTGGAAGTAGGACGCACGTGGGCCGAAGTAGCGATAATCGAGATAGAAATTGCTGTAGAATGGCGAGTAGCCAGTCGTTGTCGGTACGACCCGGCTGTCAGCATCCGTGGCGCGCTGGACGACGCGGAAATGGTCAAAGCCGTGCTGCTTGGTGAGCTCCGCCGCGCGGTAGAGCATGTAGGTCTCCACCGTCTTGCGGTCTGTCAGGCTGTTGCCGGCGAAATGGACCTGGAAGCGGTTCGCTTCGATCTGTTGTTCCGAGTAGCCGCGATCTGAATCATACGCCGCCTGATAGGGGGTGGCGGTGGTACAGGCGACCAGTATGGCCAAGGCTGCAAACCCGGCGGCGATCTTTGAAATATGCATGTGGCAACCCTCCTGAGGATGTCTGCAAACTAAACGGTATCAGACCGTATCCTACCTGAAACTAGGTTGAATTGCATAGACTCACTACAGTGTTGGGTCAGGATGCCATCACATTTTCGAGATCATTGCGGCAACGAAAAAGGGCGACCCATCGGGCCGCCCTTGATCTTGCCCGTTCCGGTATGACGGATCAGGCGGCCTTGTAGCCGATGACAGCCTTGGTTTCGAGGAATTCCTCAAAACCCAGCTCTCCCCATTCGCGACCGTTGCCGGACTGGCCGTAGCCGCCGAACGGTGCCGAGAAGTCAGGGCTGGCGCCGTTGACCTGGATTTGACCCGCGCGGATCTGACGAGCCACGGCCTGGGCTTCCTTGTCCGGGCCCTGAACATAGCCAGCGAGACCGTAGACAGTGTCATTGGCCATCTCGATGGCGTCATCCAGCGTGTCGTAGGGCAGGATGCAAAGGACAGGACCAAAGATTTCCTCGCGGGCGATGGTCATCTGGTTGGTGACGTTCGCGAAGACGGTCGGGCGGGTGAAGTAACCCTTGTTGAAGCCTTCGGGGCGACCCGTGCCACCGGCGACGAGCGTCGCACCTTCGTCGATACCGACCTGGATCAGGTCCTGGACCTTCTGGAACTGGTTGCCGTTCGAGATCGGGCCAATGGCGCCCGGCGTCGCTTCGCCCGGCATCATGACCTTGACCGATTCTGCCGTGGCCTTGGCAATCGCGATGGCTTCGTCCTGCTGGTCTTTCTGGACGAACATGCGCGACGGAGCGTTACAGGACTGGCCTGTATTGGTCATCATCTGCATTACGCCGCCTGCGACGGCCTTTTTCAGGTCAGCGGTTGGCAGGACGATGTTCGGCGACTTGCCACCGAGTTCCTGGGCCACACGCTTGACGGTCGGCGCGGCGGCTTGTGCGACGAGCACGCCGGCGCGGGTCGAGCCGGTGAAGCTCATCATGTCGACATCAGGGTGCGCCGAGAGGACGGCACCGACATTCGGGCCGTCGCCGTTGACGAGGTTGAAAACGCCCTTCGGCACGCCGGCTTCATGCAGGATTTCGGTGAAGATCAGTGCGTCGAGCGGCGCGATCTCGGAAGGCTTGAGGACCATGGTGCAACCCGCTGCGAGGGCCGGGGCGACCTTGCAGGCGATCTGGTTGAGAGGCCAGTTCCACGGCGTGATGAAGCCGCAGACACCGATGGCTTCCTTGCGCAGCAGGGTCGTGCCTTTCAGCTCTTCCCATTCATAGCCGCGCAGGATGGCAGCCATGGTGGCGAAATGGCCCATGCCGGCAGGTACCTGCGCAGCGTTGGCGAGCCACATCGGGGCGCCCATTTCGTCGGAGATGGCGCTGGCCAGGTCGGGCAGGCGCTTCTGGATGCCGGCGGTGATCTTGTCGAGCAGGTCAGCGCGGTATTCGACTGAAGTCTGCGAGAATGCAGGGAAGGCGGCCTTGGCAGCGGCAACGGCCTTGTCGACATCAGCCTTCGAGCCGAGCGAGATGCGCGCAAAGGGCTCTTCAGTGGCGGGGTTTTCGACTTCAAGCGTGCGGGGCTCTACCGGATCGACCCACTCACCATTGATGTAGAATTTGAGATAATCTTTCATGGGCCGGAGCCTCCCTTTGATGTCTGTGGTTCTGACCTGACTATAGGTGACGCGCGCGTCACCGGCGAGTCCTGACGCAAAGGAAATCACCCGTGTAACGGGGAATTCATCTGAGGCAGGCGGCGCCTAGCGCTTCATGCCTCCCAGGATGCCGCGCAGGATGTAGCGGGTAAATTCGCGCGTTGCCGTGCGGGCGGCCTGTTTTCCAGCCGCTTCGAGTGGCGTCTGGCGCCGGGACCGGGTGGATTTGGTCCGGGATTTCTTCTTTTCGAGGGCAGCCTTGGTCTTTTCTTCCTTAGCGGCCAGCTTTTCAGCCTGTTCGGCAGCTTCGGCATCTTTTTCTTCCAGTATCTCGTAGGCGGACTCGCGGTCGATGACCTCTTCATACTTGCCGGCAAAGGGGCTGGCCTTCTGAACAATTGCGCGTTCGGCGGGTGTGGCCGGACCGAGACGGGAGGACGGCGGGCGGATCATGGTGCGCTGGACGATCGAAGGCGCGCTCTTGGTGTTGAGCGCGGATACCAGTGCTTCGCCGGTGCCGAGCTGGGTGATGACCTCCTCAGTATCGAAGGCCGGGTTTTCGCGGAACGACTGGGCGGCTGCGCGCACGCCCTTGCGTTCGGCAGGGGTGTAGGCGCGCAAGGCGTGCTGCATCCGGTTGCCGAGCTGGGCCAGTACGTTGTCAGGCAGGTCGCGCGGATTCTGAGTGACGAAGAAGACGCCGACGCCTTTCGAACGGATCAGGCGGACGACCTGTTCGATCTTCTGCATCAGGGCGGGCGGCGCATCGTTGAACAGGAGGTGGGCCTCGTCGAAGAAGAAGACGAGCTTTGGCTTGTCCGGGTCGCCGACTTCCGGGAGGCGTTCGAAGAGTTCCGACAGCAGCCAGAGCAGGAAGGTGGAATAGAGTTTCGGGCTGTTGATCAGCTTAGTCGCGTCGAGCACATTGACATAGCCACGCCCGTCCTGGGTCGTGCGCATCAGGTCTTCGAGTTGCAGCGCCGGCTCGCCGAAGAAATGCTCGGCACCTTCGCGTTCGAGCATCAGGAGGTTGCGCTGCACGGCGCCGAGCGAGGCGGCGGCGACGTTGCCGTATTCCTGGCTGATCTCGTCGCGCACGTCTTTCTGGGACAGGTGGACCAGCAGCTTGCGCAGGTCTTTGAGGTCGAGCAGCAGGAGGCCGTTATCATCGGCATATTCGAACGCGATGTTGAGCACGCCTTCCTGCGCGTTTGTCAGGCCCATCAGGCGTGACAGAAGGAGGGGGCCCATTTCTGAGATCGTGGCGCGGATGGGGTGGCCATTCTCGCCGAAGACATCCCAGAAAATGGTGGGGGCGGCGCCATAGCCGAAGTCCTCGAGGCCGATCAGGCTGGCGCGTGCGACCAGCTTTTCGTGCAGCTTGTGGTCGGCGCTGCCGGGAACACAGATGCCCGAGAGGTCGCCCTTCACGTCGGCGCAAAAGACCGGGACGCCGGCATCGGAGAAGCCCTGCGCCAGGATTTGCAGGGTCACGGTCTTGCCGGTGCCTGTCGCGCCGGCGACGAGGCCGTGACGGTTGGCCACTTTCAGCAGCATTTCCTGAGCGGTGTTCGGCGTGCCGGATCCGTCTGCGTCTGCGCCACCGATAAAAAGTGAATCCGTCATGCTCGCCAAATCTCCCCTGATGAGGCAGGAACGCTAATGATTTAACAGGATTCGGCAAGGTGCCGACTGAGCTTGGCGTGTGCTTTGCAAATGCAGGTGCAAGCACATCTTGACGCAGCGCGAGGCTGCTTCCAACCTGTATTTGCTTCAGGGGGACCTGTATGGACCGCGCAACCAAGACTGGCATCTGGATCATCGCCACCGGCGTGATCGTCGCGTTTCTTTATGTCGGACGCGGTATCTTGGCGACCTTCGCCATGGCCGTGTTCCTGTTCCTCGTGATCGAGGGTTTTGCGACGGTGATCGACAACTGGTCGCATTCGATGCGCCGTGGCGGCGCGCGGGCGATTGCCGTGCTGACCGTGCTCGGTGGCTTTATTGGCTTCATCGCCCTGATGGCGCACGGCATGTCACAGTTCGGGCGCGATGCGGCGGAATACGAGCAAAAGATCAATGCGCTGATCCAGGAGGCCTATGGTCTGGTCAATATGAGCGATGCCCCGACGCTGACCCATCTCCTGTTCAATGCGCAGGGCCAGCGTTTCTTTGCGACGATTGCGAATGCGACGGGCGACCTGTCGGGCGACCTCGTCCTGATTTTCATCTATGTCGCTTTCCTGTTCATCGCACAGTCCGGCTGGACCCGGAAGCTGGACAATATCTTCCCGGAATTCGAGCAGCGCGGGCAGGTCCGCCAGATCGGTGACGAGGCCCGCCAAAGTATCGAGACCTATCTCTGGACCCAGACCGTGATCTCGGCCCTGATCACGGCGCTGACCTATATTTCCCTGCTGTTGCTCGGCGTGCAGAATGCCCTTTTCCTCGCAGCGCTCATCTTCGTGCTGAACTATATTCCGACTGTCGGGTCGATTGTCGCGGCGCTGGTGCCGCCCCTGTTTGCCCTCGTTCAGCCCGAAGTGCCGGCCTGGATTCCGGGCTCCGCGCCGCAGGACATCTATATTTATGCTGCCATCGTGTTCGGCATTGTCAGTTTCTGGCAATTCTCGATCGGGAATTTCATCCAGCCGCGGATGATGGGCGAATCGCTGAACCTGTCTTCCCTCGTGGTTTTGCTGGCGCTCGCCATATGGGGCGTGCTGTGGGGAATCCCCGGTATGTTCCTGTCGGCGCCGCTGACTGTGTTGATGATGATACTGTTTGCGCAGTCTGACGGCACGCGGTGGATTGCGATCCTCCTGTCGTCGGATGGAAACCCTCAGGGAAAGGGCGCGCAAACGGTTGCAGCTGCAACTGCCAAAGATCGTGGCGAAACGGATTGAAGTGTGGCACCTCGCGCCTTCGCAGAAGTAGAATGTACGGATCGGTGAAGTCTTCATGATTTGTAATGTAGTTTTGCCACCGGTAACCCTTGCTTTCTGAAAGCAAGGACCGAAATACAAGATCAGGCCTCCGCGTGCGTCCCCCCACCCAGCCTGCGGAACGCCTGTAGGGCCCGTCGGACACGTCCCCGTTCGACGGGCCCGCTTGTATCAGAGCCGCGCCCGGTCGGGCCTGCCAGTTTCATTTGTAACAAGCCATTGAAGGCCTTCGCGGCGCACGTTAGACCGGACCGAGTTTCCGCAGTCGCCACGCGAGCCTTTTCACATGCCCCCATCGCTTTCCAAGGCCGACCCGCTTCAGCAAGTGCTGACGCAGGTGAATCAGGAATCCCGCAATGAAGACCTAACCGGTCTGACCGAGGGTGACGTCCGCAAGCTGACGACGGACCTGTGGACATGGGCGAGCAGCGTTGCGCCCGGCGTGCATGACGCACGTGTCCTGATCGCGCCGGATGGGGAAAGCGCGCCATTGCAGAGGTCGGTGCTTGAGGCGGTCGGCCCGGACATGCCGTTCCTGGTCGATTCGTTGCTGGGTGAATGTGCAGCGGCCGGGCATGCGGTCAAAGCCCTGTTCCACCCGCTCGTGAACATGGACGACGGCCGGTGTGTTTCGGTGATCCAGATCCATCTGCCTCTAATGACGGACGCCGAGGCGAAAAAGCTGGCCGAGGGTGTGCGCAAGACGCAGGATTCAACCCGCGAAGTGGTCAGCGACTTTGAGCCGATGAAGGCGCGCATGGAGGCCGAGATCAAGGGCATCTCGCATCTCGAGAATCACGCCGAAGACGACAAGCGCGAAACGATCGCGTTTCTCGAATGGCTGCTGGAAGATCATTTCGTCTTCCTCGGTTGCCGCGAATACCATTTCGAGACGGACGCGAAGGGCAAGGTTCTGCCGGAAGAGCCGATCATGATCGAGGGCTCCAATCTCGGCATCCTGCGCGACGAGCAGTTGAACGTGCTGTCCCGCGACAGCGAACCACTGGTTCTCACACCCGAGATCAGCAATCTCCTGGCCGAGCCGTTCCCGATGTTCGTTGCGAAATCGACTCTGGTCAGCCGCGTGCACCGCCGGGTCAAATGCGACTATATCGGCATCAAGAAATATGATTCAGACGGCAAGGTGAACGGCGAAGTGCGCTTCCTCGGCCTGTTCACTGCCGAAGCCTACGACGAGACAGCGCGATCAATTCCGTTCGTGCGCCGACGGGTCAAGAAAGTGATTGAAGCATCCGGGGCGGCGCCGGGCGGGCATACGGAGAAAACCGTGGCCAACCTGCTCGAAACCTGGCCGCGCGACGAACTGTTCCAGACCCATTCCCGGGCACTGGCACCGATGATTGTCGGTGCTATGCATCTGGTGGGTCGCCCGCGCACCCGCCTGTTCCTGCGTCGCGACGAGTTCGACCGGTTCGTGACGGCGATCGTATTCGTGCCGCGTGAAGCTTATGACACCACGCTGCGCCTGCGCATCGCAGACGTACTGACACGCGCCTATGCGGGGACATTGGTGAAGTTCCAGCCCTATTTCGACACCGGGCCGATGGCCCGTGTGCATTTCGAAATTTCGATTGACCGTAATCATCCCCAGCCTGATCCGGACGCACTGGAACATGAAATCGCCGAGCTCGCCCGGACCTGGGACCAGGGGTTCCGGCAGGCCCTGATGGCGAGTCCGCTGGCCGAAGCAGACAGGGACGGCGCGCGTGCCTTTATCGGCGCCTTCAATGCGGCCTATCGCGAGGCGTTCCCGCCAGAAGAAGCGCTGCGTGATGTCACCACGATGGCAGGCCTGCATTTCAATACGCCTGTGCTCGCCCGCGCCTTCCGGTCGGACGGCGACGATGACGACAAGATACGTGTGAAAATCTACGCCCGCGAAGGCGCCATTCCGCTGTCACGCTGCGTGCCGGTGTTCGAGAATATGGGCCTGTTCGTGAATTTCGAAACGGGCTACCCGGTCCGGCCATCGGAGAAACCGGCAGCAGACGCGCCGGAGATATATTGGGTTCATTCACTGTCCATGCGATCCGTGGGCGGGGAATCCGTTGACCTGGACGTACTGGCAAAAGGGTTCGAGGATGCCTTCGTCGCTGTCTGGAGCGGGCTGGCCGAGAATGACGGCTTCAACCGGCTTGTCCTTTCGGCGGGTGCCAGCTGGCGCGATGCGGCGCTGATGCGGGCCTTGTCGGCCTATCGTCGCCAATCGGGACTTGAGCAGCCGCAAGAGGTCCAGGAGCGCGCGCTTGCCGCCCATCCGACGATCACGCGCCTACTGCTTGACCTGTTCGCGGCCCGGTTTGATCCTGCCACACATGCCAGTCTCGATGCCCGCCGCGATGCGGTGGCAGGCATTCGGGCATCCATCGAGGCGGCTCTGCGCGATGTGTCAGCGCTGGCTGAAGATCAGATTCTCCGTCGCCTGACCGATCTCATCTGCGCGATTCAGCGAACCAATTTCTACCAGACTGGCGAAAAGGGCCGTGGCCGCGCGTTCATCAGTTTCAAAGTGGAGAGCCGCGAACTGGAAGACCTGCCCGAACCGAAACCGTACCGCGAAATTTTCACGTCGAGTCCCCAGGTCGAAGGCGTGCACCTGCGCTTCGGGCCTGTCGCGCGTGGCGGGCTGCGCTGGTCGGACCGGCCGTCAGACTATCGCACCGAAGTGCTGGGCCTTGTAAAAGCCCAGCAGGTCAAGAATGCGGTGATCGTTCCTGTTGGATCAAAGGGCGGATTTTTCCCCAAGCAACTGGCCGACCGGTCAAATCGCAACGCCTGGTTCGAAAGCGGGCGCGACGCCTACAAGCAGTTCATCACGGCATTGCTCGGCCTGACCGACAATCTTGACGGCGCTGAGGTCGTCCATCCGGATCATACGGTGATCTGGGACGGGGAAGACCCGTATCTCGTAGTCGCTGCCGACAAGGGCACGGCGACGTTCTCCGATACGGCGAACGCGATCAGCGAGGCGCACGGCTTCTGGTTGGGCGATGCGTTCGCGTCGGGCGGTTCGGTTGGCTATGACCACAAGAAAATGGGGATCACGGCGCGCGGCGCGTGGGAGGCGGTCAAGCGTCACTTCCGCGAAATGGGCAAGGATATCCAGACCGAACCCTTCACCGTGATCGGCGTTGGCGACATGAGCGGCGATGTCTTTGGCAATGGCATGTTGCTGTCACCGGAGATCCGCTTGGTCGCGGCTTTCAATCACATGCACATCTTCCTCGACCCGAATCCCGGCAATTCGAAGAAGAACCTGGCCGAGCGACAACGCCTGTTCGACCTTCAGGGCTCGTCCTGGGCGGACTATGATACGAAGCTGATCTCGACCGGCGGCGGCATCTTCGAACGGTCGGCCAAATCGATCACGCTGAGCGACGAGGCCAAGGCCGTGACAGGCCTGGCGAAAGATGCGGTGACGCCAGACGAATTGATCCACGCCCTGCTCAAGGCTGAAGCGGACCTGCTCTGGTTTGGCGGTATCGGGACCTATGTGAAGGCGAGTACCGAAACCCATGCCGAAGTGGGCGACCGGTCAAGCGATGCAATCCGCGTCAATGGACGCGACCTCCGGGCCAAGGTGATTGGCGAAGGCGCCAATCTCGGGCTGACACAAGCCGGGCGGATCGAGTTCGCGCAGGGCAAAGGGCATATCAATAACGATGCCATCGACAATTCCGCCGGCGTCGACAGTTCCGACCACGAGGTCAACATCAAGATTCTAGCCGCCGAGGCCATCCGGACCGGCGCGCTGAAGGCGAAGGACCGCAATGCGCTCCTGGCCGAGATGACCGACGATGTCGCGGCGCATGTTCTGCGCCACAACTATGACCAGACCGGCGCGCTGACGCTGGCGGAATCGAGTGCCGCTGGCGATCATGACGCCCTTGAACGCCTGATGATCTATCTGGAAGAGCGCGGCGTGCTCAACCGGTCGCTGGAGGGGCTGCCCAGCACGGCGCGCATGCGTTTGCGGCAGGAGGCCGGCGCCTGGCTGACCCGTCCGGAGCTGGCGGTGCTGCTGGCCTGGTCGAAGATCGTGCTGATCGACGATGTCGTTGCATCCGACATTCCGGACGATCCGTATTTCGAAAGCGTCCTAAAATCCTACTTCACCAAGCCGATCGACACGTATGAGGATGCGATCCGCAATCACCGCCTGAAGCGGGAAATAATCGCGACCGTGATCGCCAACCGGTCACTCGACATGGCCGGGCCTGTGCCGCTGTTGCGCCTGCGTGAGATGACCGGCGCTGACAATGCCGCAATCGTTCGCGGCCTTGAGGCGTCACGCGCCGTGCTCGATTTTGATGCGTTCCGCCGCGAAGTCGACGCGCTCGACACCAAGGTCGGCGCGGATGTCCAGACCGACATGCGGATCCAGGCCATGCGGGCGATGAACGAAGCCGCGGCCTGGTATGTGCGCAACTTGCCCGGCGTGACAGTCGGTGAGGCGGTCGCTCAAACACATGCACCACTGAATGAATTCAAGACCGCTCTGGGTTCGGTCCATGCGCCGTTCCCGGCGGCGCGGATCGAGCGTGCGGCGCGCGCCTTCGTCAAGCGCGGTGCACCCGACGCGCTGGCACGGTGGACCGCCGCAATGAGCCACTTCTCGCAGGGGCTGGTCGTGATCGACCTGGCCAGGGCGGCTAGTGTCGGCGTGCCCGATGCGGGCGCCGCCTTCTATGCAATCGGCGACGCGCTGCGCCTGGACCGGCTCAGAGCCTCGGCCCGTGAGGGGCTCGCCAAGGCCGGCTACTGGGACCGGATCGCGGGACGCCGGCTGGTCAGCGAAATGGTGCGCATCCAGGCGGCCGCTGCGCAGGAAGCGCTCGCCGGGGGGGGCGTCGATGCCTGGCTTGCCGAACGCGCCGAGACGCGCCGGCAATTGGTTGCCACGCTTGGCACCCTGACGAAGGGTAAGGACTGGTCGTTCGCCAAGTTCACGCTGTCGGCCGACGCGGTCCGACAATTCATGGGACGGTAAGGGCTGGCGAGTTATACACAGGGCCGAAGCGCAAGTGACGGCAGCCAGCAAGGCTTTGCTTAACAGGCGCAGTAAGCCTGCTATGAGTGAACGCCATCATGAAACGGCTCTATCATTGGCCCCTCGATCCCGCCGGACGGCTGGTGCGTCTCGTCCTCGCTGAGAAAGGCGAAGCTTTCGATTTGTTCGAGTCGACCCCATGGGCGCCGCATCCGGATGTGTCTGCGCTCGCGCATGGCGCTGTTGCTCCGGCACTGGTGGAAACGGGACCCGAGGGTAAGACGTTCGCGTGTGGCACGCGCGCCATCTGCGAGCAGATGGAAGAGCTGAAGCCGACACCGGCCCTGTTGCCGGAAGACCCGAATGAGCGGGCCGAAGCGCGCCGCCTCTGGGCCTGGGTCGAGGCCGGTTGCGAGGAAGTCACCGACAAGCTGCTGACCGAACGCGTCATGCAATGGGTGCGGCGCGACCGCCAGCCGGATTCCGAAAAGCTGCGGCGCGGGGCGCACGCGCTGCGCGGACGGCTCACCTTCCTCAATGGCATGGTTGAGCTCAACGGCTATCTGGCAGGGCGCACATTGTCCCTGGCCGACCTGTCGGCGGCAGCGCACCTGTCGGCCTATGACTATTTCGGCGATGTCGAGTGGGATGCGGTGCCGGACCTGAAGACCTGGTATGCAAGGATCAAATCGCGCCCCAGTTTCCGTCCGCTACTCAGTGACCGGATAGAGGGCACGCGGCCCGTGGCGCATTATGCCGACCTCGACTTCTGATCCCGTGGCCGGTTCACCTGAAGCCTTCCTCAAACATACCGGGCGCACGATTGGGTTTGACAGTGTGCGCATTGCGCGTGCGGACGAGGCCTGGGCGGCGGGGGAGCGGCTTGAGGCGTTCGTGGCTGAAGGCCGTCATGGCCAGATGGACTGGATGGAGACGACACTTGAGCGTCGCAAGGCGCCGACATCGATGTGGGCGGGCGCGAAATCAGCGGTGGTCGTTGCCCTGAACTATGGCCCGGGCCTGGATCCGATGGACATGCTCGGCGAACGCAGTCTTGGCAATATCTCCGTCTATGCGCGGGGGAAGGACTATCACGACCTTCTCAAGTCGCGCCTGAAGCAGCTTGCGCGCGCCTTTGTTGCGGAGACCGGCGCGGAGGTGAAAGTCTTCGTCGATACCGCGCCGCTGATGGAAAAGCCGTTGGCCGCGAAGGCTGGCATGGGCTGGCAGGGCAAGCATACAAACCTTGTCAGCCGCGAGCTGGGCTCCTGGTTCTTCCTCGGTGTGATGCTGACAGATGCGGTGCTGGTGCCGGATGCGGCCGAGGCCGACCATTGCGGCTCGTGCAGGGCGTGTCTCGATATCTGCCCGACACAGGCTTTCCCGGCGCCTTACCAGCTCGATGCGCGCCGCTGTATCTCCTATCTCACGATTGAACATGCCGGGCCGATCCCGCGCGAGTTCCGTGCCGCGATAGGCAACCGGATCTATGGCTGTGACGACTGCCTCGCCGTGTGCCCTTGGAACAAGTTTGCCGAGGCGGCGTCCGAAGCGGCGCTGCATGCGCGGGCGGAATTGAAGGCGCCGGGGCTGGATGAGCTTGCCGCGCTGGACGATGCCACGTTCCGGGACGTGTTTTCGGGGTCTCCGGTCAAGCGGAGCGGCCGGAACCGGTTCGTCCGCAATGTGTGTGTCGCGATTGGCAATTCGGGCGACGCGGGTCTTGTCGCGTCTTTGCTTGCGCTGCTGGAAGACGCGGCGCCAGAGGTGCGCGGGGCGGCCATCTGGGCGCTGGTGCGTCTTGATCCTGACAGATTTCAGGCCGAGAAGGCCGCGCGGCGGGATCGCGAGAGCGATCCGGGCGTTATGGCGGAATGGGACCAGACGGCATGACCAATCGCGCAGGGCGGCAAGTGAGCGGCAAGGGGCCGGTAAGGGTGTGGTTCGTCCGGCTGGTGCGGTTCCTTGCGGGGCTGTTCGTCGGCCTGCACATCTATGCCGCGATGCTGATCTTCCTGCCGGTTCCGGGTACGATCCTGATGGTCCAGCGCGCGGCCGGTGGCGAGCACCTGCGCCGCACCATGACCCCGCTGGAAGATATTTCACCCTTCCTGGTCACGGCTGTGATTGCCGCAGAGGATGCGCGTTATTGCGAGCATCATGGCATCGACCCGGAAGCGATCGAGAAGGCGATTGACGAATACCAGCGTGGCAAACGGGCGCGCGGGGCTTCGACGATCACGCAGCAGACGGCCAAGAACGTGTTCTTCTGGAATGGCGGTGGCGCGCCCCGCAAGGTCGGCGACATGTGGATGGCGACCTTCATCGATCATGTCTGGGGCAAGCGCCGCGTGATGGAAGTCTATCTCAATGTTGCGGAATGGGGCGACGGCATCTTTGGGGCCGAGGCCGCGGCGCAGGCGCGGTTCGGCAAACCGGCGTCGAAACTGACAGAGCGGGAAGCCGCCCTGCTTGCCGCCGTACTGCCCAGCCCGAACAAGTGGCGCATCGATCCGCCGGGACCTTATGTCACCAAGCGGGCCGGGTCGCTGCAGGCGCGGATGCGTGTGGTGCGCCACCAAGGCCTTGATGCTTGCGTGTTTGGCGACAAGCGCCCTGCGCCGCTGCCGCCTGTGAAGGGTGAGCCTGCGCCACCACCGCCGGAAGCCGTGCCGGACCTGCCGCCTGCGCCGGAACCGCTGCCGGACGCGACCGGCGGCGATACGCCGATTGCCAGCGACGATCCGCTGAACGAGGTGCTGGATGCGGCGGACGAGTCTTTCGCCCAGCCCGCACCGGTGGCTATTGAGGAACCTGAGCCGTTTGTCGCGGACGAGATCGCGCCTGCGTCCCCGTCAGAGCCGGAGCCCGAACCAGAGGCAACAGGCCCTGTCGACCTGCGCCCCCGGAACGATCTGGGACTGGAACCGGAGCCTGCAGTCGACGACCCGCCGCAATAGAGCGGGCCGCGACCGGTCCGGGCCTAGACCGGGTCGTAAGGAAACACGCTTGCTGATGCGCCCAAATCGGTGAAGCTGCCCTGCATGGCGGGGAAGGCGTTGTCGATCAGGCTGTCGGGTGTCCAGCCTTCCATGCGGGCGACCGATTTGACCGGCCGGGGCTGGTCGCAAAGGATCACTTCATTGCCGCGCACGATGAAAATCTGGCCGCTGACATGCTTGGCCTTGTCGGCGCATAGCGCGACGGCCAGCTGGGCGACCTGATCTGCGCGCATGGAATTCTTGATCCGCTCGACACGCTCAGCGCCGGCTTCGTCCTTGACCGGGATCGAGGCGATCATGCGCGTCCAGGCGAACGGGGCAATGACATTGGAGCGGACATTCTTGCGCTCGCCTTCCATGGCGATGATGCGGGAGAGGCCCGCAATGCCCATTTTGGCGGCGGCGTAATTGGCCTGGCCGATATTGCCGATAATGCCGGAAGTGGACGTAAACAGCACGAAGGCGCCGTTTTCCTTCTCGCGGAACAGCTCAATGGCGGCGCGGGTGACGTTGAAACTGCCGCGCAGGTGCACGTCGATAACGCTGTCCCAGTCTTCTTCGCTCATCTTGTGGAACATGCCGTCGCGCAGGATGCCGGCCGGGTTGATGATCGCGTCGAGGGATCCGAACGTGTCCTTGGCCTGTTCGACCATGCCTTTGACAGCGCGCATGTCGGTTACGCTTTCGGAGTTCGAAACGGCCTCGCCGCCAGCGGCGCGGATTTCGGCGGCGACCTTTTCGGCCGGGCCTGCATCGCCCTCGTCACCGCCTGTCAGGCTGCCGCCCAGGTCGTTGACCACGACCTGGGCGCCTTCGCGCGCCGCCAGCAGCGCTGTTTCGCGCCCGATACCGTTTCCGCCGCCTGTGATGAGTACTGTTTTTCCGTCAAGCACGCCCATGATCGCAAATCCTCCGCGTTTTCCATGTGATTGACGGGCACCCTAGATACGGCCAAGCAATGTTCAAGGTTTGAAACTCGAATTGAGGAAGGCTAAAGCTGCCGCATGGAAAAGACATTCAAAGCAGTTATCTGGGATTTCGGGGGCGTTTTCACCTCCTCACCCTTCGACGCCTTCACCCGCTACGAGGAAGAGAAGGGCCTGCCAAAGGACTTCATCCGCTCGGTCAATGCCGTGAATCCACTGGAAAACGCCTGGGCCCTGCTTGAGCGTAGCGAAGTCGATGCTGCAGGATTTGACGGCATGTTCCGCTCTGAATCGCAGGCCCTGGGGCATGAAGTGCCGGGCCGCGACGTGTTGTCCCTCCTGTCCGGTTCGCTGCGCCCGCGCGTCGTCGCTGCGCTGGACGCCTGCAAGGCGAAGGGCAAGGTCGGCTGTATCACCAACAATGCGCCGATTGGCAAAGGCGCCTCGATGACGAATGACAGCGAGAAGGCGGCCCAGCTGGAAAAGGTCTTCGCCATGTTCGACCATGTCATCGAAAGTTCGAAACTGGGCATTCGCAAGCCGGACCCGCGCATTTATGCGCTGATGTGCGAGGCGCTGGATGTCGCGCCGGAAGAGTGTATCTATCTCGACGATCTCGGCATCAACCTCAAGCCTGCGCGCCAGATGGGCATGACAACGATCAAGGTGCTTGGTGAGGACCAATTGCTCGCAGACCTTGAGGCTGTGACCGGTTATGCGCTGGCGTAGCGCCCTCCTCGCGGCGATGGCCCTGAGCCTCGCCGCCTGCGGTCGGGGCGGCGAAGAGCCGATTCCGGCCATTCCCGACGAAAGCCTGACGCAGCCGCCGGTCGCGCCTGAACCTGTCGAGATCACTGAAGACGTCTCGGAAACGCGCGATGCCTTGTTGAAATATGCCAAAGCGGGTTCGTTAGGCGGGCTGGCGCGCACGGCAGCCAAAAGCGATGGCTTCATCTCGAATTTCGGCGGGCAACCGCACAGGGATTTCTGGGACCTGCTTCGCCGTACCGGCCTCGACCCGAACCTGAAGCTGCGCGAACTGCTGGCCCAGCCAGCAGGCGTCAGGACGGTCGATGGTGAGCGCTGGTATATTTGGCCAGACCTTGCGGCGCGCGATGCGACCGACCTCATTCCCGAGAAGATGTCGTTCCAGGATCGCAAACGGCTCAAAGAACTGATTGGTGAAGACGGTATTGACCTGATACGTGCAGGGAAGGGATATCCCGGCATGCGCACGGCGATCGCCGAGGATGGGCGCTGGGTATATTTTGTGCTCGGGCTTGATGGAGAGGACTAGACTGATGGCAAGCAAGATCGGCGCAGACAGCGCGCTTCAGCAGGTCAAAGGCTGGACGGCCGGGCCGGGCGAACGCGACACGATCAAGAAGACGTTCAAGTTTTCCGATTTCAAGACCGCTTGGGCATTCATGTCGGCGGCCGCCCTAAAGGCGGAAGCGATGGACCACCATCCTGAATGGTTCAATGTCTACAACAAGGTCGAGGTGACGCTCACCACGCATGACGTTGACGGCGTTTCAGCCAAGGACGTGGAGCTTGCCCGCTTCATGGATGCGTTTGCTGCCAAGCTTGGCTGATCCGTCAGGTATTGGACGCGACCAGGAAGAGTTTTTGCAGGTTCACGCCGACGGTCGTATCCTGGGAAATTTGGCCGATTGTCGGCACGCGCAGGGTCGAACGGGTGCGTAGTTTGCTCCGGACTCGCGACAGGACAGTGAGCAATTCGCGCTCAAGTATCGGCTTGGAGAGATAATCATCCATGCCCATATCGAGATAGCGTTCGCGGTCGCCGGTCATCGCGTCGGCCGTGAGCGCAATGACAGGTATGATGGACCATGATTCATGGCTTTCGCGAATATGTTTGAGTGTTTCAGGCCCGTCCATGCCGGGCATATGCACATCCAGAAGTACGAAATCGACTGTTTCGTTTGCCAGGATAGCCAATGCTTCCTCGCCGCTGGAACCGTCGATCACTGTCAGGCCGCGTGGCTCCAGCGCAGCGCGGGCCACGCGGCGATTGATCTCATTGTCATCGACAATGAGTGCCCGAAGTCCTCGCAGGCTGGGGGCGATCCGGCCGTGGGACGATTTTGGTGCCGGGGAGGTTTCCGGAGGTGCCTCGGCGAGGCGTGCTTCGAATGAAAATGAGAACACGGACCCTTCGCCCGGATTGCTCGTGCAGGTGATATCCCCGCCCATCAGCCTGGCCAGCCGGCGGGAGATAGCGAGCCCAAGCCCCGATCCGCCAAACTTGCGACTCGTCGTTTCGGAGCCCTGCTCGAAGTTCTGGAACAGTTTTGCACGCTGCTCGTCGGGTACACCGATGCCTGTGTCGCAGACATGAACGGTGACGCCGACACGGCCATCACGCGACATCTCGCCGGCCAAAACGGCGATGGTGACACCGCCCGTTGACGTGAATTTGACGGCATTGAACACGAGGTTGTCGATGCACTGGCGCACGCGCTTCGTGTCCAGCGACAGGAATTCGGGCAGCTTGGGGTCAAATGCGACCTCAAGGGTAAGGCCCTTCTTGCGTACGACTGGAGCGAAAGTGCGCTTGATGCACGAGATGCGATCACGGACGTTCGCTACGACGGGCGAGATGTCCAGCCGACCCGCTTCAATCCGGGACAGGTCGAGAATATCGTTGAGCAAGACCAAAAGCGAATGCGAACTTTCGACGATCGTATCGACCATTTCGCGATCCGCGTGATGAAGCTCCCTGTGCTGAAGCGCCTCCGACATGCCGATGATGCCATTCAGCGGTGTGCGAATCTCGTGGCTCATCGTAGCCAGGAATTCCGATTTTGCCTCGCTGGCCGTCAGCGCTGCCCGGCGCGCGTCCTTGAGTGAAACTTCGCGTTTCACAATATCTGTGACGTCATGTGCGACACCGATGACAAAACCGTTCTCGAGGCGCGAATAGCTGGCGACGACGTGGCGGCCCGTGGCGGTAACCATGTCGAGGTCGCGGCACTTCTGGATGGCGTCCATGACCAGAGACTGGCGCACCTGGAACGTGGCCTCGTTGAGGCGTGGGAAAAGGTGACGAATCTGTTGTCCGACAGCGTCATGAAGGCGGGTGCCGTCATCCATGCTGGAATAGAGGATCGGCCAGTGCGCGCGGGTCATTTTGTTCGCGAAAAGCAAGCCGCCGTCTGGCGTGAACACAACGAATCCGGCCTGCAATTGGTCGAGCGCGCGCCAAGCTTCCGCTGGCGTAATCGATGTCGTGTCGGTCATTTGTCCCGCCCAAATGTCGTCCCGTTACATGACTAGCGTGAATGTGTGTAGGGATCGTAAAATCGGGGGCGAACATTCCGCAGAGTTACCCGCCTTTTTTCCACGCCACCTGATAGAGATCGAAGCGCCGATCCTTGAGATTCTGGACCGCACCCGACTGGCGGGCTGTCAGCAGGTCCGACAAGGACAGGTCGGCCAGCGCAACTGTTTCGGTGTTGGCTGGCGTGTCTGCTGCTACGCCGTCGCGCGAGAAGGGGAAGTCTGACGGCGTCAGGATGCAGCTTTCGGCATAGTGGATGTCCATGTTCTCGACATTGGGAAGATTGCCCACCACGCCCGACATGACGACATAGCACTGGTTCTCGACAGCGCGCGCCTGGCAGCAATATCGCACGCGAAGATAGCCGCGGCGCTCGTCGGTGCAGAACGGCACGAACAGGATCAGCGCCCCCTGATCGACCAGGTGGCGCGCCTGTTCGGGGAATTCGCTGTCATAGCAGATCATCACGCCGATCGGTCCGCAATCGGTCTGGATGACCGTGTTGCCCGACCCACCACGAATGTTCCACCAGCGCCGCTCTGAAGGCGTCGGGTGGAGCTTCTGCTGCGTGTGGACCGAGCCGTCGCGCAGGAAGATGTAGGAGATGTTGAATATGTCGCCATTGTCCATCCGGCTTGGATGCGACCCGCCGATGATGTTGATATTGTAGGAAATGGCAAGCTTTTCCATGAACGCGACATAGCGGGATGTATATTCGGAAATCTTCTCGATTGCCTCGATCGGTGCGAGCGGTTTGTGCTCGAGCGAAAGGAGTTGCAGCGTGAACAGTTCCGGGAACACGACAAAGTCCGACCGGTAGTCCGATGCGATATCGACGAAATATTCGACCTGCGTCTCGAACTCGTCGATCGACTGGATCTTGCGCATCTGGAATTGCACGGTCGTGATGCGTACGCTTTCCGGAAGGTTCGTTCCACCGAGGCTCGGCTTCGCCTTGATCTCTTCCTGTGCCAACGGGTTCTTCCAGAACATGTGCGTGGCATGGTTCATCGAGGGCGCGTCGCCCGGCAGGTAGTTCTTCAGCACACCGATGGGCTCGAACCCCTGGCGCAGCTGGAATGAAATGACCTGGTCCTTCAGTTTCGAGCCCACGACGGCTTCGATATAGTCGGCCGGGTTCGGGTATTCCTTGGCACGGCGGGCATATCCGGGCATGCGTCCGCCGAACACGATGCCCTTGAGTTCGAGATACTGGCAGAGTTCCTGGCGGACGCGGTAGAAGCGCTGCCCGATCCGGAGACGCCGGAAGCCCGGGTCGACACCGACATCCATGCCATAGAGCACATCGCCTTCGGGATCGTGACGCGCGGCAAATCCGCCGCCGGTGATCTCGTCCCATGTGTGCGGGGCGAAAGCGACCTCAGAACTGATCATGAAGGTTGCGCAGTGGCCCACGGCCTTGCCCTCATACTCGGCAATGAACTGGCCTTCCGGAAACCGGTTGATATGGCCGAGAAGGTTGTCTCGGGTATAGCCCATGCCGGGGCCGTAGATCCGTTCTGACAGGTCTATGATCGCCCCGACATCGGCCGGGGTGGCGTTGCGAACGATCAGTTTGGCGGCAGAATTCGTCATAGGGGCTCCGGACGGATCGAGTTCAGGTATTATGAGGCGCGCCTGGAGAAGGTCCAGTCAGTGGGGGAGGCGGAGACTGGCACGCAGGCCGCCCAGCGCACTGTCTGACAGTCGCAGATCGCCTCCGTGCGCTCTTGCTGTGTCGCGCGCAAGTGTCAGTCCCAGTCCGGTGCCGGAGGCGTTTTGCGTCCGCGCTTCGTCGAGCCGGGAAAACGGACGGAACGCCTCTTCCCGGCGCGCCGGCGGGATGCCTGGACCATTGTCGTCGACATGGACTTCGGCGGCATGTGGACCGTCGACAAGGGTCACACGGACCTCTGTTCCATACTTCACGGCATTGGAAATCAGATTGTTCACGGCCCGCTTCAGGGCCAGCGGACGCCCCGTTACGTCAATGGCGCCCGGGCCAGTTACGGCCACGTGCTCACCGAATCCGGCGGCGGCGTCCCGGACCAGGCGGGCAAGGTCCAGCGGCAGGGGATCGTCGCCTTCTTCGCCGCGGGCAAATGTCAGGTATTCGTCCAGCATCATCGCCATGTCGTCGAGGTCTGACTGGGCCGCGCCGAGTTCTTCGGTCTGGTCCATCATGGCGAGGGAGAGTTTCAGGCGGGTCAGCGGGGTGCGCAGGTCGTGGCTCACGCCGGCCAGCATGGCCGTGCGCTGTTCGGCGAAGGCAGTGAGGCGGCTTTTCATGTCCAGCAGCGCGCGGGCTGCGTCTCGCACTTCAGTCGCACCTGAGGGCCGGAAGTTGAGAACCTCCCGGCCACGACCGAATGCGCGCGCTGCTTCCGACAGGCGCAGGATGGAACGGACCTGCTGGTTGAGGAAGGCGACGGCGAGCGCGAGCATCAGGAGGGAAGAGGCGATCACCCAGACGATGAAGAAGTGCGAGTTCACCGTCAGCGCGCGTTTCCGCTCGATCAGGATTTCGACCGTGTCGCTGCCTGACGGAAAGCGGAAATGCAGCATCGAGGACGGATCAACGCTGACATCCACGGGGACGCCAAGCCGGGTCGCCAGTTCTTCCTTGAGCGTCTGGCCGTAGGCGAACCGGTGCACCAGATGCGGCCCGCCTGATTCCGGATCGACATGGTCGCAGCTGAATTGCATGTCGAGATCGCCCTCAAGACGCTCGCGGGTGATCGGCGATTCGGGCCGCTCATCACAATAGGACTGGATCAGCGCGGCATCGCGGGCAATTGACTGGGCCAGCTTGCGGTTCACCTCGGCGAGGTGGCTGTCGTAATAATACCAGGTCATCAGGGCGAGGATGAGCACGACCGGCGCCACCACCATGAGCAGGCTGCGGGCGTAAAGCCCGCGTGGCGTAATATCTCTCAGGCGGGCCATGCGCGTCTCAGTCCGGCATCAGGCGGTAGCCGACGCCCCGCACGGTCTGGATGTGGATCGGCTCGCGCGGATTGGGTTCGATCTTCCGGCGCAGGCGCGTCACCTGGACATCGACCGACCGTTCCATGCCGGCGGACGTAAGTGCGGCGAGGTCTTCGCGGTCAACCGGTTCACCGGCATTGGCGGCCAGAACGGTCAGTAGCTGCAGTTCGGCATCGGTCAGGCGAATGCGCTTTTCGCCTTCGCGCAATTCGCCGCGGGCGGCGTTGAAGACGAGCCCGGACATCTCGACGTCCTCTGGCGGCACATCCTTGTGCGACCGGCGCAGGATGGCGGCGCAGCGTAGGGCCAGTTCTTCCGGTTCGAACGGTTTGGGCAAATAGTCGTCGGCGCCGGTTTTCAGTCCTGCAATCCGGTCGCTGGCTTCGCCGCGCGCAGTGAGCAGCATGACCGGCGTGTGTTTCTGACGCCCCTCGCGGATGGCGGCGAGCAGAGACAGGCCATCCTCGCCGGGCATCATGACGTCGAGAATGGTGAGATCGAATGTCATCGTTGCCAGCAGCCGCCGCGCGGCGGCAGCGTCGCTGGCGGTTGTGACCCGGTGACCCTCGCGCGACAGGAAGCGTTTCAGCAAGTCGCGGATACGGTCGTCGTCATCGACGACCAGGATATGGGCAGGGTCTGTCATCGCCGCCTCACTTGGCCAGTGCTTCGAGCGCGAGGCGCGTGCCTGCCACGGCGTCTGGCCCGGCGGTCCGGAAGGCGAGGCGCAGGCGTTCGCGCAGCACGATGGCGATCGGCGTTGTCAGTGTCACGCCGGCATCCGAGAGGACCAGGGTGCGGCGCCGTCCGTCGCGCTCTTCGCGTTCGCGCGCGATCAGGCCGCGTGCGTCCAATGTACCGATGAGGCGGGCAAAGGTTGGCACCGTCATGCCGAGCGAATCGCGCATTTCGCTGACCGTCCGGCCCGGTTCGTAGCGGATCGATATGAGAATTTGCATCTCTGGCTTGCTCAATCCCGCTTTCCTGCGGGCGGTTTCTGCTGCAGACATGAGCTCGCGCCCTCCCGCCATCAGGAGGCCGACGCCTCGATCGAGCTCCTGATCCATCAGGAAAAGGCGCGGATCGAAGGGTCGGTTCAGGTTGACGTCAGGGGCCATAGTCTGAAATGAACGCGAATACATAAAAAGTGCAAGCGAGGAGCGCTGAAATCCATGGCAAGTATCCCCTATGACGACCGTGACGGGTACATCTGGATGGATGGCGAATTCGTCCCGTGGCGGGATACGAAGGTGCATCTCCTGACGCACGCGCTGCATTATGCCTCCGCTGTGTTCGAGGGCGAGCGCGCCTATGGCGGCAAGATTTTCCGATCGCTTGACCATTCGAAGCGCCTGCACAATTCCGCGCGCATCATGGGGTTCGAGATACCCTTCACCGTTGAGCAGCTGGAAGCGGCCAAGCGCGAAGCGCTCGCAAAGTCGGGCATCGAGAGTGCATATATCCGGGCGATTGCCTGGCGCGGATCCGAAATGATGGGCGTTTCGGCCCAGAACAACACGATCCACCTCGCTGTCGCAGTGTGGTCGTGGGGCGACTATTTTGCTGACAAGATGAAGGGTATCCGGATGACGCATGCCGAGTGGCGCCGTCCGGCTCCGGACACTGCGCCCTGCCATGCCAAGGCCGCCGGCCTCTACATGATCTGCACGCTGTCCAAGCATGCCGCTGAGAAGGCCGGCTATGCCGATGCGCTGATGCTTGACTATCGCGGCCGGGTGGCCGAAGCGACGGGCGCGAACATCTTCTTCGTGCGGGACAACGCGCTGCACACGCCGACGCCGGACTGTTTCCTGAACGGCCTGACACGCCAGACCGCGATGAAGCTCGCCAAGGCCCGCCAGATTGAAGTCATCGAGCGCGCCATCATGCCGGACGAGCTTGCGACCTTCTCGGAATGCTTCATCACGGGCAGCGCCGCCGAGATCACGCCGGTCGCGGAAATCGGCGCGCACATTTACAAGCCGGCCGAGATCAGCCATTCGCTCGTCGATGATTATACACGGCTCGTGAACGGCAAGATGGAACTCGCGCTCTAGCTAGCGGGAGGCCGCCGAACGATGCCAGATACGGCGCCTACCGAGAACCTCAAGGCCATCGCGGCACAGGCGGACCTGCATCACCAGTACCTGCTCGGGCTCGAGCTGATGGTCGCCACCCGTGAGGGCCCGGCGACTGGATGTTCCGCGTATGCCGGCGCCAGCACGAGGAGAAATTTCTCTCCAGTTTCCGCAAGCTGGGCCTGGATGACCTGCCGGACGCCGTCGCCTGCGCGCGCTATCATGTCCTGTCGAACAGAATGGGCGGAGTGACGGTCGAATATATGGAAGAGTCCGACACGAAGGCCTGGGTGCGCTTTCGCTACCCGCGCTGGATGTATGACGGCCCTGCGATCTGCGGCGTGCCCGTCGAGGCGAGCCAGGGCTTCCTCAGGGGCTGGTGCGCCCAGAACGGTGTCTCGCTCGAAAATCCACGTCTCGGCTTTGTCTGCGTCTCGGAAGACATGACCGGCCAGTTCGGCCTCTGCGGCTATTTCCGCGAATACGATCACGACCTGAGCGAAGACGAGCGGCTGCAATTTGCGCCCGACGAAGCCCCGCCGCCTTATGATCCGGCGCAGCAGCCAGCGCCGCCGGCAGGTGATTGGAACACGGCCCGCCTCGCCAAGGCGAACCGAAACTATGCCGTGGAATATATTCGCAATGGCGTGCGGGAGCTGGTGAACGTGCTGGGGCAGAAGCGGGCGCTTGAACTAGCGAAACTGGCCGCCCGGCTGACCGGCCTGCAGCAATACAGGCACATCGCCGAGGCCGTTGGCGGCGTCGATGGCGGCCCGGCGGAGGCGGCGCGCTTCCTTACCGGGATGTTCGCGGGCATGGGCGACGCGGTCGTGTCAGAAGGTGATCATGGGGGAGGGCAGGCGGTGCTGCATCACCATGGCCTCACGATTGTGCGGGGCCTTGACGGCGAGGAACGCAGCAACCTGCTCACCTGCTGGACCGAGCTATGGCGCGGCGCAGTGCACTCGTGCCGCGCGTTCATGGATGTGGCGGTCACAGAGACGGCGGACGGGCTCGACTGGACGATCACGCCGAAAGGCGCGGCCTGACGTCAGGCTTCGCCGGCTTCCTCGTCCTTGATCCAGACTTCGACCGGGCCCTTGAGCAGCATTGTGAGCGGGTTGCCCTTGCGGTCGACGGCCTTGCCGGCGGAGACGCGGATCCAGCCTTCGGAGATGCAATACTCCTCGACATTGGTTTTCTCGGTGCCCTTGAAACGGACGCCGATGCCGCGCAGCAGCAGGGCCTCGTCATAGTATGGGCTTTTCGGATTGATGCTCAGGCGGTCGGGGAGTGTGTCTGTCATGGGAATGCTCTTTGCCTCGTCCCTCGGCTGGACTCAAGAGGGTGTTTCACGGACGCGGGATGGCGCCGGCTTCAACCAGCTGTTCGAACATGTCGGTGATCGCCTGACTGACGGGGTGGTAGACAAGGCCCAGCTCCCGCTGCGACTTGGAATTGTCGGCGCGCCAGGGGAGTTTCGGTCCGGCTGATGGGGCCTCGACGACAGGAAATGGCCACGCGTCGCCGAATTTTTCCCGCAGCACGTCAGCGATATAAATGAAACCTTGGGCTTCCGCGAAAGTGATGTGGCGACCGTCGGCTTCAGGCACGAAGCCTGCGCGCATATGCGCCTCTGCGACATCGCGCACGTCGACCATGCCGATCTCGCGCGGCGGCGCGCCATCCTTCAGGGCGCCGTTGCCAAAGGCCTTCATGTAATTGAAGGACTCGGAGGTCTGGTCCGGGCTGATGCCGGGGCCCAGCACGAGCGCGGGGTTGATGACGACGAACTTCCAGCGGTTCTGCGCACCGGCCATCTCCCAGGCGGCGCGCTCGGCCAGCGTCTTGGAATAATTGTAAGGTGTGACCGTTAGGGACGAGGATGTGTTCCAGTCATTTTCCGTCAGGATACCGCCTGACGCCTTGGCGACGTCTTCGATCACGCCATAGATTGCCGCACAGGAACTGGTGACCACGACACGCCGGACACTTTCGACTTCATTGGCTGATTCGAGCACGTTGCGCGTGCCGTTCAGCGCCGGATCGACGAGATCGCGTTGGGCGTCCGCGACGGTGACGGTGAAAGGGGAGGCGGTGTGGAAGACTACGGCGCAGCCCTGCATCGCTTCAGTGTAGCTGCCGGGATCAAGCAGGTCGGCTTTGAAGAATTTGATCGTGCCGGGCTTTGCGTCTGCCAGCGCCTGGAGCGGCCCGGTCTTTTTTGCATTCGACGGGTCGCGGACTGCCGCGTGGACCGTGAAGCCCTCGTCCAGCAGGCGGCTCACCAGCCAGCCGGCGACATAGCCGGTCGCACCTGTCACGAGGACCGGGGCGCTTGTGTCATAGGTCGGAACGGGTGCAGGCATGGTGTGGGCCTTTCTTCAAAACTGCGGGCAGCGAGCGCCAGCATGAGCTTGCGCACATAGGCACGCGGGGCGCGTTTAGCCAATCACACGGTCATACTTTGCCCCCAGACACGCAGCAGGCTGCCTCCGAGGAATTGCGCCGTCTCCGGTTCGCCGAGACCGCGTTTCAGCAACAGGCCGGCCAGGTCCGGCAAGCGGCGGTAGTCGTCGAAGACGGGTTTGTAATTGCCGTCCATGTCGGTGCCCATGCAGACATGGTCGATACCGACAGCGTCGATCAGTTGGAATATCCGGTCGGCATAACCGGCCAGCGTGCTGATGCCGATGCCGCTCGGCCAGGCGCCGATCAAGCCGCCGGACGCGGCCACTTCTCGGGCGATATCTGCGGAAATGAAACGGGGATGTTGAAGCTCCGTACTGTTGATATGCGTGTGCGAGAACATGACCGGCTTGTCGGTGATCTCCAGCACGCGCCGGGCGGCGCTTTCCGGCATATGAGCGAGGTCGATCAACATGCCGAGCCGGTTCATTTCGCGCACGATGGCCTCGCCGGCCGCCGATAGGGCACTGTCATGGCCCGCTGCGGTCATTGGCTCGCTGATCTCGTTGGCGCGGTAATGCATCAGGGTGATCGATCGCACGCCGTCTGCATGGACCTCCTGCAGCCGGTCGCTTGATCCGCCGAGGAAATCAGCACCTTCGACCGTCCAGATGGCACCCGGCTTGCCGGAGGCCCGCACGGCCTCCATCTCGCCGGGGGATGACATGGCGGTGACAATACCGTCGCGAGCGAGGCGTTTGAGATTGGCCATCTGGATTTTGTAGCTCGCCCAGGCTTCGCCTTCCTCAAAGGGACGGCGCACGACTAGGCTCTTTTCCTTCGACAGGTCGAGGACGTTGAAATCCGCAACAGCCGCGAAGCTGGACGCGCCAAGGCCGCCTTCCACCATGTCGCTTACCGTGCGCGGCTCGAAGCTGCCCTTGGCGGAATAGACTTGCAGCAGGGGCGGCAGGCCACTGGCGCCGCGCACGAAAGTCTGGCCCGGATGGGCATGGGCATCCACCGCCGGGTTGGCTTTCAGGAAGGCCACGCCGCGCGCGCGCTCTTGCGCCGTGAGCTCAAATCCAAGCGGAGCTGGCCCGGGCCGCTTGCGCAAAGTGTGAACGCCGTAGGCGGCGCCGGCGAGGGCGGCCGCCCCGGCACCAAGCAGGACGCGCCGTGTTAGCTTGCCCATATGATCCTCCCGGTTTTCCGCCGACTAGCGGGGAGAGAGGCGTTGCCGTCAAGCGAATGGCCAACGTGCATTCCAGTCAGCAAAAAGTTCCCGCCACGAGCCCGTCCAGGATGGATCGGGTCGCGACGGGGTTTCGATCAGTTTCCAGGACGTCCTGGAAACCGCTGCGTTCGGGGGAGAGGTGGCGGTCTAGCTGCCGGGCTGGGCTGTGTAGCGGAGGTAGGGCTTCACGGCCTTGTAGCCTTTCGGGAAGAGGCGCTCGATTTCTTTCGGATCGGTCAGCGAGGGCACGATGATCACGTCCTCACCGTCGCGCCAGTTCACAGGCGTCGCCACTTTGTGATTGTCGGTCAGCTGCAGGCTGTCGATCAGGCGAAGCACCTCGTCGAAATTGCGTCCGGTGCTGGGCGGGTAGACGATTGAGGCGCGGATCTTCTTGTTCGGATCGATGACGTAGACCGCCCGAACGGTGAGCTTCGCGTCGGCGTTCGGGTGGATCATGTTGTAGAGCGTGGCGACCTTTCGCTCGGTATCGGCGATGATCGGGAACTGGACGCTTGCATTCTGGGTCTCTTCGATATCCTTGATCCAGCGCTTGTGATCTTCCACACTGTCGACCGATACGACCAGCGCCTTGGCGCCTCGCTTGGCGAATTCATCCTTCAGCCTGGCTGTGTAGCCGAGCTCGGTCGTGCAGACCGGGGTAAAATCGGCCGGGTGGGAGAAGAAGACGACCCAGTCCTTGCCGGCCCATTCGTGAAATTTGATCCGGCCTTCCGTCGTGTCGGCTTCAAAGTCGGGGGCAACATCGCCAATAAGAAGGCTCATAATTCAAACTCCTGTCACTTGATTTGTGGAGCGGAAATGGTGCCTAAGGACAGCAGAACCAATGCGAAACACCTCAAGGTGTAGATAAGTTTTTCTAATGGTCCCGGCAGAGCGAGCAAAAAGCGCCCATGAAACGTCTGATCCTGATGCGTCATGCCAAGACCGAGGCCTGGGTCGAAGGTATCGACGATTTCGCGCGAGCCTTGACCGAACAGGGTCATGTCGACGCCCGCCGGGTAGCCGAGGAGATCGTTGCGCTGGGCTGGAGCCCTGAACGCATTCTCGTGTCGACCGCGCGCCGGGCGCGCGAGACATGTTCGGAAGTCGCCAAAGTGGTGGAAGGCGAACGCGTGCGTCCGATGGAGGCGCTCTACCTTTCCGGAATGCGCGGCATCGCCGAAGCGGTTCGGCAGAACGATGGCGCCTCGACGCTCATGGTCATCGGGCACAATCCCGGCCTGCACGATTTCGCGTTGAGCCTGCTGCGGGATGGCGGAAGTCGCGATCACCGGAGTTCGGAACGGCTGAACGAGAAGTTTCCGACGGCGTGTGCCGCCCTGTTCGAAGCAGACGAGGACGGCGCGTTCCTGCCGGTTCATTTCCAGCTGGCCGATGTGATGCGGGCGCGCGATTTCCGGGAAGCCGATCCAGTCTGACCGGTAAACGTAGACGCCACCCTGCCTTGGAGGGGACAGGATGGCGTTAGGAGCCGCAGGCGAGCGAGTTCAGGGGAGAGGCGACGTTCGCCCGAGAGCGCAGCTCCTGCGCGTGTTCAGCTAGCCTTTTTGGCGGCGTGAACCTTGGTGAGTTCGGGGCTGTCGATCGACTTGACGACGGTATTCATCGTCCGGTTTGTGCAGAGCGTCGTGGCGAATTCGCGTCTGACAGGGATGTCGGCGTGTTCTGCTGCGCAGCGTTCGACAACTTCTTCGTTGATTTTCTCGTACTCGACGCGGGCCCCTTCAGGGCTTTCGGCTGCGGCGCGATCAAATGTGACGGCCATCTCGAACTTGTCGCTTGCGGCAAAAGCCGGTGTGGCGAGGAGGGCGGCAACCAGGGCGGCGGTGATCAGGGGGCGTTTCATCTGTAGATCCTTATTTGCTCTATTTTGGGGGAACCCGGCGCCGCAAGCCCAGGGGGCATGCGGGGCAGCGCCGGGGTGCTAGTGGGTTTCGCGGCGGGCGAGGCGGCGACGACGGCGAACGAGCAAGCCGGGCCGACCCCCAAGGCTGACATCATTGGCCGGTGTGGACCGGGCCGTTGCCGAACCGGTCAGGATGGCATGAGCCATCGCGGCGGCGGGGGCAGGTGTTTCGACGTCGTTGAGACGGGCGCGGGGGGTCATTTTCTTCTAGTCCTTCTTGCTTGGTCTGAATGTCTTTGGCGAACCATTCCGCCGTCGACATGATCAAGATAAGATAGACTTTATCGAAAAGCAATAATAATTTATCGAAAAATAATAAAATTGAGATAAATTCGGGCCTTAGGCCTCATTGTTATTCGATATGGTGGCATGAAATGACGTTGCAAGGCCCGTTAACTCCGCTTCGTGTTGGAAAAATCCGGGCGCGCGATGGCTTAAATCGCAGGAGAGCGCGCCGATTCGGCTGTTTCGGGCATTTGAAGGTCAAATGCGAGCTGACGCGGAGCGGTCCCGGGGCGTGCCTTGCTCTGCCGCGGCGATGTCGTTGCCGCGCGTTGGGTCTCTGACCGCCTATGGGTCGTGCCATCCGACCTGGCGGGGGAGGCCTTGCTGGCATAAAGCCGGTCACGCGCTTCGCGGGCTGCAGCCATGTGATCGACGATCCGCATCGGATAGGTCTGGCCCAGCACGATGCCGGCTTTTGCCAGTTCGGCCTTGGGCGCGTCCCAGGGGGCATGGATATGTGCCGCCGGCAGCGCGGCCAGTTCCGGCACCCAGCGACGAATGAAGTCGCCGTCGCGGTCGTGGTCGAGCGACTGTTTCACCGGATTGTAGATGCGCGGGATACCGGACCCGGCTGCGCCGGAATGCGATTGGGCCTGAGGGTGATGGATCCCGGCTTCGAAATCGGTGAACAGGGCCGCCAGGCGCGACGCCGGTTGGCGCCAGTCCATCCAGAGGTGCTGCGCGGCGAAGGCCATCACCATTGCGCGCATGCGATGGTTCAGCCAGCCGGTCTGATTCAGCGACCGCATGCAAGCATCAAGGAAGGGAAACCCGGTCCGGCCATTGATCCACGCTTCGAGTCGCGGATCACCATCGGTCACGATATCGCGCAGGCCATCGGGCGTGGCGAGCAGGTTGCGACTGTCGATCGATGTCTGGTCGTCGAGTTTCTGGATGAAACGGCAATGCCATTGCAGGCGGGAGAGGAAACTGTCGAGAGACGCGGCGAAGGTGGAGTCACCATCAAGTGCCAGGTCAGTCCGTGCCCGCGCAGCGGCCTGGCAGGCCTCGCGGATCGACACGGTGCCGAAGGCGAAATGGGGCGACAGGCGCGAACAGGCGCCTTCGGCCGATTGCGGGCTCGACATCGCCGTTCGGTAGCGCCGCCCGCGTGCGGCAATGAAGGATCGCAGGAGTTCGACGCCTTCTGCGCGTCCGCCCGGCTGCCGCTTGGGGCAGGAATCGGCAGGGAGGCGGAAATCTTCTGCTATGGGCCATTCGCTGGTGGATACGTTCGACGGCTGCAGCAAGTCAGGTGCCTTGACGCGCGGGGCCAGCATCACGGATTCCCAGCGCCGTTCCCAGCCCTCGCCGCCGTTCAGCCGCCGGATGACGCCGTTCTGTGGTTGCTCGCGCAGGGCTATGCCGGCCTTGACGGCCCAGCGCTGCACGGCCCGGTCGCGGTCAAAAGTCCATTGCGGGCCGGTTTCCTCGTGCGCGTGGATCGCGGCGATGCCATGTCGCTTGTGGAGTTCGGCAAGAACCTGCGTCGCCTCGCCGACCCGCAGGCAGAGGGCAGAGCCGCGCGCCTTGAGCGCTTCATCCAGACTCTGGAGACTCTCCATGAGGAAGTCGAACTGGCGCCGGGAATGTTCCGGCAGGGCCCAGAAGCCCGGCTCGAAGATATAGAGTGGCAAAACCGGTGCGCCGCTCGCCACAGCCGCAAGGAGGGGCGCGTGATCGTGGACCCTGAGGTCCCGCTTGAACCAGACAACATGCAGATCAATCATGGAACAAACATAGAACATTCCAGCAAACGCTCAAGCTATTTCTGCATCCGGGCGTGAGGGAAAGGAATCTCGCCATAAATAGTTTCGTGAGCGAAACGAATTCAATTTGTGATTTGTGGCCCCGACTTATCCACAGGTCTTTTCTCTTGAACGGGAAAGGCAAATCCGGCGAGGGATATTGTCCCTGCCGGAGCCTGACCCTGCCTTGGCGGAAAACGCCGCGCTCGGGTTCGGGGCCGGGACTTGCCCAGACAATCCGCCATGACGGTGCTGCAGGGCAAGCAGACAGGCATGACGCGTCGCCTGTCGGTCATGGTCGGCGTGCCGCTTCTCATCGCGCCGGATATCACCATCCAGATGGTCATGTGTATGGGGCTGGCCTTGTTCGGCGCAATTCTCCTGTTCCGAACCGGACTTGTGATGCTCGGCTGCCTGCAGGCACGCAGGCTGCCGGAAGCGCTCGGTACCGACCTGCTCCTGCCGATCTATACAATTCTCGTTGCCCTGAAGGACGAAGCCGCCAGCGCGGCGCAGCTATCGCGGGCGATCCTCGCCCTCGACTATCCGCCCGACCGGATCGATCTCAAATTGCTGATTGAAACCGGCGACGAGGCAACACGTGCTGCGCTGCTTGATCAGGACTGGCCGGATGGAACAGAGCTCATCGGGCCTGCCGCGCACCAAGCCGCGCGCGCTCAACTATGGGCTGGCGCGCGCCCGGGGCGCCTATGTCGTTGTGTATGATGCCGAAGACCGCCCCGACCCAAGGCAATTGCGAGAAGCCGTGGCTGCGTTTGTGCGTCGGGGGGGGGGGACCTCACGTCTTGCCTGCGTCCAGGCGCCCCTCGTCGGGATGCCGGAAGGGGGCGGCTGGCTGTCGGCGCAATGGGCGCTGGAATATGCTAACCAGTTCGGGCGCATCCTGCCTGCGCTCGCTCGTCTTGGCCTTCCCATCGCGCTGGGCGGCACGAGTAATCATTTCAACCGGGCGAGGCTGATCGAGGCGGGTGGATGGGACGCGTGGAACGTGACCGAAGATGCCGACCTCGGCTTGCGTCTGGCCCGTCGCGGCGCGCGGGTCGGCATGATTGCGCCGCCGACCCTGGAGGCGCCGCCAGAGCAGATGAGCGTGTGGCTGGCGCAGCGCTCGCGCTGGCTGAAAGGGCTCCTGCAAACATGGCTCGTGCTGATGCGCACGCTGGCCACATCGCTGCGGGAGATGGGGCTCGCCGGGTTCGTGTCGATGCAATTGACCCTCGGCGCGGCGATCCTGTCGGCAATCGTGCATGGCCCATGGGCCCTCTGGTGCCTGCTATGCCTGTGCGCGCCGGACCTATCGCTCGGTCCGCTCGGGACGGGCGTTGTGGCGGTTTCATACCTGGCCGGTGTGGCGACAGGTGTCGCTGCGCCGGGGTGCTGGGGCAAGCGACCCTTGATCGTTGCGCTGACGACGCCACTCTACTGGCCGCTGCAGTCCGTCGCCATGGCACGTGCCCTGTACGGTTTGTGTCATGCGCCGCACTTCTGGGCCAAGACTCCGCACGGCGCGCCGTCCTGCTGAACGCTCCGAAAAATGTTTTACCCAGCGTCAGGCTTGGCGTGGCTGCCGCGGAGATTTAGGGTCGCGTCAGACACAATGCCTGACAATTGAGGAGCCGTTCCCATGGCCTATGACGTCACCGAAGACCTGGACGCGTTTCGCGCCGAAACGCGTGACTGGCTGGAGGCGAATTGCCCGCCCTCCATGCGCACACCGATGACGGACGACGAAATCGTCTGGGGCGGCAAGCGCGGCACTTTCGTCAATCCGGAATCGAAGATTTGGCTCGACCGTATGGGCGAGAAGGGCTGGACCGCACCCGAATGGCCCGCGGCCTTTGGCGGCGGTGGCCTGACCAAGGACCAGAACCGCGTGCTGCAGGAAGAACTGCGCCGCATCCGGGCGCGGCCCGCACTCTTCTCTTTCGGTCTCTGGATGTTTGGCCCGGCCCTGCTCGAGTTCGGCAATGAGGAACAGAAGAAGCGCTTCCTGCCGGATATCGTCAAAGGCAAGACGCGCTGGTGCCAGGGCTATTCCGAACCGGGCGCGGGTTCTGACCTCGCCGGCCTGCAGACGCGCTGCGAAGACAAGGGCGACCATTACCTGATCAATGGCCAGAAAGTCTGGACCTCCTACGCTGACCAGGCCGACTGGATTTTCTGCCTCGTGCGGACCGACACCTCGTCCAAGCATGAGGGCATCAGCTTCATCCTGTTCGACATGGCAAGCTCGGGCGTTGAAGCGCGTCCGATCCTGCTGATCTCCGGATCGTCGCCATTCTGCGAAACCTTCTTCACGGACGTCAAAGTGCCGAAAGAGCAATTGGTCGGACGCGTGAATGGTGGTTGGGAAATTGCCAAACGCCTGCTGCAATTCGAGCGCTCATCGATCTCGGCCGGCGGCTTTGGCGGCACGGGCGGATCCGGCATTCTCGGCCCGGAAGAATACGCCAAGATGCATGTCGGCACTGACAGCGAAGGCCGGATCGCCGATGGCGACCTGCGCGGACGCATCGCTGACCACAAGATGTACGCCAAGGCGTTCAACCTGACAGTCCAGCGCCAGACTGAGCAGGCGAAAGCCGGCCAGCAGGTGGGCCATACCGCTTCCATCCTGAAATATGGCGCGGCCAAGATGAACCAGGACCGCCACGAACTCCTGATCGAAGCGCTGGGTTCTGAAGCGCTCGGTTGGGAAGGGGAGGGCTTTGATGAGAATGCCATGAAGGCGACGCGCGGCTGGCTGCGTTCGAAAGGCAACTCGATCGAAGGCGGTACAAGCGAAATCAACCTCAATGTCGTCGCCAAGCGCGTACTCGGCCTGAAGGACCATCAATAGTCATGACTTTCGTACTCACTGAAGACCAGGAAATGCTGCGCGACACGGCCCTCGCGTTCGTGCGCGATGAATTGCCGGTGACCCATTTGCGTGCCCTGCGCGACAAGGGCGCCAATGGCCGTGATGCGGGCACGCGCAAGAAGCTCGCCGAACTCGGGTTCTTCGGCGTGATCATTGCCGACGAACCGGGCGGCGAACATTTCGGCCTTGTCGGCCTCGGCCAGATTCTTGAGGCGCAGGGGCGCACGCTCGCCGCGACGCCGCTGCTGCAGACGGCCCTGATCGCTGCGTCCGCCATCCAGCTCGGCGGCAGCAAAGCCATGCAGGCCGAATGGTTGCCAAAGATCGCTACGGGCGAGACGACGTTCGCGCTTGCGCTTGATGAGTCCGCGCACTTCTCACCCCTGAATGTAGCGACCGAAGCCGAGAGCAATGGCCAGGGTTACACACTGAACGGCATGAAGCGCTTTGTGCCCGGCGGCCATGACGCGGAGATGTTCATCGTCGTCGCGCGCACGTTTGGCGAGGCTGGTGACCGGCATGGCATTACGCTGTTCCTTGTGCCCGCCAACGCTAAGGGTGTCACCGTCCAGGAACTGAAGACGGTCGACTCCCACGGCGCGGCGCATGTCACCTTTGACGACGTCATGGTCGGGGCAGGGGCGGTGCTTGGCCCTGTCGACGAAGGCGCCGATGTGCTCGAGCCTGTGCTCGACCGCGCCGCCATCGGCATGGCGGCAGAAATGCTCGGATCGTCCGTGGCTGCGTTCGAGATGACGCTTGAATACCTGCAAAGCCGCAAACAGTTCGGCCAGCTGATCGGCTCGTTCCAGTCGATGCAGCACCGCGCAGCGAAAATGTTCACTGAGATCGAGATGACCCGGTCTTGCGTCGCTGCGGCGCTGGCGGCGGTCGATTCCGGCAAGGGCGACGTCGCCGAACTTGCGAGCCTTGCCAAGGCAAAGGCCAGCGAACTCGTGCATCTCGTGTCGAATGAGTGCGTCCAGATGCATGGCGGTATCGGCATGACGGATGTGGCTGATCCGGGCCTCTACATGAAACGCGCTCGCGTGCAGGAAGCGCTGTATGGTAGTGCCAGCTGGCACCGCGACCGCTACGCACGCCTCCAGGGCTTCTGATCCTTTTCAGGAACCAAGCATGAAAAAGCCGGGCCAGCGATGCTGAGCCCGGCTTTTTTTAATCCGTAAGCGGATTGAAGGACTAGCCCTTGAGGACTGAACCCTTTTTCAGGGCCTTGGCGATGAGGTAGTACATCACCGGACGGTGCTTGGCGCGAACCGACTTGCCATAAGCGGCAATGGCGGCGGCAATCGCAGCGTCTGCCTTGGCTTCGTCCGTGACGCCGAGCTTCTTGGCGACGAAGCCCTTGCGTACGCGCGCGAGTTCTTCCTTGTCGGAAGTGGCGACAGTCGCCGTGTCGGATTTGTAGATGGTTGGGCCAGACGCTTTCACGGCAGCTTCGAGCAGCGCCATGTCAGGACGTGCTTCACCGACTTTTTCTTTCAGGTCGGCGATGTATTTTTCCATCAGCACTTCTTTCGCTGTTGGCGCCTTGGCGGGTGCAGCGATTTTTGGTGCAGGTGCAGCCTTCTTGGCGGCAGCAGGTTTCTTGGTTTTTGGCTTGGTTGCTTTTGCCATGGGATTGTCTCCTCAATGGGCCCGGAAGCGGGCGGTTTTTATTTTACGCAGCTAATATCTCGAATTATTTCGACACGCGCAGGCACACTGACCTTTTTTTCCACAGCCTGCCAACCCCCTTTAGGCGCAAGCGCTGCATCTGTCTCTTTCAAAAAGATCCGTAAGCAGAGTAATATTTAGATCGCACATTGCGATTCACGGCATCGTGCGCGACGCGCGTTGGGCTGCTTGCATGCGCTTTGTTGACGATGCGCAATGCATGGCCCAAGTCTGGACATATGGAAAAACTACAGGGATTTCAACATGCTGCGCTTTGTTCCGTTTCTCGCAATCTCCGCACTGTTCGTCTTGTGCCTGTTGGGTCTGGAGTCGGTTCGGTGGTTGCGCGCGGGGGCCGAAATACTTGGCGTTCTTGTCCTGCTTGGGCTCTACGATTTTTTTCAGCGCCGCCACACTTCGTGGCGCAACTTTCCGATCCTTGCGCATATCAGGTGGATGGCGGAAGAATTGCGTCCCTTCTTCCGGTTCTAGATTGTCGAGATCGACACGGAGGGACGGCCATTCAATCATGAGCAGCGTGCGCTGGTCTATCGGCGTGCAAAGAATGTGTCGTCTGTCGAACCCTTCGGCAGCCTGCTCGACATCGACAAGCCGCCTTATGAATGGCTCGCGCATTCCTTCGCGGCCAAAAACACGGAAGGCGATTGTCCGCGTGTCAGTGTCGGCGCGCCCGGAACGACGCAGCCATACTCGGTCAGCGTGTTCAACATCTCGGCGATGAGTTTCGGGTCTCTGGGGGCGCATGCGATCGAGGCGCTATCGACGGGGGCGAAGATGGGCGACTTCTACCACGACACCGGAGAGGGGGGCGTTTCGCCATATCACCGTGCCGGCGGCGCCGATGTCGTCTGGGAGATCGGCTCGGGCTATTTCGGGTGCCGCGCGCAAGACGGCACGTTTGATGCGGCGCGATTTGCCGACGTCGCCAAGGATCCGCAGATCAAGATGATCGAGATCAAGCTGAGCCAGGGCGCCAAGCGGGGCCATGGCTGTGTGCTGCCGGGTGCGAAGGTGACGGCCGAGATCGCCGCCACGCGTGGCATTCCGATTGGCGAGACCTGCTTCTCGCCGACCGGGCATTCTGCCTTCTCCACACCGATCGAGATGATAGAATTCGTGGCGCATCTTAGAGACCTCTCCGGCGGCAAGCCTGTCGGCATCAAGTTCTGCGTCGGCAATCGCTGGGAGATTCTCGCTCTGTGCAAGGCGATGCTGGAGACCGGCATCCGGACAGACTTCATGGTCGTCGATGGCGGGACCGGTGCCGCGTCGGCGGAATTCCTGGACCATATCGGCGCACCGCTGCGTCAGGGCCTGGTGCTGACGCGCAATGCGCTGATCGGCTCAGGATTGAAGGATCATGTCCGGCTGGCCTGTTCCGGCAAGCAGATCAGCGCGTTCGCCATTGCATCATCCATGGCGCTGGGCGCCGACTGGGTGAACACGGCACGGGGCTTCATGTTTTCGCTGGGCGGTATCCAGTCGCTCAACTGTCACAACAATACCTGCCCGACAGGTATCGCGACCACGGACGAGGGCCGCCAACGCGGACTCGTGGTCGCCGACAAAGCGGAGCGGGTCTACAATTTCCATGGCAATACGGTGAAGGCGCTGATGGAAGTGGTCGGCGCCGCCGGGTGCGAACATCCGGCCGAGCTGACGCCGCGCCACAGCATGCACCGGGTGACAGAAGATATCACGCTTCCAGCTCACCGGGCTTACGACCTGCTTGAGAAGAACGCGCTGCTGGATGCGCCGGAGGACACGGAGCTCGCCGATGAATGGGCCATGGCCCAGGCTGCGTCTTTCCGCCCCCTGAGCCTCTGACGTCGTTCCTTAGCCGCCATTGGCTTCCGATTGCAGCATTGTGTAGCGTTCGATCCCGATGCGTTCGATCAGGTCGAACTGGGTTTCGAGATAATCGACATGCTCTTCCTCATTGGTGAGGATCCTGCCGAACAGGTCGCGGCTGCCATAGTCGCGGACCTTTTCTGAATGCTCCATGGCATCGCGCAGCAGCGGGATGGCCGTCATTTCCATCTTCATGTCGCACTCGAGGATTTCGTGAACGCTCTCGCCGATATTGAGTTTTCCGAGGTCCTGCAGATTCGGCAGGCCGCCCAGGAAGAGGATGCGCTCAATCAGCCAGTCGGCGTGATGCATTTCCTCGATCGATTCCTTGTGCTCATGCTCGGCGAGCTTGCTGACGCCCCAATCCTTGAGCATGCGCGCGTGCAGGAAGTACTGGTTGATCGCTGTCAGTTCGTTCCGGAGACAGAGATTCAGGAATTCGATGACTTTGGTGTCGCCTTTCATGGGGCTCTCCTGCGCAAGTGAATGGGTCTGCTCCCGGAATAGGTGAATCGCCCGGCGAAAGCAATAAATTCTCGAATAAAAACAAGTTCATCTGCAAGTGAGACACAGTCTCACCGCGTGCTGAAACGCAGTCTCAAACAGAACGCTTATTCGGCGGCGAGGAGGGCCGGTGATGGCGCCTTGAGGTCCATTTCCTGGGAGATGATCTTGCCGATCGAACAGCTGCATTTCCCGCAATTGAACTTGCAGCCATGATGGGCCTGCACGGCCCTTGGGCTGCGCGCACCGGCATCGACCGCGGCGCGGACGCTGGAACAATTGATGCGGTTGCAAATGCAAATGATCATGAGAACCATTTGCATCAAGCTGCGAATGATTGTCAATAGCGACAGTCCGGCTTTTCTTTACTTTGTTCTCTCCATGTTGAAATCGACAGGCCGCTGCCAATTGGAACAACGGTCGTTTCATAGCTATTACGGGGGTCGCAGACATAATCGACGAAGGGTTTCAGCGTCTTGCGGAACGAATGGATATTGTCGGCAAAGATGATTGCGCCATCAGCCAGCTTTGGCTCCAGCAGGTGCAGGATCGGGATATACATCTCCTTCCACCCATCGAGGAAGACGAAGTCGACCGGGCCGTCGAGCGGTTCCAGGCTTTCCAGCGCGTCGCCTTCCCTAATATCCGCCCAGCGCTTCAGGCCGGCGGACACGAGGTTTGATTCCGCAATCCGGAATTTGTGCGGCAGCATTTCAGTGCCGGTGAACCGTCCGCCGTTTTCGCGTGCGGCGGCGGCAAGATAGATTGCCGAGATCCCGAACGAGGAGCCGAACTCGACGATATTGCGGGCCTTCGCGGCGCGGGCGACCTGGTACATGAGGCGGCCGAGTTCGGGTGACACCGGGATGTAGGCATCCGACAGGAAGGGCTCGGCGGACTCGAATACACTGCGTCCGCGCAAGTAGCCCAGCGCAATTGAGGGGAGGGCGCGGGCAAAGACCCATCTGTCCCGGCGCGCGTCCCTGTGCAGGCGCGAAAGTGTGTCGGCGATTTCCGGATCGTTCAGGCCATCGCGTGGATGTGTGCTGTCGAATGGCATGGCTGTATCTCCTCTGGCTCTGGTCTCTGCATAAAATACGAGTTATTACTCATGTTTTGCTACTCGCATTGGTGTCATGGCCCGCGCTGCGTCGATCATCCCGAGAAAACCGCCGACTCAGGTCCGGTCGGCCCAGACCGTCGAGGCCATTCTCGAGGCGGCTGCTCGCATTCTCGAGACGGACGGCCTGGCCGGATACACGACCAACCGGATCGCTGAGACCGCCGGCGTGAGCGTCGGCTCGCTCTATCAGTACTTCCCGAACAAGGAGGCGGTGACGGCCGCGCTCGTTCTGGCTGATTCCCAGCGCTTTCTTTCCCGGATGCAGGAGACGGCCGCGCGCGTAAAAAATGCGCCTGTCGATGTGGCTATCGCGGAACTGGTCGAGGTATCGGTCGCTCACCATACCGACCGGCCCGAACTCTCCCGCGTGCTCGACCAGGAGGAGGGGCGGCTTGCGCTCCATGAAGACCTGCAGGATGTCCGCGCCGGCATTTTCAATGTTGTTCATGAATTGATGGCCTCGCGGAAGCTGGAGACACCCTTCGAACCGGAAGCGGCAACGCAAGATATACTCGCTTTGGTCCAGGGTATTACCGACAAGGCCTGCCTTCACGGCGAGACGAATCTGGAGGTCATCAAGGTGCGTGTTTGTTACGCCGTGTTCGGGTATCTCCGCCTGCCTGCGAGTTGACCCCTGCCGGGCCTGTGACTACAGGCTGTGCGCTGGATTTCCCAACCGGACTTGCATGCCATGACTGACCTTTCGACACTTGCCCATTCTGCCAAGGCTTGGCCGTTTGAATTGGCGCGCGCGCTGAAGAAGCGGGTCGACCAGCAGGTCAAGGCGGGTGAGCGCAAGCTCGATGATCCTGTCGTATTTGAAACCGGCTATGGTCCGTCGGGTTTGCCGCATATCGGCACGTTCGGGGAAGTGGTGCGCACGATCATGGTGCGACATGCGTTCGAAGTGCTGACGGGCGGGAAGATTCCGACGCGCCTGATCTGTATTTCCGACGACATGGACGGCATGCGCAAGGTGCCGCCGACCGTGCCGAATCCGGAGAGCCTCGAAGCATACCTGCAGCAGCCGCTGACCTCGGTGCCGGACCCGTTCGGGACGCATGACTCCTATGGCGCGCATATGAATGCGCGACTGTGCGCCTTCCTCGACCAGTTCGGGTTCCAGTATGAATTCGTCTCGGCGACGGAATGCTACAAGTCCGGCCGGTTCGATCCCATGTTGCGCCGCGCCGCCGAGAAGTTCGACGAGATCATGGCCGTGATGCTGCCGACGCTGGGCGCTGAACGTCAGGCGACCTATTCGCCCTTCCTGCCGATCTCGCCGAGCACCGGCCGAGTCCTCTATGTGCCGATGAAACATGTCGACGCTGCGAAGGGGGAAGTGACCTTCGAGGACGAAGACGGCAGCGACGTGACTTTGCCGGTCACCGGTGGGCACGTGAAGATGCAGTGGAAGCCGGATTTCGGCATGCGCTGGGCTGCGCTCGGCGTCGACTTCGAAATGTTCGGCAAGGACCATCAGGCCAATGCGCCGATCTATTCCAGGATCGCCAAAATCCTCGGTCACCGCCCGCCGGAACAATATGTCTACGAGCTGTTCCTGGACGACAAGGGCGAGAAGATTTCCAAGTCCAAGGGCAATGGCATCTCGGTCGAAGAATGGCTCGCCTATGCGCCGGACGAGAGCCTGTCGCTATTTCAGTTCCAGAAGCCGCGCGTGGCGAAGAAGCTCTATTTCGATGTCATTCCGAAAACGGTCGACGAATACCTGACCTTCCTTGAGAAATATCCCGACGAAGAGCCTGCGCGCCAGCTTGAAAACCCGGTCTGGCACATCCATTCGGGCAATCCCCCGAAGGCGGATGTGCCTGTCAGCTTTGCACTGCTGCTGAACCTCGTGGCGGTGGCCAATCCCGAGGACAAGAGCCAGCTCTGGGGCTTCATCTCGCGCTACGCGCCGGAAGCTTCGGCTGAGACCCATCCGCTGCTCGACAGCCTCGCTGATTATGCGATGCGCTATTACCGCGACTTCGTTCTGCCCGCGAAAGTGTTCCGCGCGCCGAGCGAGCAGGAGCGCGCGGCGATGGCGGATCTCTCTACCCGGCTGAAAGCCTTCGATGAAGAGCCAACGCCCGAGAACCTGCAGACGCTGACTTTCGCGGTCGGCAAGGACCATGGTTTCGAGAACCTGCGCGACTGGTTCAAGGCGCTCTATGAAGTCCTGCTCGGGCAGGAACAGGGACCACGCTTCGGCAGCTTTGCAGCGCTTTATGGCGTCGGGAATACGGCGCGCCTGATTGATGAGGCCCTTGCGCGCTAACGGGGCTTTAACTGTGAAACGGGACATGGGTCCTCTAGGCTTCCATCGAACCGGAAAGCGAACCTGCCCATGAAGACCTACCAGGCCCTTTTGCTTGCACCGCTCCTGCTGGCAACGCCCGCCTGCGGTGCAACGAAAATCGTCACGGTCCCGGTTGGCCTCGCTGTCGGTGCCACGAAAGTGGCGGGCAAGAGCGTGGTCTATGTCGGCGGCATGGCTGTGCGGACAACCGGCGACGTGCTGGATGGGCCGGACGAAATGGCAAAGCTCGACGTCACGCTAAAGACGCGCACGGGTCGCACCAAGCACGTGCGCAAGACCGTCAAGGTCAAGTATCTCGAGCGAGAGCTCAAGAAAATAGAGAAAAAGGGCCGCATCGTCGACGTAGAGGTCACCACGGCGGATTAGGCCTTCGCCTTACTCCGCCGCGATCAGGGTCGTCTTCACTTGCGGCATGTTGCCCATGGGCCAGCCTTTCCAGAGGGCGGCTTCGGTCTCGCTCGCGAGGGCGACGGCGGCATCCTTGACGTGACCGTAGCCCCGGATGTCATCCGGGATTTCCGCGATGGCCATGGCGAGGGTGTGGTTCGTGGCTGTCAGGTCCGCCGCAAGCGTCTCCAGCGTCTCCAGATAGGTGTCGCGCAGGGCGCGTTCCATCTTGCGTTCCTCGGTGCGACCGAACAGGTCGAACGGGGTCTCGCGCAGGCCCTTGAGCCGTGTCAGGATTTTGAACCCGAGCATCATCCAGCCGCCGAAATGCTTTTTCTTCAAGTGGCCGTGGCTGTCCCTCTTCGAGATCAGGGGCGGGGCCATCCAGAAGCGCAGCTTGCCGCCCTTGAACTGGCTGGCGAGCTGTTTGGCAAAGTCACCATTTGTGTAGAGACGGGCGACTTCGTACTCGTCCTTGTAGGCCATTAGCTTGAAGGCATAGGTCGCGGCCGCGCGGGACAGTTTGTCTCCCAGGCCTGCGGCTTCTTCCGCCGTGCGCACGCGGGTTACGGCGTCACGATACTGTTGGGCATAGAATTCGTTCTGGTAGGCGATCAGGCGCGTGGCGCGATCGTCGATCAGCTCGTCCAGCGTCTTCGGTTCCAGGTGGCCGCGCGGATCGTGCTGGGCGACGAGGCGCTCAGGTGCGGCAGCGGCGATGCGGCCGATATTGAACGCGGCCATATTGTCGTCGACCTTGGTGCCGTTGAGGCGGATCGCACGATAGAGGCCCCGCAACGAAACAGGCACGGCGCCTTTCTGCCAGGAATAGCCGACCATGATCATGTTCGTGTAGATCGCGTCATGGAGGTATCCGACGGCAAGCGCTTCGGCATCGAAGGCGCCGAAGTCACGTGCCTGGCGCTTCACGCGGGCGGCCAGAAGATCGCTCTCGAAACGCTTCGACCGGTTGCGGATGAACTCGCTGGTCGGGGTGACGTCCGAATTCGCATAGGCCGCTGTGCGTCCAGGCTCCATGAGGAGCAGGGCGTCGCCGCCCGCCGCGACGACAAGGTCGCAGGCGATGACGAGGTCGGCGCTGGCTGGGGGCACGCGGCCGGTCGAGATGGCTTCCGGTTTGCGGGCGAAGCGGATGTGCGAGAGGACAGGGCCGCCCTTCTGGGCAAGGCCGGTCATGTCGAGCGATGAGGCGGCATTGCCGTCCACGTGCGCAGCCATGGCGAGGACGGCTGCGACGGTTGTGACGCCGGTGCCGCCAACGCCGGTGAACAGCACGTTCCACGGTTCGGCCAGGCTGGGTGTCTGAGGCAGGGGCAGACCGGACGCATCGAATTCGCGGCGCACTTCGCCGGTCCAAGCCGGCTCGCCGTCTTTCACGGTGACGAAGCTGGGGCAGAAGCCAGTGAGGCAGGAGAGGTCAGTATTGCAGGTCGACTGGTTGATGCGGCGCTTGCGGCCGAGCTCGGTTTCTACCGGCTCGACCGACAGACAGTTCGATTTCACCGAACAGTCGCCGCAGCCTTCGCAGACTTCCTGGTTGATGATGACGCGCACGCGGTCGGGCGCGATGATGCCGCGCTTGGACCGGCGGCGTTTCTCTGTGGCGCCCATCTGGTCATAGATCATGACCGAGACACCCGGCGTGCCGCGCAGCATGACCTGCACGTCTTCGAGGTCTTCACGGTCATAGATTTTCACGCGGCGCGGCAGGTTCTTCACACCGGCATAGCGGGTCGGGTCTTCGGTCACGATGACGATGGTCTGGACGCCTTCGGCTTCGACCTGCTGTGCGATCTGGGCTGGTGTCTGGCCGGATTCGACGTGCTGGCCGCCGGTCATGGCGACCGCGTCATTGTAGAGGATCTTGTAGGTCATCTTCGCGCCGGACGTGACGGCGGCGCGGATCGCGAGGCTGCCCGAGTGAGAATAGGTGCCATCGCCGAGATTGACGAAGACATGGTCTTCATCGGTGGCCCAGTGCTGACCGACCCAGGCAATGCCCTCGCCGCCCATCTGGCTGGTCATGTCGGTTTTCCGGTCGGGCATGAAGTTCGCCATGTAATGGCAGCCGATACCGGCCAACGCGCGGGAGCCTTCGGGCACGGTAGTCGATGTATTGTGCGGGCAGCCGGAGCAGAAGTGCGGGCTGCGGATCGTGGGTGACGCATTCGTGCGCGCCGCTTCACCGGCGCGGCCGACGCGGTCGAAATAGGCGTTGGCGCGGGCGGTGTCCCAGCCGGCCGGAATGATTTTCATCAGGGCGGTGGCCATTTCGGGAATGGTGATCGACGCAACGTCCGAGAGGAGCGGCTTGCCCTCTGCCGTGCGCTTGCCTTCGATAACCGGGCGCTTCGAATCCGGCAGGTCATAGAGTGCGGCTTTCAGCTGTTCCTCGATCAGCGGGCGCTTGTGCTCGATGACGACGACGCGTTCGAGGCCGGCGCAGAATTCGCGCACGCCTTCCGGTTCCAGCGGCCAGGGCATGGCGACCTTGAAAATGGCGAGGCCGAGACGGCCGGCGTCTTCGGAGGTCAGGCCGATGGCGGCGAGCGCTTCGAACACGTCGCGTGCGGCCTGTCCGGTGACGATGACGCCGATGCGCGGCTTGGGCGATGGCAGGATGACATGGTCAAGCCGGTTGGCGCGGACATAGGCCTGCGCGGCGGGCAGCTTGAAGTGGCGCAGGCGCGCTTCCTTGTCGAGCGGCGTGTCGCCCCGGCGCATGTGGACGCCGGCCTCCGGCAGGTGGAAGGACGGCGCGACAAAGCTGAAACGGTCGAGATCGATATTTACCACGGCGCCGGAATCCATCGTGTCGGCAAGGGCGACGAGGCCGGTCCATGCCCCGCTATAGCGGCTCATGTTCCAGCCGTGGATGCCATAGTCGAGCACGTCCTGGATCGAGGCCGGATTGAGCACCGGGATTTCGGCGTCCGCCATGGCGAATTCCGACTGCGAGGGCAGAGTCGAGGATTTGCAATTATGGTCGTCGCCGATAATCGCGAGGACGCCGCCAAGCGCTGACGTGCCGGCGGCATTGGCGTGCTTGAAGACGTCGCCGGTACGGTCGACGCCGGGCGCCTTGCCGTACCAGATGCCGAAAAGGCCATCGAAGCGCGCGCCGGGGAACAGGCCGAGTTGCTGGCTGCCCCAGACGGCAGTGGCGCCGAGGTCTTCGTTGAGGCCTTCCCAGAACTGGATGTCGTGCAAGTCGAGCAGCGGCTGGACCGCCCGCAATTGCTGGTCATATCCGCCCAGCGGCGATCCGCGATAACCGGAGATGAAGCCGGCCGTATTGACGCCTGACGCGCGGTCGAGGCGCTTGCGGTCAAGCGGCAGGCGCACGAGTGCCTGGATGCCCGTCATGAAGGCATTTCCCTCGACAAGCTCGTATTTGTCGTCCAGCGTCACTTCACGGTGTTTCATTGCTGTGCCATCCTGAATGCCAGTTTGGTAGATTATTGGGCAATTCTAGCGAAATAGCTTGCCTTTCTTGCGCCATTCCGTGTAGTTCGGGGTATAATATGCCTCGAAACAGGGAGTCTTGAAGAAAATTGGCCCAAGAAATTGATACGATTGATGCCCGCATCCTCGACATCATCCAACGCGACGCGAGCCTTTCGGTTGCGGATATTGCCGACCGTGTCGGCCTGTCTTCGTCGCCGTGCTGGCGCCGGATCAAGCGCATGGAAGAGGCGGGCTTCATCACCGGTCGCGTCACACTGCTGGATAATTTTGCCCTCGGCCTGAATTTCGAGGTGATGGCGAGCGTGAAACTGGCGCTGCCGAGCCGGGCAAATCTCGAAGCGTTCGAAGCTATCGTGCAGAACTGGTCGGAAGTGATCGAGTGCATGACGGTCACCGGTGCGGTCGACTATATGATCCATGTGGTGACAACCGACATGCATGCCTATGACAATTTCCTGCGCGACAAGCTGCTGGGCTCGGCGCTGGTGTCGGACGTGCAGTCGCGCATCGTGGTGCGCGTGTCGAAGCGGACGACGGCGTTGCCGCTGGGCCTTGTCAGTGACCGGTTGAAGTCCTCCTGAACCTGCCGGTCAGTTCGCCGAGGCGTGGAGCGTTGGCCGGTAGCCCGCAGCCAGGGCGGCGCAGGTGGCGCGCGGGGTGAGGCGCTGGGCGCGGGCGGGGAGCGGCGCGGGGGCGCCATAACCGCCGAAGGACCAGGCGCGGGCCGTGTTCCCCCATTTGAGGAACGCCTCGCCACCCAAGGTAAAGAAGGCCGCATCGGGCAGGGCGGCGGGGTCCACCGTTTCGCGGTCACAGTCACCCTTCATGACAGACTGGATCTCGCCCGCGATGAGGGCGTCGACATGACTGACGGGTTCCCTGGCGGACACACGGCCCGCCTTGTCCAGTGCCGCACGGAAGGCGAGGGCGTCGGGGCGGCGGCATTCGTAGCAGGGCCGGTGGCCACCGGCGAGGGCGGTGGCCTCGTCGAGGAAGAAGAGTTCGGTATAGAGGCCCGGCTGCATCAGCGGGCGTTTGCGGCCCTTGAAGTCCAGCACACAGATGATCCAGCGCTGGCTGGTCCAGTGGCGGGGTTTCAGCGTCTGGTCCGGTGTGTGGATACAGCCGCCGCGATTACCCATGAACAGGCCGCGATCCGGCACGGCGTGAATCTCGCCGAAGGGGTCAACGCGGTTCGGTAGGGGCATGGGTTTTCTCCGTCTCAAACGCAAAAGCCCGGACAGTGCGGTTGCACGGCCCGGGCTTCCAATTGGCAAGAAGCCGGATGGGCCTAGAAGCGTTCCACGGCCATGGCGATGCCTTCGCCGCCGCCGATGCAGAGTGACGCCATGCCCTTCTTGACGCCGCGGTCTTCCATGGCAGCCAGCAGGGTGATGATTATGCGGGCGCCGGACGCACCGATCGGGTGGCCCATGGCGCAGGCGCCGCCGTTGACGTTCAGCTTGTCATGGCTGATGCCGAGTTCCTTCATGGCGATCATCGGGACGACCGCGAAGGCTTCGTTGACTTCCCAGAGGTCGACATCGCCGATGCTCCAGCCGGCTTTTTCGAGGGTCTTTTTCATGGCAGGCACAGGCGCGGTGGTGAAATATTCCGGCTCGTGTGCGTGGCTGGACGAGGCGACGATCTTGGCGATCGGCGTCAGGCCGCGTTTCTTGGCTTCCGACAGGCGCATCAGCACCATGGCAGCCGCGCCGTCGGAAATACCCGAGGCGTTGGCGGCCGTGACCGTGCCGTCTTTCGAGAAGGCCGGACGCAGGGTCGGGATCTTGTCGGGCATGGCGGTGCGGGGCAGTTCGTCACTGTCGACAATCGTGTCGCCCTTGCGGCCCTTGATGGTGACCGGCGCAATCTCGCGCTTGAACTTGCCATTCTTGGTGGCGTTCTGGGCGCGGGTCAGCGTTTCGAGCGCGTAGGCGTCCTGCTGCTCGCGCGTGAATTGGTATTCGCCGGCAATCTTGTCAGCGAAGAGACCCATCGGGCCTTTCGAATAGGCGTCCGACAGGCCGTCGAGGGCCATATGGTCTTCCGACGTCATCGCGCCATACTTGTGGCCCTTGCGGACGTTCAGCAGGTGGGGCGCATTGGTCATGGATTCCATGCCGCCGACGATGACGATGGTGGCGTCGCCCGCCATGATGGCGTTGCGGCCCATGACGGTGGCCTGCATGCCGGACCCGCACATCTTGTTGATCGTGGTGGCCTCGAGGCCCTTGTCTTCACCGGCCTTGAAGCCAGCCTGGCGGGCAGGGGCCTGGCCCTGGCCTGCGGGAAGGCAGTTGCCCATGATGATTTCGTTCGCTTCGCCGGGCTTCAGCTTCGCTTCGGCAACAGCCGCCTTGACGGCGATGGCGCCGAGCTCGTTAGCGCTGAGGCTGGCGAGATCGCCGAGCAGGCCGCCCATCGGGGTGCGGGCCATACCGACGATGACGACGGGATCTTGTTCAGACATTCGGGTTCCTTCCAGAGAATATTTTCTTGCAGTTGCGAACACATAGGCGCTTTGACGCGGCGGTCGTCAAGACCGGGTCCAAATCACGATCCCGCGCGCACCAGCACGAGCGGCCACAGCCCTTGTTGAGGGTGCGGCGGCAAGGGGAAAGATTTTGCGTGGACGCCCGCCCAGGACGTGTCGGGCCAGCCGGGCGCGACGGAATCCGGGCAGGATGGTTTGCCAAAGGCCGGAAAAGTGGAATCGCGGGGAAGGGCGGGCAAAGCGGCGACCCGCGCGGCGTGCGCAATGTCGCAGGCGCGCTGCCAGGCGAGCCTGGCCGGGGCCTCGCAATGGTAAATGCCGGGGGCACGCGGAGCATCGCCCAGACGCAGCACGCGGATGCGACCGGTAACATGGCAGAGTTCGACGAGCAGTTCGCGGCCATGGCGCCGCTGCGCGCGGCGCAGGAGCATGAGCTGAATCCACACCCAGGGCCGCATCCAGATCGGGACGCAGGCAAGCAGGGAGGCGATTTCAGCCCGGGTCATGGGGCGGCAGAGGTGGTTCGGTTTGTCTGAACAGATTCCGGTCACTTGCTAAGTGGATTTCTGCCCTTTGGGTTATGCCGCAACCGGGATTAGCAGCGACGGGCTGAAGTAAGCCTGATCTGGCGTTTGCCGGTCAAGCGATGAGTGTGGCCTTTTGGTATTGTAGAAGGTGATGTATCGGCTGATCCCGGCCCGTGCGTCCGGCACACTGGCATAGGCGCGTAGGTAAATCTCTTCGTATTTGATGGAGCGCCAGAGACGCTCGACAAAGACATTGTCTTTCCAGGCGCCGCGGCCGTCCATGCTGATCTCGATGCCGCGGTCTTTCAGGACCTTCGTGAACGCGATCGACGTGAACTGGCTTCCCTGATCGGAGTTGAAGATCTCAGGGCAGCCATACCGG
>Ga0105053_10000511_pt1 | contig 60322 bp, 56 predicted proteins | sample BON01_FD_78093 | JGI IMG/M metagenome (GOLD analysis project Ga0105053, IMG submission 78093) | Freshwater microbial communities from Lake Bonney liftoff mats and glacier meltwater in Antarctica - BON-01 | ecosystem: Environmental > Aquatic > Freshwater > Ice > Glacier meltwater | place: Lake...
CATTCTGAACCGCCGTAATCTCAAAATGCTCTAGCAGTTTTAAAGGCAATATTTGCCCGATTAATACATCACTTATCACACTACAAAACTAACTACTCCCCGTAAATTTCATGTGAGCCATTTTTTGTTCTTGTCCATTCTTCGGTACAAATTTCTAATCCGTTGCACTGCACAAAAATTTACTCAGAATGACAAGGTCGTTATGATGTGCTTTTGTGATCTTATCGCGAGAATTCTCTGCGGAGCTTTTGTCATCCTGAGTTTGGTAAGGCACGAGCCGAGTACCGAAGGAGGACAAACTGTTATATCGTAGCGATCACCTTCAACTCTATGCCGATAGGTGTAGGTAAGCAATTGATTTCAAGTGTAGTTCTGCATGGTTGATTGTCCTTGAAATACTCTGCATATAAGCGGTTATAAATCTTAAAATCGTCCTTCATGTTGGTTAGAAAAACGGTGACATCTACCACATTATCCCAGCTGCTTCCGGAGTCTTCTAGTATTGTTTTTACGTTATTGAATACCGAGTGGCATTGCTTCTCTATGTCGTAGCTAGCTATAGTTCCATCTTCGTTTAGCTCTACACCAGGGATTACCTTGGTGCCACGCTCACGTGGTCCTACTCCGCTCAGGAATAGCAGGTTACCTACTTTTCGTGCATGTGGATACGCTCCTACGGGTTCTGGGGCTTTGCTACTATTTAGTATCTCTTTACTCATTGTCTTTTATAGTGATTTTTACTTGTTCAGATAGTTCCAATACCGATTCTTTATTAGCCTGCTTATCTGGTTTAGTATTAGTTTCTTTGGTACTTTTGGGTTTTTCTTTAGACTCTTTCTTTGCTTGTTTATCTTTCTTAGCTTGCTCTTTAGCTTGTTCTTTTGCTATGAGTGGTTCTAAGTCCATAATCTTAGGAAGTACTACTTTCCTAGGCTGTAAGCCTGTTGGGATGGTGAAAAATCCTGCAGGATTTTTCACGCCTGTAGGCTGTGCAGCCGCTGCTATGGTGGTATTAGATGGGGAAAGTGCTACCGCATTCACTTTGAAACCAGTGAGTGCATATGAGCTTAAAGTGGTTCGCGCTTTTAGATCGTATAAGTGCACCGTTCCATCTAAACTGCCGCTTACTAGGTAGAGCCCAAATGGGTCCATATCTATATCGGTTACAGACCAAGTATGATCAGTGAACGTATGGTCTACTTTGGCATTTGCTATGTCCCATATTTTGATGGTTTTGTCTTTGGAGCTAGATATCAAGTACTTTCTGTCTGCGGTTACCAATAGATCGGTGATATCATTGCTATGACCTTCGAAATTGTTCAGTACTTTACCAAAGATATCAAACTGTTGAATAAGTGGACTGCCATCGTTTGCTATGAAATAGCTCATTCTATCTATGGCTACTGCAGCAGCACATATTGGCCTATTACCTTTCAAAATCATTGGCTTTTCTTTCACTAAATCATAAATGATAAAGCGACCATCTGCTCCTGCACTAAAGATAATACGCATTCCCGGACCATAAATAAGCTTCTCTATCTGTGCATTGTTTAGAAGGAGTTGAGCGTCTATATTAGCTAGTATAAAGAAAGAATCGCTAAAGGTGTACATATTCAAAATGCCATCTTGGCCACCAGCTATCAGTTTATAACCATCTCTGCTAAATGCCATTGTGTTTACTGCTCCTTTGAAATCGCGAAGCACCTGTACAGTGTCACAAGTAGAGTCATTTCTATGTATTACTATAGTTTCGTCCCAACTCGAGGTAAGAATGTACTTGTCATCTGGGCTGAAAATAATATTTGTAATATCGTTAGTATGATTACTAAAATAAGGAAAACTATCTACCTGGGCAAAGCTCGAAATAGAATAAACTAGGAGTATTAAAAGTATATTTCTCATCTTAGCTGCTAAGGTACTTAATTTTTATAAAACAGCCATTTCGCTAGTTCTTTGTAGCTTACTTTTTTGCCGTACATCAATATTCCTGTACGGTATATCTTGCCAGCTACAGCTATAGCCCCGAAAATGGAGAGCAGCATTACCATTATAGATAAGTAAATTTGCCAGTTATGACTTTCGTCCATAAAGGGTAGGCGTACCATCATAGTGACTGGTGAGGTGAGCGGTATAATGCTCATCCAAGTAGCGAGTGTGCCATTGGGATCTCCTACTACTATGGAAAATGATATGGCAATAGAAAATATAAGCGGCATAGTGATAGGTAGCATAAACTGCTGTGTGTCTGTCTCACTATCTACGGCACTTCCTATAGCTGCGAATAGTGCTCCATAAAAGAGGTATCCTCCCATAAAGAAGAACAGAAATACACCAAATATCTTAGCTAGAGGAAGTGCTAGAAAGTCAGATACAAATTGCAGTTGATTCATATCCGCGTTTGCCATTGCAGGATTGTTCGATACGTTTTGTAGTTCTTTCATGTCGCCCATGTTTAGACCTACTATAACGCCTACCACGGCCATAAGTATTCCCGTTAGTACTATCCAGATGGTGAGCTGAGTGAGCCCCACTAGAGCTATGCCCAGCACCTTACCCATCATTAGTTGAAAGGGTTTCACTGTACTTACTATGAGTTCTACTATGCGATTGGTCTTTTCTTCTATTACACCTTTCATTACCTGAACTCCGTATAGGAAAATGAAGAAGTAGATCATAAAGGCGAGTGCCATTCCTAATCCTGTATTGATAGCAATGTTACTGCTCTTAGTGCTGCCGTCTTCTCTTACTTTGAACTGCTGAAGCACTACAGTGGTTTGTAGGCTGTCTATAGCTGCTTTATTTACACCTAGTTTGGTCAGTTTTTTATTTCGCACTACATCTGTAAATGCCCGCTCTATTCTGCTGCTATTATTTACGCTTAGGCTAGTCATGCTTTCGTATTTAAGTGCCAGCGGTTGATCTACAGTATAGTCTTGGGGTATGCTCACCAGTGCGTCTATAGAGTCTGCGGTTATCAGTTGGTCTACAGTATAGTTTTCTTGAGCTATGAATACTATGTTTTCTGGTGCTACTAGGTCATTTATAAAAACTCCGGAGCGGTCTACTACCACTATATTTTGGTTTTCTGTAGTGCTACTTTGCCCTACACTTACCCAAATAATGATGCCATAAAAAGCGGTGATGAGCAGCGGTGTAAGCAGCGTCATGAGTATAAAACTCTTCTTTTTTACTCGAGAAAAATATTCTCTTCCAGTGATGATTCCTATGTTATTCATGGCTACTGTCTGTTAAGGTTAAAAATACTTCCTGCATACTTGGTATCACTTCTCTGTACTCACTTATTTGAATCAATGGATTATTCAATAATTGAATGTCTGGCTTGTCGTTGTAGGTAAATAGAAGGGTTGTACTCCCGTCTTTTTGCATATTCTCTTTTATATCAATACCCATAAATTGAGTGGCGTCTACATCTCCTCTATAGGTTAATGAGTAGGTGTTGTCTTTTAGGCTGTTTCGCACGTCCATTACTGTGCCTTGGGCTACTACGTTTGCCTTATTAAGCAGCACTACATTGTCGCAAATAGCCTCTACATTTTCCATGCGGTGTGTGCTTAGCATTATGCTAGCACCTTGATTACGTAGGTTTTCTATCTCATCTTTTATCAGTTGGGTATTCTTGGGGTCAAAACCAGTGAATGGTTCATCCAAAATGATAAAACTAGGATTATGCATTACAGTTACTATGAACTGTATTTTCTGCTGCATCCCTTTGCTCAGTTCTTCTATTTTCTTCTTCTTCCAGGTGGTAGCTTCAAATTTTTCTAGCCATTCATTGATGGTCTTTTTAGCTGCGGAGGTGTCCATACCTCTAAGTCTAGCAAAGTAGATGAGCTGATCGTAGACCGTCATTTTCTTATATAGCCCACGCTCTTCTGGTAGGTAGCCTATTTGCTTGATATGGTCCTTAGTTAGGGGATTGCCGTTAAAGAGAATTTGCCCTTCATCAGGAGCAGTTATTTGATTGATAATACGGATAAGGGAAGTCTTACCTGCACCATTTGGGCCTAGGAGCCCGAATATGCATCCCTTAGGAACGTCAAAAGAAACTTTGTCTAAAGCAGTATGGTCAGCGTAAAACTTAGAAACTTTTTGTATCTGAATGATGCTCATTGGCCGACAAAGTTAGTACCTAAACGCTTGGGTTTGTTTTTAGTCGATAAAGGGATATAAGAGGAACGAACAATCAACAGATTTATGTAAAATAAACTTGTCAAAATGTAAATTTTACTTTACTTTTGAAATATGAACAAAGTTCCACTGTTATCCAATCGATTTAAAAAAGTGGGTTGGGTTTTGTTAATCGTAGCTATTTTATTTCGTATTGCTGATTCAGTTCTTGATATAGATTCTGAGATTTTTACTTTTAATGTTTTGAGTATTGTTAGTGCTACAGGATTAGAAGAGGGGAGTTGGTTTACTGTGCATCAAGAGGATATTAGTTATACCCTCTTCTCATGTTTATTTATTGGCGGTGGATTATTGATTATGTTTTCTAAAGAGAGAGCCGAAGATGAATTTATACAGAGTCTCAGAATGAACGCACTTATGTGGTCCATATTGGTTCATTTTGTACTTCTGATGATAGCTTTTTTAGGTGTATACGGATTACCTTTCTTAGGTGTTGTATTCTATAATACGTATACAGTTTTAGTTATTTTTATCCTTAGATTCTATTATTTACTGTACAAAAACGGAGTTTTATCAAGTGAAAAATAACGTTAAAATACATCGAGCTATTGCCGGATATACTCAGCAATATTTAGCAGAAAAAATAGGAGTAAGTAGGCAGACTATTAATGCCATAGAAAGTGGTAAATACGTTCCGTCTACCGTACTATCTTTGAAAATCGCTCGGGTTTTCGAAAAGTCAATGGAAGATTTATTTAGCTTGGAAGGTACGGATTAGCCCTTATTCAAATGCCAAAAAGCACCCACTAAAATATTGAATTGTGCGTAGTAAAACTGCTGCTTAGCATTATCTGCTTTGTCGTAGGTCGTACGTATGTCTGGCATATTCACATAACCTCCTCTAAACTCTGATTGGATATAGACGTGATTCCAAAATTTTATGTTTAGTCCTACTTGTGCGTTTGCACCAAAACCCGCTACATGAAATTCATCATGACGCTCCTTGTCAAAAAGGTGCACATCAGACTTAGGATACATCACACCCACGCCTACCGCTTCTGTCATGGCAAGAGTTACTTTTTTATATTGTAGCACATTATCAAATCGTCCTAGCTCTACATTGCTATAATTGAGCCCGTCGGTATGTTCCATTTCTAAGAATCCCGGATTTATAACTATTTCATCGCCATTGGCGTATGTGCCATTGAATCGGTTATTAGGTTCATTGATGTTGCCATCTATTTTAACCGATTGCCCCTTTTGTACCACATACTTCATATGATCTATGCCCAGCGAAAGGTGATAGTTGTTTTTGAAGTAGTAGCCTATCCTGAAATTGTATTGAGGGATAGTAACATTCTTAGGACTAAAGTACGTGCTCACATCAAACTCAGCAGGCTTGTCCTTAGCTACTACGTCTCTAAGTGTAAAGTCATAGTTATTTCCAGTGAAGTGAATATCGGACTTGTTATACCACTCTCTGTTCCAGCCCCAGTGTGCGTAGAATTCACCTTTTTTAGCGGTTTCTGGTTTAAAGGTGATTTGTCCTAAAGAGGACAATGAAATAAAAGCAAAGCCAAGTGCTAGAATGTTTTTCATTGAGCTGCAAAGATGGTGAAAGAAGTGTAATGGGGGGCCATGTTTTTAGAGAGTTTTTAATGGCTCGGTGTAGAAATAGTTGTCAATTGGTTTATTTAACCTTAGCAAGAGTAAAATTTTCCAAGACAATTTTGTGCCGAGAAATGAACAATCCTTTTGTATATCTCTTTTCCTTATACACCTTTGTAAAACAATGAATCAAGCCGTGTTAGATTTTAAACAACTCATCACTCAAGGAATACCAAACAAATTACCAGTAGCTAGGGGAAGTGGTCCTAGTGCCAATAGCTCTGAAAATACTCATGCACCAAAACGGAAAGATATTCTAAGTAAGGAAGAGAAGATACTAGCTATACGCAATGCACTGCGTTATTTCCCAAAGGAATGGCACGCAGAGCTAGCACCAGAATTTGCAGCAGAGCTAAAAGACCACGGGAGAATTTACATGTACCGTTTTATGCCAACGTACAAAATGCACGCTCGTTCTATAAGTGAGTATCCTGCCAAGTGTGAGCAGGCAGCAGGTATTATGCTGATGATTCAGAATAATTTAGACTCTGCTGTGGCACAACATCCAGATGAGTTGATTACATACGGTGGAAATGGTGCAGTTTTTCAAAACTGGGCTCAGTACCTGCTGACAATGAAATACCTCAGTGAGATGACAGATGAGCAGACACTACACTTGTATAGTGGTCATCCTATGGGACTATTCCCAAGCGGTAAAGATGCTCCTCGTGTGGTAGTGACCAATGGAATGATGATTCCAAACTACTCTAAACCAGATGATTGGGAAAAGTACAATGCTATAGGAGTAACTCAGTATGGACAAATGACTGCTGGGAGTTTTATGTACATAGGTCCTCAGGGAATAGTACATGGTACTACTATTACAGTAATGAATGCATTCCGAATGAAGCTAGAAGAAGGCGACACTCCGGCAGGCAAAATATTTCTCACAGCAGGTCTAGGAGGTATGAGTGGAGCTCAACCCAAGGCTGGAAACATAGCAGGCTGTATTACCATATGTGCAGAAGTTAATGCAGCTGCTGCTCATAAGCGTCACGATCAGGGTTGGGTAGATGAGTTGGTAGATAATACGGATGATTTAGTGACCCGTATAAAAAAGGCTAAAGCGGATAAAGAAGTTGTTTCTATAGCTTATGTAGGTAATGTGATAGATGTATGGGAACGCTTTGCAGATGAAGATATATTCATACACGTAGGCAGTGATCAGACGTCACTTCATAATCCATTCGCAGGCGGGTATTATCCAGCAGGACTCAGTTTTGAGGAAAGCAATGAGATGATGGCCTATGAGCCAGAAAAGTTCAAAGAGGAAGTCTACACTTCATTAAGGAGACATGCTGCAGCAGTAGATAGAAATACAGCTAAGGGTACGTACTTTTTTGATTACGGTAATGCATTTCTACTAGAGAGTAGTAGAGCGGGAGCTGATATTATGGCAGAAAATGGTATTGACTTTAAATACCCTAGCTATGTACAGGATATACTCGGACCTATGTGTTTTGATTACGGTTTTGGTCCATTCCGGTGGGTGTGTGCTAGTGGAGATCCTGCAGATCTAAAGAAGACAGATGAGATAACTGCACGCGTACTTAGAGAAATACAAATCACTGCTCCTAAGGAAATACAGCAGCAGATGGCAGATAATATCAAGTGGATAGAAGAAGCTGGAGAGAATCAAATGGTGGTAGGCTCACAAGCTCGTATACTATATGCAGATAGTGAAGGAAGAATAAAGATAGCCGAGGCATTTAATAAAGCAGTAGCCACTGGTGAACTAAGTGGATCTATCATACTGGGGAGAGACCATCACGATGTGAGTGGTACAGATTCTCCATACAGAGAAACTAGTAATATCTACGACGGCAGTAAGTTTACCGCAGATATGGCCATTCATAATGTGATAGGTGATAGTTTTCGTGGTGCTACTTGGGTGAGTATACACAACGGAGGTGGAGTAGGATGGGGCGAGGTGATGAACGGCGGATTTGGGATGCTGCTAGACGGTACTGACGAGGCTGATGCTCGCTTAAAGAATATGCTTCACTATGATGTAAATAATGGAATAGCACGTCGTAGCTGGGCGAGAAACGAGAATGCCCAGTTTGCTATAAAACGTGAAATGGAACGCAATGATAAATTGAAGGTTACCTTGGCTCAGAGTGTGGATGATGAGTTATTGGAAGGGTTGTTTTAATTTTTTTGTAGGTCCGTGCCGGTTTTTGTAGGTCCGTGCCGGTTTTTGTAGGTCCGTGCCGGTTTTTGTAGGTTTGTGCCGGTTTTTGTAGGTCCGTGCCGGTTTTTGTAGGTTTGTGCCGGTTTGTGCCGGTTTTTGTAGGTTTGTGCCGGTTTTTGTAGGTTTGTGCCGGTTTTTGTAGGTTTGTGCCGGTTTTTGTAGGTCCGTGCCGGTTTTTGTAGGTCCGTGCCGGTTTTTGTAGGTTCGTGCCGGTTTTTGTAGGTTCGTGCCGGTTTTTGTAGGTCCGTGCCGGTTTTTGTAGGTCCGTGCCGGTTTTTGTAGGTCCGTGCCTCTGAGGCACGGACCTACAAAAACAACCATATCAATTATATGTCCAAATACCAAAAACGTCAATATCGATTGCCAGGGTTTAATTATGCATCTAACGATGCCTATTTTGTGACAATCAATACGACGGATAGGGTTCATTTTTTTGGTGAGATCAAAGAAGGTAAAATGTTACTGTCTGAAATGGGAGAGGTGGTCGTAAATGAATTAGAAATGGCTAGTATTCACAAAAAGAATATTCTCATATCTGACTACGTAGTAATGCCAGACCATGTGCATATTATAGTAGGTTTACAAAACAAAGATATATCTAAGCGACCAGAGTTAATCAAAAAAAAATCAGCTATTTCTGGAGAGATACATTCGTTGCAGAAGGGATCTTTGCCCTCATTCGTTAATCATTTTAAAGGCCGTGTGACCCGTGAAATACGTGAAAAAATTCACGCGGATTTTGGTTGGCAACCCAAATACCATGACAGAATAATACGGGACAGTATAGAGTACGAACGTATTGCCAAATACATAGCGGATAATGTGGCAAAGTGGGATGGGGAATCTAGAGAATAACGCTAGGGAATAATGTAGATGATTTGTTGGAAGGGGTTGGTTTAGTCTGATGGTGGATATCCAATTGGCATTATCCAAAACAGCATAGTTTCGCTTGTAAGAACAGAATCCCAATAGAATAGTTGGTTCTTATTTATAATTAAATTGTCTCGTCCTAAATAAACTGTACCGCTTATTTAGGACGAGACATACTAAACCAAAAAAATACTCTTTATTTCTTTCTATTCAGTTCCATATTGATAGTGATTAAAACATCATCACCTACTACAGATGTAGCAGCCCAGCTTCCAGAGCCTACACCAAATGAGGTTCGGTCTAGCTTGGTTTTGATAGCAATACCAAGCAACTCTGTGTTTTTCATAAATGGGTGATCCATTTTACCTTTAATTACTATAGGGAAAGCTACTTTTTTAGTAACGTCTCTTATGGTAAGATCTCCTAGAACTTTAAGCTCGCCATCTTTTTCTACGAATTTGTCTGACTTGAATGTAATGTTTGGGAATTGCTTTGCATCAAAAAAATCTCCAGACTGTAGGTGCTTATCTCTCTTAGCGTCTTGTGTGTTGATACTACGTACTGGTATAGTAAAAGATACTGAACTGCCTTCGAGGTTATTCTCATCAAAACTGATGGTGCCACTATAGTCAGTGAAATTTCCGGTGACAGCAGAGAAGAAGTGATTGATGGAAAAATTGATGCCTGTATGTGTTTTATCGATTTTCCAAGAAAGAGCGGTAGCTGCGTATACCGTTGCTGATGCAAAAAGTGCTATTAGAGCAAATCCTTTTAAAAATGTTGTTTTGTTATACATATCCTGATATACGTGTAGCCTATTTATTCTGACAATAAGAAAAATAAATAGGTAGTTTTCCTGGTGTTTTATGAATTTTTCTTGTCACTTATTATCTAATTTTTTAAGGATTTAGTATTTTGTAAACGTCCTCCATAATTGATTTTAAGCATAAAAAAAGCCGACTAAGAAGTCAGCTTTTTTTTATTTTTAACTATTTCTAATTAAAGAAGTCCTTCATTCTGTCAAAAAATCCTTTCTCCTTACTTGGGTCAGGTATGAAATTTTCTGAGTCTAGCAACTGCTTCATTAGTGCTTTTTCTTCTGTATTTAACTTATTAGGGGTGTATACATTTACATATATAAGTTGGTCACCTGTAGCGTAACCATTCACATCTGGGATGCCTTTGCCACGTAGTCTTAGTACTTTTCCACTCGGAGTTCCTGGTTCTATTTTAATTCGAGCCTTGCCACTGACAGTAGGTACTTCTACATCTGCACCTAGTGCTGCTTGTGGGAAACTGATGTGTAGATTAAAGATAATATTATTGCCATCTCGTTCTAAATTTTCGTGTTTCGTTTCTTCTACTAGGACGATTAAGTCTCCTGCTACTCCACCAGGCATTTCATTTCCTTTGCCACGCACATTGAGCTGCATGCCATCAGCTACCCCAGCAGGTATTTGTATGGTAGTAGTTACTTCCTCTGTGATGAGTCCCATTCCATCTGCTCCTTGAGGTATATTCTTTACCTTCTTGCCCATTCCTCTACAGGTAGGACAAGCGCTAGCCGTCTGCATCTGCCCTAAGAAGGTGCTTTGCACGCGAGTTACCTGACCTCGTCCACCACAGGTAGCGCAATTATCAAAAGTGACTCCTTTAGCTACTACTTTCTTTTTGTATTTTATCTTTTTCTCTACACCGTTGGTAATGTCTACCAAGTTAAGTTTTAGCTTGATACGGATATTAGTTCCTACAGCTTGGCGAGATCTGCTTCCGCCTCGTGCTCCGCCGCCACCAAAGAAACTCTCGAAAGGACTTCCTCCGCCTCCACCTCCATTGCCGCCGAATATATCTCCGAATTGACTGAATATGTCATCCATATTCATACCACCGCCACCAAATCCACCTTGACCATCTATTCCTGCGTGTCCATATTGGTCGTAGCGTTGTTTTTTTTCAGCGTTACTTAGTATTTCATATGCTTCTGCAGCTTCTTTAAACTTGTCTTCTGCAGATTTGTCATCTGGATTTTTATCCGGGTGAAATTGTATCGCTCTTTTACGGTACGCCTTCTTAATCTCAGTTTCTGATGCGTCTTTGCTTACGCCTAGTATTTCGTAAAAATCTCTTTTTGCCATTACTGTCCTACTACTACTTTAGCGTATCTGATAACCTTACCATTCAGCTTATATCCCTTTTCTACTTCATCTACCACTTTACCTATCATATTTTTATTGGGTGCTGGTATTTTGGTTATAGACTCATGTACTTCTGGATCAAACTCCTGCTCCAAAGACTTAAAGTGCTTGAGCCCTTTATTTTCTAAGGTAGATTTAAACTTATTAAAAACAAGGTCTACTCCTTTTCGTATGGTTTTTACATCTCCTTTTTTGTCCATGTTTTGAAGTGCACGTTCAAAATCATCCATAACTGGAAGTAGGTCTGTCAAAATATCCTGTCCGGCTGTTTTAAATAGCTCTATGCGCTCCTTAGATGTACGCTTTCTATAGTTATCAAACTCAGAATATAGTCGTAAATATTTGTCATTGAGCTCTACTATCTTCTCCTCTGCAGTTTGCTCAGCTGCTTCAACTATTTGTTCATCAGTATTTTGCGTAGTTTCGTTGGCCGTATTTTCTACGTTCTCCTCTTGCTGTTTCGTTTCTTCTGACATCTTTAATGTGCTTATATTAATGTGTAAGGTGCAAAAGCGTTGCCACAGCTATTTGTGTCAATTTGACACCACTTACTCTGCCAAGTGAATTTTTAAGATTCTTTGTAGCTGGTCGCCAACTAAAGTTTTTGCTATTATTTTTCCTTCGGAATCTATGAGTACGTTATGAGGCAAGTACCTGAAATTATATAGTGCTACAATGGGGCTATCCCACTTTTTAAGATCAGAAACGTGATAGTCCCAGTCCATTCGGTCGTTTTTGATGGCTTTTCGCCAAATAGTAGAGTCGCTATCTAGACTGACACTATACACGTCGAAACCCTGTCCTATGTCAAAACTACTATCTTTATAGTGGTGATATGCTCTGCGTATGGAGTGGTTCTCTATACGACAGCTTCTACACCAGCTGGCCCAGAAGTCAATGAGAACTACCTTGCCTCTCAGACTTTTAAGAGACATAGTTTCGCCCTGAGGATTTCTTAGGGCTATGTCTGGAGCCATCTCGCCAATGGCAGGATGTATTATGTGGTTATCAGATTTAAACGCAGTGACTACCAGCAGTAATAAGGTAATCAGTACTAGTTTAAATCGTATCATATGCTAAGAACGTGTAATTCGAGCTCCTATTGCGTTTAGACGAGTGTCTATATCTTGGTATCCTCTGTCTATCTGCTCTATATTATGTATAGTACTAGTACCTTTTGCACTCATAGCTGCTATAAGTAGAGATACCCCGGCACGTATATCAGGAGATGACATAGTAGTAGCCTTAAGTGGTACACGTCTGTCTAGTCCCATTACTGTAGCTCTGTGTGGATCACAAAGGATGATCTGAGCACCCATGTCTATGAGGCTATCTACGAAGAATAGTCTACTCTCAAACATCTTTTGATGTATAAGCACATTTCCCTTAGCTTGTGTACACATTACCAAGATAACACTAAGTAAATCAGGAGAAAGTCCCGGCCACGTAGCATCAGCGATAGTCATCATACTGCCGTCTATGAAGTTGTCTATCTCATAATGTTTGTTTTCTGGGATGATGATATTATCATCTTTTATCACAAACTGTACGCCTAGTTTTTTAAATACTTTTGGAATAATACCCAATTGGTCTACTCTACAGTTTTCTATGGTGATCTCAGACTGAGTAAGAGCTGCTAGACTGATAAATGAACCTATCTCTATCATATCTGGCAGAATAGTATGCGAGCAGCCACCTAGTTTGCCTACACCCTCTATAGTTAGCATATTGCTGCCTACTCCAGTGATTTTACCGCCCATGGAGTTTATCATTCTGCTTAGTTGCTGCAGATACGGCTCACATGCTGCATTATAAATTGTAGTGGTTCCTTTAGCCATTACAGCGGCCATTAGTATGTTGGCAGTACCTGTCACAGAGGCTTCTTCTAGAAGCATATAGCTGCCTTTAAGGTTTTTGCCCTCTACTTTATAGAATCCACTATCTTTATTGTAGGTAAACTCAGCACCTAAGCTTTCGAACCCAATAAAGTGAGTGTCTAGTCTACGTCTGCCTATCTTATCACCACCCGGACTAGGTATGTAGCCTATGCCAAAGCGTGCAAGTAGTGGTCCTATAATCATAATAGATCCACGTATAGCAGCACCTTTTGTCTTGAACTCTTCGGTATGAAAGTAGTCTAAGTCTATCTCATCTGCTTTGAAAGTCCAATTCCCTTTGGCTTTATGTTCTATTTTCACGCCAAGGCCTTTAAGTAGTTCTATCATTCGCAGGATATCACGAATCTCAGGTATATTATGCAGCTCTACTTCTTCTGCAGTAAGTAGTACAGCAGCTAGTATCTGTAATGCTTCATTTTTTGCTCCTTGAGGAGTAAGTGTGCCTTTTAGCTTGTGCCCACCCTCTATCGTAAAAGTTCCCATTTATCTTTTCTTGTACTTTGGGTTGAAGTTTTTCTTTTTATTATTGGTACTATTCTTATTGTTTTTATTGTTCCTGTTATTTCTATTATTAACAGGTCTACGTATTTTTTCTATATGAATGTCTAGTGAGTCTGGTTCTATCTGAAGCTTACCGTCTGATAAGTCAGCTAGATGCTGAACTACCTGCACAGGTGTTAGATCTTCTTCATTCCACGCTTTAGATGAATTCACCATAAATGACGCTATGTAGTTTATGTACATAGTACGGAGATCTCCTTCTTCCATATCCTTAGCTCCAGTGATCATCTCTAGGAGATTTCTACCGTAATATCTGTACTTACTTAGTACGCCTTTATATCCTAGGTGTTCTGGTTTTTCTGCTTTAGCTGCTGGTTCAGGAGCAGGGTACTCATTGTCTATGTCTAGTTCGTATTCAGCTATCTCGTGCATGTGATCCCAAACAGTCTGTTCATAGTTAGTCTGATCTTTTATCTCAGGATTGAGATTTATCATTACCTTAAATACTGTATGTGCTAGGATATTGCGTTTATCGCGGTCTTTTTCTAGCTTGAGGTGCTCTACCATTTCTTGGACACCACGTCCATATTCTGATAGGCGGATATTTTCTTGTTGCGTGTTGTACGACAATTCCATTTGAGAGCAAAGATATATTTAGGCTACGAACTAATAGGCATAAGATGTAGTTGTTTTCCACTTATTATATTTTCACGGGCAATATTTCAAGCGTTAAATATATTTTTATCGATAAAATTTGTTGTTTTATATTAAATGTATTTTTTGTGACTTTTGCTATTTAAAAAATAATAGTTAATTTTACAAATATGTTATCAAATTTTAAGTAAATATATAGCCAATTAATTAGAAACTTGTGTGTCTGTTGTGTACTGCTTTTCTCAGTCATAGCTAATTGAGGCATTTCAAAAACAGGATAATAAACAGATACGGAAGGGCTTGTGCTCGAAAACACCGAGTTGGGGGTATTAGTTCAGAGCCTTCAAGGGCCTCTAAAATAACGGCGGTCGGTGATTTTTCAGGCTTCACAATACGTTTTACAAAGTTGAGGTAATATTAGTGTATTTTTATCAAAGATGGGTGTTAAAGTTTTCTCCATTTGTAGAAGCTAGTATGCTTTAAATGGAGAGGTAATCAAAGGAAATCATCAGGGTATCATTACCAAAAAGGAGTTTTTAGCCCTTAATGACCTTTTAAAGGCACGATTTACAGATAGAAAAAACACTTTATCGAACCCAAAATCAAAATGTATTTATTGAGTACATCCAAGATGTGACGGGGGATTACGGACAAACAAGAAAGCGGAATAGCGAACTAAAATTCAACTATTCCGCTCTGGTAGCGAGAATCAGAATCGAACTTGGGTTTTTAGTATTTAATACAAACGTTTTTAGGTTCTGTAAAAAAGTTCAGAGCTTCCCATCCACCTTCTCTACCTACACCACTATTTTTCATTCCACCAAAAGGAGTACGTAGATCTCTGACAAGCCAACAATTCACCCATACGATACCACTCTTTAGCTTATCTCCGACTCTATGTGCAATATGTAGATTACTCGTCCATACTGTAGCTGCTAGTCCATAGTCTGTACTGTTAGAGAGCTCTATGGCTTCTTCTTCTGTGTCAAAAGGCTGAATGGTCACCACAGGGCCAAATATTTCTTCTTGATTAGTCCGGCATTGTTGGTCCAGTCCTTCAATAATAGTAGGGGCTATATACCAACCTTCTGACTGCTCGCCATCTAAATGTACTGCGTGTCCACCTGCTAATATTTTGCCGCCCTCTTCTTTGGCTATCTCTATGTAACTTAATATTTTCTCGTAATGTGGTTTACTTACGATGGCACCTAGCCGAGAATCTGATTCCATAGGATCGCCAACCTTCATTTTTTTCACCTTAGTTACGAAGGCTTCTTTGAATTTTTCATAAATGCCTCGTTGTATCAATATTCTAGAGCCACATAGGCATATCTGCCCTTGATTAGCAAATGAGCTATTGAGCGTAGTTTTTAGCATTTCATCAAAATCACAATCATTGAAAATGATATTTGGGTTTTTACCGCCAAGTTCTAGACTCATTTTCTTAAACTTAGGTGCTACCATACTGGCTATGTGTGCTCCAGTAGAAGTACCTCCTGTGAATGATACTAAATCTATATCATCACTAGATATGATGCTATTGCCAGTGCTGGCTCCTAGTCCGTGCACTATATTTAGCACTCCAGCGGGTAAGCCTATTTCTTCACATATTTCAGATAAAAGATAAGCAGTCATAGGCGTAATTTCTGATGGTTTAGCTACTACCGTATTTCCAGCAGCTAGTGCCGGAGCTATTTTCCATGAGAAAAGATAAAGCGGAAGATTCCAAGGAGAAATACACGCTGCTACTCCCACAGGTTTACGAAGTGTGTAATTGATTATTCCTTCTGCAGTATGATGACTCTCAGAGGCATAGTGCATTATAGCAGTGGCGTAAAACTTAAAATTATCTCTTGCTCTTGGTATATCTACAGAGGTAGCTAGCCATAGAGGCTTACCATTATCTATACTTTCTGCTAGGGCTAATTCATCGAGTCTAGCTTCTATGCCTTGGCTTATTTTCTCTAGCCATACAGCTCTTTTTGTATTAGAAAGAGCTGACCAAGTAGGGAATGCAGACTTGGCACTCGCTATGGCTTGATCCACATCAGTCTGATCAGAATCTGGTATGAGCGAGTATACTTCACCTTTAGCGGGGTTATAATTGTCAATGTATTTGCCGCCCGCAGGAGCCTGTAATTTACCGTTGATGTAGTTTGCTATCTTTTTCATTGGACGTATGGGCAAAAATAAACAAGCCAATGATATACGACTTTGTTTTGGAAATAATACTTTTGCCTTAGAAATAGAGCAACTCAATAAAGCTGCTTAGAGTTTTGTACAATCTTAATATACCGTTAACTACTATTTAGTATTCCCATCATGAATTTATTCGTTTCCAACATTGACTATAAAATAACTGAGGATGAGTTGAAAGAACTTTTTGCTCAGTACGGAGAAGTTACCTCGGTTATAATTTTGAAAGACATGGATGATCAGAAACCAAAAGGATATGGTTTTGTGATGATGAGTAGTAGCTATGAAGGTCAAAAGTGCGTTATGCGTCTTAATAATCGAAAGATTAATGATCGTGCACTGAGTGTGCAAGAGGCGCGTCCTAAACCAGGAGAGGAGCCAGAAAAGAAAGAAAGAACGCTACGCCCACGTAGGAAACGTATGTCAGAAGATTGATAAAATGCAGATTATAAGCTAGTTGTAGTTTATTGTTTCATACGATTTATCATTAGTCTTTCAGGTATATTTCCCCTGTTATTCCAGGTGGAATTATGATACAACAAATTAAGATTTTTTTAGCTAGCTATTACAAGAGGTTGCCTCAACCTGTAAAGGATTCGGTAATCAAAGTACATCAGCTTTGGAAGCGCATATGGTCAATTTCTTTTTTTAATAGAACAACTTTCAAAAGTTATAGTCGGTTAAAGAAAATAGGAAGTTTGAGCTATACATTTATGCTTTGCTTATTCTTATTTTGGGCAAGTATCGAGGTTAATTTTCTTTGGCTATATGGCTACATGCCAAGCATAGAAGATGTACGCAAACCACCTATTCCATTAGTGTCTGAAGTGTATAGTGCAGATGGAGTATTGATGGGTACGTACTATGTAGAGAAACGTAAGCCGGTAAATTTTGAAGAAATAGATTCTAATACAATAAATGCTCTGATAGCTACAGAAGATATTAGGTTCTATGAGCATAGTGGCCTAGATATTTATGGCATGGGGGGTGCAGTGGTCAGTACACTTGGAGGTAATACAAGAGGGGGAAGCACTATCACTAACCAATTAGCAAAAAACCTATACAAAACCCGTGGGCGAAAAGCCGGAGGTATCTTAGGATGGATCCCCCTCGTAGGCACACTCATAGCTAAGGTTAAAGAATGGATTACGGCTTTTAAACTTGAATTCCTCTTTACTAAAAATGAAATACTAACACATTATTTTAATACCGTAACCTTTGGTAATAATGCTTATGGTATAAAAAGTGCCTCAGAATATTATTTTTCTAAAGAACCGATAGATCTGAAACCAGAAGAGTCTGCACTGCTAGTTGGCATACTCAAGGGTACTTCTTATTATAGTCCTAAGAAACATCCTGACAGAGCATTGGCAAGAAGAAATGTGGTGCTTATGCAAATGCTCAAATATGACTATTTGGATTCTGTAAGTGTGCAACAATTAGTTGCAAAGCCTGTGAAACTAAATATTACAGAGATAGTAAAAGATGAAGGTCTTGCTCCTTATTTCAGAATGACATTAGCTAAAGAATTAAAAGAATGGTGTGAGGATAATGATGTAAATCTATATATGGATGGTCTAAAGATTACCACAACTATTAATAGTCGAGCTCAGCGATACGCAGAACAATCTGTAAGCGAAGGGATGAGAAAAATACAGGCAAGTTTCAAAGCTAGTTTAGGTGGCAAGCTATGGTATGATAAGCGGATAGCAGAGCAACGAAAATCGGCAAGCAAAGGGGAACTGACTCCTTTAGAAAGGGAATTGCAAAAGTTTGCTGAAGGCAGTATTAGATACAAAAATTATATAGCAGCAGGCAAAACAGATGCAGAAGCTATGCAGCTAATGAATACAAAATCACGTACGGAAATATTTGATGGAGGCAAACGAGTGAACGTAAATATAACGCCTATGGACTCCATAAAATCTGATATGCAGCAGTTGCATTGTGGTCTGGTATCTATACGCCCACAGACCGGTGAAGTAGTGGCTTGGGTAGGAGGTAGTAATTGGAGGTTTTCTCAGTATGATCACGTTTGGCAATCTAGAAGACAACCAGGATCTACTTTTAAACCTATGGTGTATGCCACTGCTTTAGAGGATGGGATGGATGCGTGTGCTACAATCGTAGATAAGCCACTGAGCTATAGTACTGTAATAGATGGTAAGCCCGGTGTTTGGGAACCTCAAAATGCTAATCTAGGTTTCACATATGCCCCTATGACGCTGCGGCGTGCCCTAGCTAAAAGCGTAAATACTGTTGCTATACAACTAGCAGAAAAAGTAGGTCCTAAGAAAATAATAAAACTGGCCCGTGAGATGGGAATCAATAGTGAGTTGCAAGAGAACTTAAGCGTAGCCTTAGGCACATCTGAGGTGTCCCTATTTGAGCTAGTGCAGGCGTACGGGGTCTTTGTGAATGATGGGAAGCTTAAGAGGGTGAGGTGGCTCTCTACTATAGAAGATAGTGAAGGGAATATGCTGGAAGACTATAGAAATATTGACGACGAAACTAGAGTAATGACAAGCTCAAATGCTTATACGATGACTTATTTCCTAAGGGGTGGAGTAGAAGAAGCTGGAGGTACGTCACGCGCACTATATAACTATGGAGTGTGCGATAATAATGAGATAGGAGGAAAAACTGGAACGTCTAATGATTACGCAGACGGCTGGTATGTAAGTGTAATGCATGACCTAGTGACGGGTGCTTGGGTAGGTGGCAGAGATATGCGGATACATTTTGAAAATGCAAATGGACAAGGTGGCAGAACAGGATTACCCCTTGTAGCTCGCTATTTACAACTGGCCTTGAGTGATTCTAAATCTGGTATCACCAGAGGTAAATTTAAAAAGCCGGATGACTACTCTGTAGATTTGCTATGCTACTATGTTCCCCCTAAAATTATATTTTTAGATTCACTGGAAAATCCGCTAGACAGTGCTAATATAGATAAGATTCACATCGATTTTCACGATGAAGAAGAGACTATCGAAGGTGAAGAGGAAGAATAGTCTACGGTAGTATTTTACCAATACACTCCCCGAAACCAACGCGTTTCCCGTCTTTTTCGCAATAGGCTTGGATAGTTACGGTATCTCCATCTTCTAAGAATGTGCGCGTTTTCCCGTTTTTGAGTTCCATAGGTTGTTTTCCGCCTTGGCTTATCTCTATCATGCTACCATAGCTGTGCTGATCTCTCCCAGAGATAGTGCCACTAGCCATCATGTCACCTACATTTACATTGCATCCATTTACGGTATGATGAGTAAGCTGCTGAGCCATGTTCCAGTACATATACTTGAAGTTACTCTCGCTTATGATAGTCTCTTCGTCTCCTTCTGGTGTGATACCTACTTTTAAGTTTATATCAAAATTCTTTTGACCTTCGTATTGTAAATATGGCAAAACTGCTGGTTCTTGCTTTATGCTCTCACACCTGAAAGGCTCTAATGCAGCCATAGTAACTATCCATGGTGACATAGTAGATGCAAAGCTTTTACCCAAGAATGGGCCTAGAGGTACGTACTCCCAACCTTGTATATCTCTAGCACTCCAGTCATTGAATATCACCTTACCAAAAATGTGCTCTTCAGCATTTTTTATGTTTATGGGTTCACCAAGATTCGTCTGCTTACCTATGATAAAGGCCATTTCTAGCTCTATATCCAGTCGTTTACTCTTACCAAAGCTAGGTAAATCTGCAGTAGGAGCTTTGCTTTGTCCGCTTGGTCTATGAATAGAAGTACCACTTATCACGATACTACTAGCTCTGCCGTGATATCCTACAGGTATGTGTCTCCAGTTGGGCAATAAAGGCTCGCTATCTGGACGAAAAAGCTTTCCAAGATTAGTAGCATGCTCTATACTACTATAAAAATCTGTATAATCTCCCACTTTGACTGGCATACACATTTGAGTGCCTATACGAGGTACTATTACCTTATCTTTAAATTGGTATAGTTGGTCTTCAGTAGTGATTTGGGTCGTGAGATAGGAGCGAAGAGCCACCCAAGCATCCTTGCCGCAAGCTATGAAATCATTAAGCTCATTGGACTCAAATACTGAGGTGTCAAAACCTAACTCTGAGAATAAACCTACCTTAGCACACGCATTGAGATCTATGATATTATCTCCGATAGCCACTCCAGGAGTAGGCTTTTCATCACGCATAAAGATACCATAAGGCAAGTTATGTATGCTAAAATCAGAGTTGTTTGGTACGTCTATCCAAGTATTCATGGTGTTGATTTAATTTTTTGTTGGTTCGAAGGTAATAAATGGAATTGGTTTTCTGAATATTGTGTGTGACGGGTTGCGGGAGTACCTATGTAGAGTCCTAGGATGATATCACTTATGTTACTAGCTGTTTTAACTATTTTTTATTTGCGGCAATTAAAAGCTATTTTGATATAAGTCAAGCGACAGCAAGCATTTGTTCTGGTATCATTGATTATCATCTTTTTGTATGGACTGCTTATACGCACTGAGAATGCAAGAGATTAGGCTAGGGAGGTATTACCATTGGATAATGAAGATAGGGAATTAATAGAATGAAAGCGAGAGTTTAACGGTCCATCAAAAAAGTGCTAAGTGTTGCGTTGGGGAAGCTCTATAGAAGTGCGATCTGAATACAGGTGATAAAAGCAGATTTCAGAATATAAAGTTGGGCATCTCTCTTAGTATAGAAAAGTGTGTTTTGCCTTTTATGGACTGAATAGTGACCATAGATTCATCTTGTTCTTTAAGACCTGAGCGGAAGTGCCCTATGGCTGGTGCTATTAAATTAAGCTGTTCTAGTGAGCCGTATGAGACATGCAAAGGTGTTCGAATGTAGAGCGAATCAGTAGCGGTATAGTGCTTAGCAAATGATCTGTGATTTACCCAGAGGGCAGGACTCAGAGCATATATTTTATCGAAAGGCTGAGAAGTAAGTGTACTCACATATACGCTAAATATGCCACCGAAAGAGTGTCCTATCAGTATACGCTTAGTGGCAAGTGAATCATACTTCAAGACAATAGAATCTGTGATAAACGTGAGAAACTGATCTGCTTGTCCTTGAAATCTTGCCTCCGCACCAAAAAAGGAAGTATCATCTGGTGGCGCAAAATCACGCTTGCGGAGTGCGTTACTGAAGCGGGTGTGACCTATTCCTATGATGTTATAGTTCGTAGAATTTCCTCTATTTCTTAGGCTATCCTCTAGTCTATCTATACGCCTATCTATACTAGCATCTAGTACATAAACGGATGTGGTATGTTTCATTCCGTGGTCTATAAAGCGAGTATCTATGATAAAATAATCATTAATCACCGTATCATAAGTGACTATAGCAGCGTTACTTCTAGGTCGAGCTATAGAGCAAGCAGACAAGATTAGTGATATGAGGATTAGGTTTTTGATGGTGTGTTGTTTTATGAGTTGTGAATTTTGAGCTATTGCTTGCTAGCCTCATCTTCAGTTGAACATTTTTAGTACTTGTATTCAGCTTTTAGGTATCTTAAAGCCTATGTTCCCCTTTTTGATTTTATATGCACCTTTTGCTATGTTGTTACTGTGTGATGCTTACATCACCACATTCACTATCCTTCCTGGCACCACTATCACCTTCTTCGGTGGTTTGCCGTCTAGCCATTTTTGGACGATCTCATCTGCGAGTACGTTCTTTTCTATCTCGTCTTTGCTCATATCTATCGGAAACTCAAGATTGGTTCTTGTTTTGCCATTGATAGAGATAGGGTAGACCTTACTGCTTTCTATGAGGTGCTTCTCATCAAAAGTAGGCCACGTGGCATCTGCTATGAAACCTTCGTTTCCGATAGCATTCCAAAGCTCCTCTGTAATGTGCGGTGCAAAAGGATTTAACAATACCAATACTTGCTCCAATACAGATTTGCTGGTACATTTCTGACTTCCAAGTTCGTTCACGCATATCATAAACTGAGCTACCGAAGTATTGAGCGACATATTATCTATGTCCTCTGTGATCTTCTTTATAGTGGCGTGCAAGGTCTTCATCGAGTCTTTGCTTGCTCCGCTACCGGTCCAAAGCTGATTCCCATCTTGGTCAAAGAAGAGAGCCCAAAGTTTCTTTAAGAAACGATACGTGCCGTCTATTCCATTGGTACTCCAAGGTTTACTGTCTTCTAAAGGTCCTAGGAACATTTCATACAAGCGAAGTGTGTCTGCTCCGTATTGGTCTGCAATGTCATCTGGATTGACAACATTAAACTTGGACTTAGACATTTTTTCAACTTGAGTCCTAAGTTTTATTTTTCCATCGGTAGCAATTGAAGAAAAGTGAATGGTTTCAAATCTATTGTCTAGTTTCTGCAGCTGAGCAAATTGAGCAGAGTCCAAAGTAGCTTCCTTACTGGCAATATTTACTGGTACGTGCAGTTCTCTACCCTCAGATTCAAGTAACATGCTCTCCCCCTGAATCATTCCTTGATTTACCAGTTTTTTGAACGGTTCGTCAAACTGGATGTGTCCTCTATCACATAAGAACTTAGTCCAAAATCTACTGTACAGTAAGTGTCCTGTCGCGTGCTCTGTGCCGCCTATGTATAGGTCTACTTGGTTCCAGTATGCTAGGCTTTCTTTTCCTGCAAACTCTTGGTCATTATGAGGATCCATATAGCGAAGGAAGTACCAGCTACTGCCTGCATATCCGGGCATGGTGTCGGTTTCTCTTCGGCCAGTTGGGGTGTTTACCCATTCTTCATTATTGGCTAGTGGGCTTTCTCCAGTTCCTTTGGCTTCGTAACTATCTACCGGTGGCAGCTTTACGGGTAATTCGCTGATTACCGTAGGTACTCCATCTTGGTGTATGATAGGGAATGGCTCGCCCCAATATCTCTGGCGACTATATCCAGCATCACGTAGTTTGAAGTTTACTTTTCGTGTTCCAAAATCGCGTTCTTCTGCTAGTTGTATGATAGCCGCGGCTCCCTCTTTTACAGATAGTCTGTCAAAGTTTTCGCTATTCATCAGCTTACCATACTTAGCATCATAGCTTTCTGCTTGGATATTGATTTCTTCTTTAGAACCAATCACTTGAATGATATCTAGGCTAAATTTAGTTGCAAAAGCATGATCTCGCTCGTCGTGGGCAGGTACAGCCATGATAGCCCCTGTACCATATCCGCTGAGTACATATTCGGAGATGTAGATCGGTAGTTTTTTCTGGGTAAATGGATGCAGAGCATACGCTCCTGTGAATACACCACTTACCGATTTATCTTTTTTACGCTCTAGTTCAGACTTATTGTTTGCTATGGTAGCATACTTTTCTATCTCAGCTTTCTGCTCAGCAGTAGTGATTTGGCCTACCAGCTCGTGGTCTGGTGCCAGTACCATAAAGGTAGAGCCAAAGATGGTGTCTGGTCGAGTGGTGAATACTTCTACGTGGGATTTGGAATTTTCTATTTGGAATTTGATAGCGGCTCCTTCACTTCGTCCTATCCAGTTGCGTTGTGTTTCTTTTATGCTATCGCTCCAGTCTATGCGGTTTAGTCCTTCTAGCAGTCTGTCTGCATAAGCGGTGATACGCAGGTACCACTGCTTCATTATTTTTTGCGTTACCTCGTGGCCACCTCTTTCGCTTAGACCATTTTTCACCTCGTCATTGGCTAACACGGTTCCGAGTTCTTCGCACCAGTTTACCGTAGTTTCTTTTTGGAAAGCAAGTCTGTAGCACTGCAGCACAGCTTCTTTATCCTGTTTGTTTTTATTCTCCCAGTCTTCTGCTATGAATTTTTCTGCCTCGTCTCCGTTATGTATTATGTTTACATTCCCTTCATTTTCGAAAATGGTGATAAGTGCATCTATACTTTCAGCTTTGTCTGTTTTGGCATTATACCAAGACTCAAATAGTTGGATAAATATCCACTGCGTCCATTTGTAATAGCTTGGGTCTGTGGTGCGTAGTTCGCGATCCCAGTCATAGCAGAAACCGATACGGTTTAGCTGCTCTTTATAGCGAGCTAGGTTTTCTTCTGTAGTCACTGCAGGATGCTGTCCAGTCTGTATAGCATATTGCTCAGCGGGTAGTCCAAAGGCATCAAATCCCATGGGGTGAAGCACATTAAATCCATTCAGACGTTTATAGCGAGATACAATATCACTGGCTATATATCCGAGGGGATGACCTACGTGAAGTCCAGCTCCACTAGGGTATGGAAACATATCTAAAGCATAGAATTTTGGTCTACTGTGATCTATGGTAGTTTTATAAATCTGCTTTGCAGACCATTCTGCTTGCCACTTGGTTTCTATAGCTTGAAAATCGTAGGTACTCATTGTTTTTTTAGGAAAGGGCAAAGCAACGATTTTTTTTTCATTTTAAATTTACGAGACAGAAATGAAAAAGATGAATAAAACTGTATTCAGTCTTTATAAATAGTATAGCGTTATCTTGTTCTAAGGTTGTGATATGTGTGTTATTTGGTGGAGATCTTCTTCATGATTGAGCACGTGTTAACCCGTACATTTGACGTATCAATGAGCGAGAATAGACCCAAAGGATATACGGTAGTGGTGACACTTTCGCTTGTAATGTTTCTGCTTGGATTACTGGGGGTTATTAGTATCAATGCCAGTCAACTCAATGATCATTTTAAGAACAGCTCAGAGATTACAGTTTTCTTTCAAAATGAGCTTACTGATGCAGAGTCTAAGCTTTTGGGAGACAGTATACTGAAGCTCCCTTATGTAGCTAGTGGCAGCTACATAAGTAGTGAGGATGCTATTTTTAATTTCAAAAATGAAATAGGAGAGGACTTTGTATATATATTAGGTGAGAATCCACTGCCAGCTAGTATGGAGGTGTCACTGAAGAGTGAGTATGCAGATGAGTCTAGTCTGATGCAGCTGGACAGAGAGTTGCGGAGTTCCGCGGGTGTTTTAAAGGTGAGTTATCCGCAAAACGTATTTAAACAGATAGATAGAAATAGAAGAATGATATGTCTGTGGCTTATTTGCGTAAGCCTACTTCTGGTCGTCATAGCAGTGATATTTATATCCAATACTATACGTATGCTGACTTATGCGGATAGATTTATTATCAAAAATCAGCAATTAATAGGAGCATCAGAACGCTTTGTGCTTAAACCCTACAGAAAAAGAGCCATAGGTTGGATTCTTATGAGTTTTGGAGTGGGAGTAGTGCTATTGATTGGATTTATTTGGCTAATATTTGCTTTGCTCAATGTTTCTATGGATTTGAATATGAGTGCAATAGGAGGACATTTCAGTGAAAACTGGTATGCATACATTTTGATGTTATCTTTGCTACTTGTAGGGGGAGCAGGAGTTATTTTAGTAGCTACTCATCTTGCTACTAAAAAATATTTACTGACACATACTGATAAATTGTATACCTAAAATGGCTAAATCTAAAAAAGTTACTACTGAGAGTTCTGTTACCGCTAACTCTACTTTCATGTTTGGAAAACAAAACTATATGCTTATGATCGTTGGGCTAGTAGTGATAATATTGGGTTTCATACTCATGTATGGTAAAGAAGATATTTATGATTTTAGAAAGACGACCTTAGCACCTATAGTAGTTATCGCAGGATTTGTGATTCAGATTGTTGCTATTATGAAGAAGTCTAAAAGTGCATAATGACGCTTATTGAGTCTATTGCCCTTGGGGTGATACAGGGACTTACCGAGTTTTTACCGGTTAGTAGCAGTGGTCACATAGAATTAGGTAAGGCTCTCTTCGGTATAGAGGGAAATGAGGCGGGGCTCCTATTCACTATAGTGCTTCATTTTGCTACAGCACTTAGCACTATCATTGTTTTTTGGAAGGATATTATTCAGGTATTCAAAGGGTTGTTTGAGTTCAGATGGAACGAGGAAACCAAGTTTGCTCTTATGGTTATTATTTCCATGGTTCCAGCGGGATTAGTGGGGATCCTATTAAAAGATCAGATAGATACTTTCTACAATGGCAATGTATTACTCGTAAGTATAATGCTACTACTCACTGGCGTTATTTTGTACTTCTCAGATAGAGCTAAGAGCCCTGTAGGAAGTGTGACAAATAAGAATGCACTTGTACTTGGTATAGTACAAGCCGTAGCTATTATGCCAGGAATAAGCAGAAGTGGGAGCACTATAGCTACCGCAGTGATGCTCGGTATTAATAGAGAAAAGGCCGCTCGATTTAGTTTTCTGATGGTGCTGCCACTTATCTTTGGAGCGATGTCAAAGGAATTTAAAGACTATTTTGATTTGACGGAAGCAGAGCAAGCTTCTGCTCTGATAGTAGACTCTTCGGTAATAGCCGGTTTTGCAGCAGCTTTGGTCGCTGGGTACTTTGCGTGTAAGTGGATGATAGAGATAGTAAAGAAAAGTAAGTTATCATACTTTGCATATTACTGCTGGGCAGTAGGCACTATAGGCATAGTATACTCACTACTCTTTGTTTAGTTAAGTGCTTCTTCTGGCATCAGTAAGAAAGTTTCTATCTCAGCATATACCATTTTGCCAGTGCGAAGTTCTGTAAATGTGAAATATCCTCTCATACTGCCGTACTCTTCAGACACAGGACACCAAGAAGTGTAATTAAAAGATTCTCCAGTTTCAAGGGTAGGCTGCTCGCCTATAACACCTTCGCCTTCTACCTCTCTCTCTCCGAAGATACCGTCAGTAATGTACCAGTGCCTGCGAACTAACTGTATAGGTTCCTGACCATTATTAGTGATGGTTATATGATAACTAAATACGTGTCTAGCACCTTGTATAGTGTGATCGGACTCGTGTCTTGGTGTCGTGGTTACGGATATTTGCTTTGAAAAATTCAATATTTTACTTTATCAATGTGCAAGTTAAACACATCTAGCGTAATTATGTTGTATTCTTAGTGTCAGTATCTACACAGCTCATATAATGCCCCATATTATAATGGTAGTTGTATTTCCATATCTATTTGTTGTGCCTTTGATTTGACAAATAATATGTCTTTGTTTTTCACCGTAATTTCAAAAATTTTAACGCATTAATTGATGAAGAACCTCATCTCATTAATCTGTATTACATTTGTCTTAAGTATATGAGCACATCCTCTAATCTTATCAATAAAGCTGTTGACCAACTCTCTCGATTTCCTGGGGTGGGTAAAAAAAGTGCACTGCGTATGGCCCTGTTTTTATTAAAAAAAGAAGAGATGGATACAGTGGAGCTTAGTCAAGCTCTGATAACTATGCGTACGGAGATTAAGTTTTGTAAGCAGTGTTATAACATAAGTGACGCAGAGCTTTGCAATGTCTGTAATTCGCCGTCCAAAGACCAAAGTGTAGTGTGCGTAGTGAAGGATTTTCAAGATGTACTGGCTATAGAAAATACCGGACAGTACAATGGACTTTTTCACGTACTGGGCGGACTGGTATCTCCAGTAGACGGTATAGGACCTAGTGATATTAAGATACCGGAATTGCTTTCTAGAGTAGAAAAAGGGGAGATATCAGAAGCTATACTAGCACTGAGTTCTACACTAGAAGGGGATACCACGGAGTATTACATTGCCAAAAAACTAAGAGCTATAGGCATAAAAGTAAGTACACTCTCTAAAGGAATAGCAGTAGGTGGCGAGCTAGAATATGCAGATGAAATGACCTTGGCTAGATCTATCCGTAATCGAGTAAATTTAGAGGAGTAATCTTTTACAGACTCAAACCTCATTCGCTGACAAAATTATTAAAATAGACCTGTTCTTCTCGTCTAGTTGAATCTAAATCAGCTAAAGTAAAATCAGTCATTCCAATAGGAAAATAAAAGTGTAATTTCTAAACAGGCCGATGTTTAATATATACGTGTGAATCAGCGAATTCATAATGTTTAGGTACACTAAAAAAAACGAAAGAGGACGGTAACTAATGGGATAACCAAAATACTTTAAGCTTCATAATGAGAGAGTCTACTTATTTGCTCTTACCACATAATATGCAGCTGTCACGAGGAAGTTGCGTACGAAAGGTATAGCAGCTAGTATTCCTAGTTGTTTCCGTGGTTTCAGTCCAAACTTGGTCTCATAGTTTGGATTAAAGAGCCACAAGGTCTTCTTAAGTACCGAGTAGTTGCTTTTCTTTAAGATGCGATTTAGTCTGTCTATGGTAATGCGCGTATCGTAGATTTCTAGCATGCCCACTATTTTAGCATCGCTTTCCCCTAGCATTTTCAGTAACCTCTCATACATACTTCGTGGTATGATGTGAAAATAGGGTAGCTTAGAGAATAGCTTATTATCTAAAAGCTGCTGATGACCACCAAAAGGGTTATGCCACGGTGGGAATCCGATAAAGTAAAGACCATCAGGCTTCATAAAGTCACGGCATCTTTCCATGAATATTTCCTGATTAGGGATATGCTCTATTACATCTCTACTGATGATAATATCAAATTCTTCTGGAGATAATGTATCATATATGTCTTCAGCGATAAGCTCTAACTTGTCTTCATGTGGGTGTCCGGCAAAGAATTTTTTGCCATTTTCAATTCGGCCCTTAGAGATATCTATACCTACACATCTACAGCCCATATCTAGAAAAGGCTTTAGGTTTCCTGCCTCACCACACCCTATTTCCAGTACGGTGGTATTTGCACTCACAGTCTTCAGCTCTGCTAGATACGGTATCACATACTTTGCAGTAGTGAGGCTTTGCTCATCGAAGTATTGTCGTCTGTTTGAGTGCCTTTCTTGCATGACTATTCTTTGGCATCAGGCTTATTACTAGTGCCGGGTTTATTCTCAGGAGGATTTCCTTCACTTTTTGGCTTTCTATTCGGATTAGGCTTTTTATTTGTGGGCTTAGAGCGTGACCCGTCATTAGGTTTGTCTCCCGACAATTTTTTAGTATCATCTCTTTTAGGACGATCATTTCTAGGGCTGTTATTCCTGCTATTTGAGTTCCTGTTTCCGCTTTTATTATTTCTACTATTTCCTCCTTTGCCTCTAGATTTCTTATTCTTATAATCCATTCGGGTTAGATCTGTGTCTCCCAGTAGGTCATCTTTAAATTCTAGTGTTTTGAATGCTATCTCTGCACCTAGGGCTGTGTCACTAAGTGTTATGGGTGTTTTGCCTTCTTTATTTAGAGCTATGATTTCGTTTACACGTTTTACATCTACCGGTATCCAGTCGAAGCTTTTCTCGTAGCAATACCACGCGGTACCTTTAAGGATGTCTATTTTGCGAAGACTGGCCACACCAGATTCCGTTTTTAGAAGTACTTTGTCATTCGGGAATTGATTGAACGCTTCGTGATAGGTCTCTAGCTCATAGTTCAAGCAGCATTTAAGTCTACCACACTGACCGCTTAGTTTTAGCATATTGATGGATAAATTTTGCGTTTTAGCAGCTCCCATACTTACTACCTTGTAGTCTGTAAGCCAAGTGCTACAGCAGAGCTCTCTTCCACAGGAGCCTATACCTCCTAATCTTGAAGCCTCCTCACGATAACTTACTTGTAACATCTGTATTCTGCTTTTGAATGAGGACGCATATCTACGTATGAGTTCACGGAAATCTACTCTACCCTCTGAAGTGTAGTAGAACGTTACTTTCTTGCCATCTCCTTGAAACTCAATATCGCTTATTTTCATTTTTAAGCGAAGCTGAAGAGCTATGGTCCGAGCTTCTTCGAGTGTTTTTTGTTCTTTGTCTTTATAGTCTTGATACTTTTTTACCTGATCTTCTGTAGCTATAGAGCGGATATTTCTCATTTCTGAGTTATCCTCTTCTACTCCATACTTTTTGAGGTGAAGTTTTACCAGCTCTCCAGCTAGTGATATTTCACCTACATCATAGCCTATATCAGAGTCTACGATCACCTTTTCTCCTGTAAATAACTCTAAATTATTTGTATTTCTGTAAAACTGCTTCTTACTTCCCTTGAATCTTACCTCCACTATGTTGAATGGTTTGTAATCTTCAGGTAACACCATATCGGTGAGCCAGTTATATACATTTAGCTTATTACAGCTACCCGTACTACAGGCACCATTATTTCCGCATCCAGGGCTGTGACTCCCATTATTATTTCCGCAACTTTCGCATCCCATATTATATATCCCTTCTCTGTTCTATTTATTTGATTTTGAGCTTATTAAGTCAAAGCCTCAAGTATTGTACAATTACTATATCATACAATTGTCAAATATATAAAAAAATGAATAGATAATAATCAAACTCTGTTTAGTAATAAAGCTCGGAGTAGTGCCTTATAAATTTGGTGCCCCAGATTATAGGATAGTCATTATAATTTGACATATTATTGATTTCATTCTTATGAAAAGTGAGATAAGGTATATTGACTCCTGCTCCTGTACATGCTACTGTAGTGCCTTGTATTCTTGGGTTTATCTCTATTAGGAGAGGTCTATTATTCTTACTGTACTTTACCTGAATACCTATAGGCCCATCTAGGTGCAGGCATTGGAGTATTGCTTCGCAGTATTCAATGATTTCTTTATTGTACTCTATTACACCAGCTACACTGATGCCGTTATTCATCTTATCTCTTCTGCGAGGCAGTATGAATTTTATATTTCCATCTAAGATAAGGCAATCGACAGTGTACTCTGTGCCAGGTAGGTATTCTGATAGTAGTAGTTCCGGAAATGGCATTGAAGCTAGTATAGAATGCAGGTTTTTAGAAGAAATATAAGTGCTGTTGGGCTTATGATTAAAGAGTAAATCGTGCTCATTAGCTCTATTGTCTATTATTCTAAAGCCTCTGCTCCCATTACCCTCACAAGGTTTTACAATATATGGAGATAGATCTAAGTTTTTTTCTGCTTCGCAAAATTGATTGTAATCTTTTGCTATTTCAAATGAAGGAACAGGGATTTTGTTTTTTAGCAAGTGCTGGTACAACATCCCCTTATTATTTGCAATTGTCAGATGTTTTTGTTCGCTTACTAGTACTGTTACTCCATTCCGGGCAAAGAGTGCTTTTGCCTTAGAGAGCGGGACGAGCTCTTTAGTAGTAATTGGCAGAACTGTGCTTATCTTTTTTTGGATGCAGAGATCTAATAATGTCCTAATGTAGGAAGGGTCATCTCCGCGTGGCACTGTAAAATAGTCGCTGGCCAGTATTTTCCCTGCTGTTTGCTCTAATAAGTCACAAGAGTAAATTTTTAGTTTAGGAGCTGCACTTTGTATTGCTTTTATTATACCTGGAGCCCCGGGTGCTCCACCACCTGTTATTAATATGGAGCCTAAATTTTCCATCTCAGTACTTCAAATACCTCTGCAAATTGAGCATTTATTTGTACACCTCTATTGAGTGCAAGTCCTTCTATAAATGCTGGATTGCTGTATGGCCTGTGTGCTTGAGACTTGTAGAGTTTTAGTGCAGCTACTTTCTTGTCTATGTGTTTTTTTTCTAATGTATTGAAGCAAGTAGTGTTAAATACAAGATTATTCCAAGGCATCTCATAGCATAGAATACTGAAAAATTTAAATGCTCGAAGTCCCTCTTCTGCTATGGTCTTATGGTCCTGGTGAATATCGTTTAGAGATGGCATGATGACCAAGTCTGGTTGTAGTCTTTCTCGAAGTTTTATTAGATCGTCTAAAATTTCTTGTCTGTGATAGTTGAAAGTTCGCACCTCATAGTCGTATAGTATGAGGTTTTCTGAAGGGATGCCAAGTAGAGAAGTCGCAGCCTTGACTTCGGTAATGAGGACGTCCTCAGGAAACTCAGGTAGCACGGATTGTTTACATGCAGAGAAAGTAGCATAATATACAATTTTACCTTCCTCTATCCATTTTGTTATACTGGCTCCACAGCCAAATTCACCGTCGTCAGTGTGTGGGGCAAGTATCAGAATTTTGTCTACGTTTTGAATGGTCATGTTTTTTATGTTATCGGATAAAGTTATAGCGTAGTTTTAGCGAAAGGTTATAAAGTGCTAAGCGTCCATTTGCATTTCGATGAATGTGATAAATGACTTCATTTATCTGTTCATAGCTCTTTTCTATACAGCTAGAATTTAGTGTTTTGCTGAATTTTTTTATAAATTCTTGTTGATCTTTTTCGGCTTTAATTTGATAGTTGTCTATCATCGTATATAGTAGACTTTCTCGTAGAATATTAAGCCCATTTTTAAGGAATATCTGTAGTTGAACTCTTCCTAACTTATTAAGGGTATCAGATAGATCTCCAGCTTTTTTTAGGTCGTTAGAAAAGCAGGCAAGCATCCAGTCCCTGAATAGAGCGGAATAGTTATCCTCCACACTCTCTACTAAATCCATGGCTCTTCTCAAGTTGCCTTCAGCCAAATAGCTTATTTGTTCTGCTTTGGTAGGATCTAGATTGTATTTTTTTTGAAGAAAATCTTGTGTTTCTGCATACGTATAGCTCGGTACTTTTAATAGTTGTGTTCTGCTGGTTATGGTGGTCAGGAGTTCATCAGAGTTCTCTGCTACTAAGATGAAGTAGGTCTTCTGAGCAGGCTCTTCTATGAGTTTAAGTAGAGCATTACTCTCTTTTTGTAAATACTCGGGCATCCATATTATGAGTGTCTTAGCCTCACCCTCATAAGGTTTTAGTGCTAGTTTAGACATTATGCTGTGCGTCTCTTCCCTAGTTATATTAGGGGCTTTATTTTCATTATCTGCTATAGTGCCTATCCAGTCTGCAGTACTGAAGTAATGGTCTTTTTTATTCATAGTACGCCATTCTTCTATGAAGTCATCACTTTTCGGCTTTTTACCTACGGTTTTAGTCACTGTTGGGAAAGAGTAGTGCACGTCAGGATGCGTGTAGCTACTGATTTTACGACAAGAGCTGCACTCGCCGCAGGAGTCTGTTGTAGTTCTATCTGCACAGTATAAGTACTGTGTTATGGCGTGTGCTAATGACAGCTTACCACTGCCCGCTGGGCCTAAAAAAAGCTGAGCATGAGGCAGTCTATTAGTTGATATACTTTTAAGAAGATGCTCTTTTTGCTTGGCTAGGCCGTATACTTCTGAGAGTTTCATTTAGCTGGATTATTTCTTTTTAGTTCTTTTTTTATCCATACAAATAGAGACAAGCCAATGAGTAAATAGATTATAGAACCAAATCCAAGAGCAAGAGCAGATCCGATCGCGTATTTCTCTGGTTCAAATTTAAACGTAATTTTATGTGTGCCCGCAGGTACTGCTAATCCTCTAAGTACATAGTTTACGCGATAGTGAGGCACCTCTTTATTGTCGATATAGCTCTTCCATCCTTTGTCATAAAATACTTCTGAGAAGGCTAGGTTGCCAGCCTGTGTAGACGTAGATGTGTACTCTAGCTTTTCTGGATGGTAGCTGTCAAAGGTTACTTTAGCGGCACTATCCGTAGTGTTACTTTTTCCTACTAATTCCTTGAGTTTACTCTCTACTATGCCAGTATATCTAGTGTCTAACTTGCTTAAAGCTACCAAAGCACTGTCTGCATTTTTTCACAAAAGATACATCCCGCAGAAACCAGGCATTCCCGAGTGCATTTCTATTGATAGCGTATTGTGGTGCACCTCCTTTTTGTTGTTGATTGGGATAGATGAAGTACTTCATATTCAGCATGTTCAATATGGCATTGTTTTGAACATTCCCTTTGCCTAAATCTTCCATAAGATGCCAGTCCCATAGATCTTGAAATCTTCTGATCTTTGCAGCACTATATCCGCCTATAGATTTATGAAAATAAGCACATCTATTACTGTTAAGAGTACTTTCAGTAAGATCTAAGACTCTATAGTAGCTTTTGTCTTTTTGTATTTCTAGGTCCGCTGCATACGGCTGAAAGGGCTGACTCGTAGCTTGTTTTCTTTTGAAGTCATCGTGGTCTAAATACCTTTTACCTATAAACCACATATCTGCAGTGACTAATAGACCAATAGCTAGCAGAGCGTATTTTACTTGTATTTTTTCTTTATAAATAAGGAAGATAAATGCGAGCACTGTGATAGCAAAAAATAGGCTTCTATAACCATCTTTTTTCATCTCAGTGATACGCATATCGCTGAGCTGCTCCTTGAACCTATTAATATTTTGCGGGTCAGCTTGTCCACCTTGTTGCTGTATCTGTCTCATTGCAAATTGTGCGTCAGCGTCATAGAGGCCATTAACTGTTTGCTTGGGATTGGAGTTAAAATCATTAAAGGCAGTACCAGAAAAAGTAAGTAGAAACAGAAGTGCAATTCCAAACCCTCCGGCTATGGCTAAATGCTTGAAGTTCACCCTGTCTCTGTTCGCTAAGAAGTTTTCTAATCCCAGTATAGCGAGTAGTCCTACGCTTAGCTGTATTAGTACTATCATCATACTCGGAGCTCTAAATTTATTATACATCGGGAAGTGGTTATACATCCACTCATTTATTCCTGTGAAATGATTTCCTCCCATAGACAGTATAATCGTAAGAAGTATAGTGCTAATTAGCCACCATTTTCTCATTCCGGGGATCAGGACTAGGCCAATACAGGCAAGTATAAATATAGATGCACCAATGTACTTAGGCCCAGAAGTGGACCCTATATCTCCGTAGTACAGCCCAAGCTTGTCTGAATCTCCACCACTATAGTTAGGTATAATCGTAGCCATATAGTCGGTCCAGCCCATGCTGTACGAGAATACGTAGTCCATGGTTAATCCGTTTTGTACGTTAGCCTTGCCGTTATTACCTTTTGTCATAGTGAGAGCAGACTCTCCACGTATAGACTCCTGTGCGTACTCTTGAAGAAGTAGAAGGTTAAGACTATTGGCACCTAGAGCTATACCAGCACCTGCCACAGCTAGAGATGCTGCGATAAGATAATCTTTAAGTCGATTTTGCTTGATATACTCTATTGCCATAAAAAGGAAAAAGAGTCCTATAATGAACCCACCATAATAGGTGACCTGAACGTGATTTACATATATCTGTAGCGCAAATCCAGCAGAAAGTACTGTAAGACCTAGTAGGTGTCGCTGTCTAAAAAGGTATTGGCAGCCTGCTATCACCAAGGGTAGGTAGCCTATTGCCGCCGCCTTTGTATTGTGACCTACAGCTAGAATAGTAAGATTCTCTGTCGCAAAACCTATACCTATAGCTCCGATAAGTGCTAGCCAAGTCCGTACTTTAAATGCTTTGAGCATGATGAAAGCACAAAAAACATATAAGAATAACTGAGACCAAATTCTAGGTGTAGCTGGAGTTTTTAAGTGTTTTATTATGACCGGTTCATTCGGGTTACTAATCGCATATGCAGGCATTCCTGCAAACAGCGAGTTTGTCCAAAGGATAGTTCCGCCTTCTGTTTTTCGGTATTCCTGAATTTCACTGGCAGCCCCTTTAAATTGTACAATATCACTCTGAACAGGGACCTTATTCTTGAAGTTACTGGGAACAAATAACGCAGTAAGCACCAAAATAATAAGGAGGGCAAACAATTGATCTTTATAGGTTTTGAGAATTGATTTTAATTTTTCCAAAATCGTGGTGCTTTTAAATGATTAGGCTCAAAAATAGAATTAGTTTGTAAAGTATTCACAATAAGCTTAAATATTGTGTAAGAATGGCTAGTTTGATAATGTGTTTAAAAAGACAGAAAACTCTTGAGCTATTTGTTTTCTGCTGTATCTCGAGATGTCGCGGCTTTGAACCTTATCTTGAGAATTCAGCAATTGCTCCTCTAAGAATGCAATCATTGCTTTTGACTCATTGTGATTTACTATCAATCCAGCATTACACTTTTCAATAAGTGAAGCAGCATCGCCTTTTTTGTTTCCTATACAGAGAATCGGTCTATTGGCAGCGAGGTACTCCATCATCTTACCCGAGATTATAATTTCGTCCTGCGATTGCGATGGAAGTATAGTGAATAGGATAGAGGCTGACTTCATGAGTGTTAAACTCCTAGCGTGTGATACGAACCCCTCATAATCGGTAGTTAGGTTTTGGATCTTTTTTGCTTTTTGTAAAAAGTGAGGTGCGATATTACCTGCTAACTTTAACGTTATTTTGGCTTTAGAATTAGTAGTTGAAAAAGATTCTAAAGCTTCCATAAATCCCTCTGTATGATAGTCTTCTGCCAGTAATCCGATGAATGTGATGACGAACCCTTCTTGCTCTTCGGAGTTTACGGAGTCCATCTTTTTAGCATCATATCCGTTGTAGAAAAAGTGAACTTTTGATTTATCGATCAATTTGTCTTGTAGAAGTTTAGCTAACGACGGGCCTATGGTCGTTATAGCATCAGCACCGCGTAGTACTGAAGCCTCTAGTTTCTCATTTTTATTAGCTGCCCACTTACTCTGTGGTTGATTTTGATTGGAGTATAGCTCTAGCCACGGATCTCTAAAGTCAGCTATCCATTTATTTTCCGGGAATTCTTCTTTCAGTTTTAGACCTATCAAGTGGGTAGATTGTGGTGGGCCAGTAGTGATAATAATGGTGTCTTTTTTTACGAGCTTTTTAGCACTTTGCAGAGCGTATTTGTTCCAGCCTACTCGTGCATCTGGCACGAAGAAATCAGCCTTCACCTTATTTGCTATTTGCTTAATAATATTCTTTTTAACGTCTACACCTCCTCGAGGGATTCCTTTTTTTGTATTGCCTGTTGTTAGAAAGGAGTACGCTTTCAAGAGTTCAAAGGTTGATGTCGTGTGTGTTTTTATGTCAGCTACGAGTGATGTAAAACTGTTATCCGTATTCTTATAACTTGCTTTAGTCGGGTCTACAGTTACTACTTCTATAGTATAACCTTCTTTTTGCAGATAGTGAGCAAAATAGGCCCATCTCTGCACTCCAGAGCTATTGTCTGGCGGCCAGTAGTAAGATATAAGTAGGATTTTTTGACTCATGGATTATTGGTTAGCATTACTTGCTTATATACATTAACTATTTGTTTACTTACTGCTTCAGTAGAATATACTTTAATTGCATATTCACGTATTTTTACTGGGTCATATTCCTTCGTTGAGGCCTCTAATATAGCGTCAGCAATTGACGTTGGACTTGGACCACAGAGTATCCCTAAGTTGTCGTTTGTTAGGATGTCCTCGGGGCCACCACATCTTGTTGATATACTAGGAAGTCCGACGGCCATGGCTTCTATAAGCACTACCCCAAATGTTTCTTTTTTTGAAGTAAGTATAAAGATATCAGCTTCCCGCATTTTGCACTTTACCTCCGAGTTACTCAACGTGCCGCAAAATGTTACTTGTTCTGTTATGTTTAATCCGCTGGCAAGAACCTTTAGCTTAGGTAATTCAGGCCCGTCGCCAATAATTGTGAGATGAATATTCTTATTTTTATCTAAGGCTTGTTTAAAGCCTCGAAGAAGCAAATCCTGCTGCTTAATCGGTACGCAATGTGCGACGTGAATCAGTTGTATTACAGCCGTTTTTTTGTCTGCTTTGATTGTGATTTTTTCAATGTTTACACTATTGGGTATATAGTCAAACTTTGTGCTAAATTTTAGTGATAAGAAATTTGCGAAATAAGGACTGACAGCGATGTTATAGCTGCTCTCAAGATAAATCTCTGTAAGGAGTCTCTTACTAAGTCTTGTTGCGTCGGAATACAGATTAGATGAGTGCTCGGTAATTATATATGGGATATTGAGTCTCTTTTTTACCCAAAGAGCAGCAATCCCCATTTCATAAGTCTGTAGATGAATTAAATTAGGTTTTCCGCATTTCTTAATATGTTTTTTAATCCTCCAATAACACCTTAGATTGATATAGTACCTTTTCACTAAAAAAGGCATGGGTAAAGAAAAAATATAGATGATTTGAGTGATGCCGCTATTAGTATCGTGCATCAGTGTCTTGAACCAAAGCCTAAGATTCGCATAAAATAAACTGCTTAACAAAGGTTTTTGTACTAGGGCAATTACGCTAATACTAAGATTTGGTGTTGAGCGAAGAGCGTCTACTTGTTGCTCAAAAAAAATTCCAGAAAGAGGTGCTATTTTTGAAGGGTATATTCTAGGTAGATGAACAATATGTGGCTTTTGTTCCAATTTTTTATCTATGCATCAATTTGCGAGTAGAAATAGAAATCCGCTAATGAGCCTACTGTCTCATCCCCTTTATACTGGTGCTTATTTGGAATATGTTTGTCTAGTCTGAATTGTTGAGCCTTGTTTTCCGCCCAACTTGTAAATTTTCGGTGCCTAACGTGTGGCGACTTTACTTCATCAAAACTGTCATTGAAATTAGACGAGTATATTACTATGTATTTATTATTGGAATTAAATAGTGCTTGCATATGAGACTCAAAAATAGCGTCTTCAACTAAATGGTAAATGACATCCAAACTCATTATTAAATCAGTTTTTTTGGGAATGAAATTTGAAATATGCTTAAATTGTTTCGAATTATCATTTGCAAATTTTTCAGAGCAGCTGTCTAATATAGTTTGGCTAATGTCATATCCGGTATAATTCTGTAGCTGAAACATTTTAAGCTGATTAGCGTCTCCACAACCAAGCTCCACAACAGTGGTTATGTTGTTCTTTTTGACAAAGCTATTAATTATTTCAGCTTTGAATATAGCTAGTTGATTGTAAGAACCAGAACCTGAATTCCCTCCACTTTTGTATCTATTTTCCCAATAATCACTTGAATTTTTAAAATAACGTCTTTTGTAGACCGCTGATGCCATATTGCTTAATATCGCGCCTATTATTGGTATTTCTCTAACCTTCATTAGCACGAAGTTAAAGTTTTCTGGTGTTTAATTGTCAGAATTTAGTTTTTGAGAAGTCTAAAAAGGAGGTCTTATATGTTGAGGCAATTGTCGGTCGACCTAAAGTGTTCTAAAATGACAATATCTTAGACGTAGTCCTATTTTTAGATAATTAAGGTATTGTATAGTTACCTCATTATATTAATCGTATAAGAAAATCAAAGAGCTAATTTTGCGTACTGATAAGAATAGAATATCTAACTTTGACTTAATAAATGAAGATTGGTGTAGTCGTAGATAACGATTTTATAAATGATGGGCGAGTATTAAAACAAGTGGCTATGCTCAAAGAGAAGAATGATGTTTATGTCCTGCATCTCAGAAACAAAAGGAATCTTAGCCGTGACAATGAGCTAGATTCTATATACATTAGCAAAAGAGTAAAAGAGATCTTATTTGCGCTCTCCAGTTGGTTGCCCATTTACCAATGGATTTGGAAAGTAGGGATAAGTAAATTTATTAAAAAAAATGACATAGATGTGCTGCATGTGCACGATTTATATATGGCTCTTCCTGCAGCTGCTGCTAAAAATTCTGGTCGAAAGAATGTGAAACTTATAGTGGATTTACATGAGAACTTTCCCGCAACGGTTTGCGCCTATAATTGGACAAAAGGTTTTTTGAGAAGACAACTTACTCGACCAGAAAGGTGGGCTAAGCTAGAAGGTAAAATTTTAAGGAGTGTTGATATAATTGTCACATTATCAGAAAACTACAAGAAAGATTTAGTGTCGAAATACTCAGACTTGAATCCTGCAAATGTTTTTGTTTTTGCAAATGTTGTGGATTTTTCTAGGTTCGAAAATTTTACTATTGATAAAGACAAACAAAGAGATGAAAGAGTTACATTTTTATATTTTGGAGTTGTAGCAGATCGTAGAGGTATATTCGAGACATTGCAAGTGTTTGAACGTGCTTTAGCAATAGAAAAAAAATGGCTGCTCCGAATTATCGGACCGGTAGATAAATCAGATAAGTATCGTTTTGATGAGCTATTGAAACAAGATTCATTGAAAGATAATGTGGAGTACATCCCTTGGATACCTTTAGAAGAATTACTTACTGAATTAAGTAGAGTAGATATTTGTCTGGCTCCTTTTCACGTAAATGATCAACACAACTCTGGGATTGCCAATAAGATTTTTCAGTATATGTACGCTGGGAAACCCCTTATAGTGTCAGACTGTAGACCTCAAATGGAACTTATTTTGAATGCGGAATGCGGTTTGGTTTTTACTAATAATGATGAGTATCTGAGAAATATGATTCATCTATCCAGCGATGTTCCTATCCGAGAGATTATGGGTGAAAAGGGAAAAAGATACTTACATTCACATTTCGACTCAGATAGCCATTCAAATCAATTGTTTAGAGTCTATCAATCAATAGAGCTTTAGGATGGGCGTAATAGTTCGGCAAACATTAAAGGCAAGCACAGTAAACTATGCAGCGGCAGCAGTTGGTGTTGTCAATACTTTTTTTCTTTTTACGCTTTGCTTTACTGAAAGTCAGCTCGGTCAAATTAGGTATATTCAAGAAGTCGCTGCGCTTGTGGCAAGTTTTTGTAGTCTTGGAGTTTTTAATGTAGTGGTACGTTTTTTTCCGGAATTCCAAACTAAAGATGGTAAGAACAATGCGTTGCTTACTAGCGGTATTATTGCTGTTGGAGTCGGACTTATAGTCTTTTTAGCCGGGGTTTATTTATTTGCAACATTACTCCCGAAGGAAATCATTGAGAATATATTAGTGATAGCTATGACCACTGCTGCTATTGTTTATGGTTCATTATTTTTTTATTACTCTACAAATTATGGTTTAATTGCTATACCCTCTCTTCTTCGAAACCTGTATATCAAGGTAGGATTAGCTTTTGGTGGGATTATCTATTTTTTTGCTTTCATTAATTTTAATGATATGCTTAGCATATTAGGAGGAGTATATGTCACGAGTACACTGACACTTGCGTGGTATCTTTGGAGTAAAGGTAATTTTAAATTATCGATCAATTTTTCTTATTTTACTAACGACCGTATTCGCAGAATGTCAACATATGCGGGTTTTGGTATTCTTGGTACTCTAAGCAGTGGCTTGGCCAATAAGATAGATGTTTTCATGGTGACTGAAATGCTCAACTTTTCTAGAACAGGAGTATACTCAATCGCACTTAATGCATCAAACCTTTTAGTAGTGTCCACTGGGGCCATTTTGGCAATTTCAGGTCCGATAGTAGCCAAATCTATGAAGAACAATGATATCAAAGATGTTGAGGTTATTTATAAAAAGGCTGGTTTAAACCTATTTCTATTTGGCTCGTTTTTAATGCTTCTTTTATGGAGTAATATTGATGCTATTTTTGAGCTAATACCAAATGGAGAAAAGTATGAATCTGGTAAGGTAGTAATACTAATCCTCGGTTTGGCCAAACTATTTGATATGGTCACCAGTGTAAACGAAGTAATTATTGCATATTCAAAATATTTCAGATTTAATCTCTATGCCCTGTTTGTGCTGGCTGTTCTGAATATTATTGCAAATTTGATTTTTATTCCTCAGTTTGATATTGCTGGAGCAGCTTTGGCTACAATGATGTCTGTTGTGCTGTACAACACACTCAAAACGGTTTACATCTACATCAAATTTGGGATACATCCTTTTCAGGTTAAGCTTATATCCGTAGCGGTACTGACTTTAGGTTCATATGGACTAAGTCTTTTATTCCCTCCATTATCGAGCCCGTTTCTGTCTATATTGTTAAAAGGCTCTTTAATTACATCGTTTTTTGTTTTTTTTATGTTAAAAATGAATATTTCAGACGAGGCTACAAAATTGTGGCGACAAGTGAAATCTAAACTATAAGCTATTTTTGATAAGTAATGGTAAAGAACCTTAATAATAATCTACCTTTGCAATCCAAAACAAGTAAATCAATGCTTAACGTCATTTTATTTGGCTCTCCAGGTGCTGGAAAGGGCACACAGAGTGCTAAACTCATAGAGAGATATAAACTCACTCATTTATCTACTGGTGATGTATTTAGGTATAACATCAAAAACGAAACTGATCTTGGTATTCTCGCCAAGAGTTTCATAGATAAAGGAGCATTAGTGCCAGATGAGGTTACTAATAACATGGTCAGAGATTTTGTGAAACGTAACTTAAATGAATACGGTTTTATTTTCGACGGGTATCCACGTACTATTGCTCAAGGCGAAGAGCTTGCTAAAATGCTAGAAGCATTGAATACTGAAGTAAGTATGATGCTGGCATTAGAAGTAGACGAGGACGAATTGGTGAGAAGACTTTTAGAAAGAGGCAAAACTAGCGGCAGAGTGGATGATCAGAATGAAGAAACCATTAGAACTAGATTTAAGGTATACAAAGATGAAACCTCACCTTTAGCTGCTTTTTATTCGGCTAAAAACAAGTTTGTAGGAGTGCCTGGTATGGGCTCCGTAGATGAGATATTTGAGGGTCTTTGCAATGCGATAGAAGCAAAACAGTCCCACAAGGACTAATTTCTCGTTAATTATTTTATATAAAAACAAGTACGACCATGAGTAACCAAAACTTTATAGATTACGTAAAAATTAGCGGTAAAAGTGGAAGCGGTGGCCCAGGAAGTCATAGTTATTTCCGAGATAACCTAAATGCTAAGGGAGGACCTGATGGCGGTGACGGTGGTGCGGGCGGCTCTATTATACTAAGGGGTAATTCTCAGCTATGGACACTACTTCATCTGAAGTTTAAACGCCACGTACGCTGTGATGGCGGAGCTCCTGGTAAGAAAAAGCACATGACTGGTAAAAGTGGTAAAAACCAGATAGTAGAAGTGCCCCTCGGTACTTTGGCTAAAGATCCAGAAACATTTGAAGTACTGGGTGAGATTACAGAAGATGGACAAGAGATAGTACTACTCAAAGGTGGTAAAGGTGGATTAGGAAATGCGAACTTTAAAAGTGCTACTAATCAGACACCACGATATGCCCAGCCAGGACAACAAGGCAAAGAGCAGTGGTTTGTTTTGGAGCTAAAAGTGCTGGCTGATGTGGGACTCGTAGGATTACCTAATGCTGGTAAATCTACACTGTTAAGTGTAGTGTCTGCAGCTAAGCCAGAAATAGCGGATTATGCGTTTACTACACTCACACCAAATCTTGGTATTGTACAATATAGAGAGTATAAGTCTTTTGTGATGGCAGATATACCTGGTATTATAGAAGGAGCTAGCGAGGGTAAGGGGCTGGGACACAGATTTTTACGCCACATAGAACGTAATGCGGCATTACTTTTTATGATTCCTGCAGATAGCGAAGATATTAATGCAGAGTATCAGATCTTACTTTCAGAGCTTCGTAAGTTTAATGAGGAGCTCATGTTTAAAGAGAGAATATTAGCCATCACTAAGGCAGATATGCTAGATGATCAGTTACAGCAGGAGATGCATGATGAACTCGATGTAGATTGTCCAGTAATGTTTATCTCGGCAGTAAGCGGTAAAGGAATAATAGAGCTCAAGGACAAACTTTGGGCGATGATGCAAATCTAAAATCAGCATGAAATTAGGTGACAAAATACTATTTATCCTACTTTTTGGGTTGATACTTTTTGTCTCAGTTAACAGGCATTCTCGACACCCAAAATTCGACTATCATTCTCAGATATTTTCGGACAAAGCTGGATATCATGTTTTTTTACCAGCTACGGTTTATTATGCTTGGAATGCTGAGCTTATGCCTCATAATATTAATTCTCTCACGGGTTTAGGCTTTCGGATAGAGAAGAATAAGATTGTAACTAAATATCCTTTAGGCGTAGCTATTTTGCATGCTCCTTTCTTTGCTCTAGCCGCTGGAATAGATTACGGAATAGGGGAGCAGGAATATCTAGGCTATACAGAAACTCAACATTTAGCTCTTAATTGGTCTACTGCTATTTATGGTACATTAGCCTTGTTGCTGATTTTTTTGATGGCTGTACAGCAGTGGAGTTTAAATAGAAGACAGGCTTGGTTGCTCATATTTCTAGTAGCAGGATGCAGTAATTTGTTCTATTACCTCACACGTGATGCAGGTATGGCTCACGCTTATTTGTTGTTTTGTTATTCACTTATTCTGTATCTTTTCTATACATTTTTAGCAGACAAAAGGTGGCTAACACTAGCATCAATAATTACGCTCTCGTTATTAGCCTTAAGTGCTCGGCACATCAATGGGGTATTCCTTATGGCTGCTCTACTTTATTTTATTTTGAAGTATAAAAAAGAATTGACCAAGGTGTCTAAGAGTACTTGGCAAAAAGGTTTGGTGGTAGGTTTTATCCTAGGAATAATCCCATTGATTTTGCAACTCGTTTATAATCTGTATGCTTTCGAGTCTATAGGGACTAGCGGATATGCAGCAGAGTCTTTCTCTAATTGGGATACTATCAAACTAATAGAGCTTTGGTTTGCCCCGAATAATGGCGTGTTTATTTATGCTCCTGTTTTAATTATAGCATTTTATGGAATCTGGAGAAATAGAAAAAAGAACCCGACTTTATGGCTGTTTGCTGTATTATTTATACTCATAAGTGTGGTGTACGGAGCTTGGTGGTCACCTACTTTGGGTTGTGGTTTTGGCCATAGAGGTTATACAGAATTCTTTGTATTTTTTAGTTTGCCCTTAGCTTTGATGATACGCAGCTGGTCTGCAAGACAGCAAAATTTAGTTTGGATTTTAGGTTTAATAGTTGCTGTTTTACTCTTCTCTGCTCAGTGGACCTTTGATGGTTGCTGGCATGGTGATGGTCCTTGGGATTGGGTGGAGTTTATACGCTTATTGAGAATCTAAAACATCTTCTTCAATTCACGCAAGTTTTTAAAAGAGTGACAATCTGGGTGCTGATATTCAGAGTCATCCTGTGTCAGCCAGTAGGCTTTCCAACCTGAGCCTATAGCTCCTTTTATATCTGCTTCTAGATTATCTCCTACGTAGTGACTCGTTTTTAGTGAACTCTTTGCGTTTTTTAGAGCAGTTTCAAATACTAGAGGATGTGGCTTCTGTACACCTACCTCTTCTGATATGGTAAGAGATTGGAAGTATTTACCTAAGTCAGAATGTACTAGTTTTCTGCGTTGTACTTCTGCGAAGCCATTGGTGATAAGATGGAGCACATACTTGCCGGCTAAGTAATCGAGTGTTTCCCTAGCACCTGGCATTAGTATGGTCTTAGTAGGGCAGATTTCTAGGTACTTTTCCCATATGTTATGGGGGATTTCTTCCTCATCTACTTCCATTTCTCTGAAAGTGTCTACAAAACGTTTACTACGGAGTACGTCCTTAGTTATTTTGTTTTGACGGTAGAGTTTCCACATCTCATTATTGTTTCTCACGTAGATATCTAAGAAGTCTTGCTCGCTTCTGTGAGATAAGAAACGGATCTGGTAAATCTGGTAAAGTTCACGCAGCGTTTCTTCTGCATTGGCATCAAAATCCCAAATAGTGTGGTCTAAGTCGAAAAATATGTTTTTTGGCATTGTCTTATTACAAAACAGTTAATTGGTGAAATAGTTGAATTTGATTTTGAGTCTCCTTAGTGTTTAAATTAAAGTTTTTCTCCGAATGATAGATCTCCAGCATCGCCTAGCCCGGGGACTATATAACCACTGTCATCCAAAGTCTCATCTATCACACCTATCCAAAGATCTGCATTTGGTATTGTAGACGTGACATAGTCTACACCTTGCTTACTACCTATTACGCTGACTAAGTAGACTTTACTTGGCTTCCCTTTTTTCATAAAAGCCTCGTAAGTCTGCACTAGACTTTGGCCAGTGGCGAGCATAGGGTCACAAATGATAAGTATTCGATTATTTATATCTGGAGTGGCCACATATTCTAGTACTATTTCAAATTCGGTATCTGTAGTATGTTTTCTATATGCAGAGATATAGGCTAAATCTGCTTGATCAAACATGTCGTTCAAACCTCGTTGAAGAGGTAATCCTGCTCTTAGAATAGTAGCAATTATAGGTTGTTCCTTCATTTTGTTAACTTTAGCTATACCCAGAGGGGTATTAGTGAAGTGAAGGTCATTCTCCATTTTTTTGCTGATTTCATAAGCGGCTATTTGACCAATGCGTTCTATGTTTTTACGAAATCGAGCACGGTCTTGCTGTATGTCTTTGTCTCTTAGTTCACGTAGAAATTCGCTTACCAATGAAAATTCTTTAGATAGTATATGTACCACCCTTCGAAAATAACATTCAATAATTCTATTATTCAATTACTCAATCCTTAATTTTGAAAAATGAATTTCAATGACCCGTTTGTAAAGCAACTTATAGACTTAGCTATAGCAGAAGATATAGGAGATGGGGACCATAGTAGTCTTGGTTCTATTCCTACTGGTACACAAGGACAGGCTCGTTTACTTGTAAAAGATGAAGGTGTGCTCTGTGGCGTGTATCTGGCTATGCATATCATGGAGCGTATAGATCCGTCTGTGGAGTTTCATCAGCTGATACAAGAAGGTGCTTTGGTGAAGTATGGAGATATAGCTTTTACTGTAAAGGGGAGTGTACACAGTATACTGCAAGCGGAGCGACTAATGCTTAATTTTATGCAGCGTATGAGTGGAATAGCTACAGTGACCAAACGATTGGTAGACAAAATAGAAGGGACCAATGCTAAGTTGTTGGATACTCGTAAAACTACTCCTGGGCTACGTACATTTGAGAAGTATGCCGTGACAGTGGGTGGAGGTGTAAATCACCGTTTTGCACTTTGGGATATGGTGATGCTCAAGGATAATCACAATGACTATGCCGGGGGAATAACAGGAGGAGTGAAGCGAACAAAAGAGTATCTAGACGCTAAAGGTAAAAATATTAAAATAGAAGTAGAGACACGTGACTTGAAAGAAGTGCAAGAAGCACTTGATACTGGTTTAGTAGATCGCATAATGTTTGATAATTTCAGTCCAGAGCTAATGGTAGATGCTGTAAAATTAGTAAATGGTAAAAGCGAAACAGAAGCCAGTGGAGGTATCACAGGGGATACTATTCGTAGCTATGCTGAGACTGGTGTAGACTATATCTCAGTAGGAGCTCTTACGCATTCGGTGAAGAGTTTGGATTTAAGCCTTAAAGAGTATTGAGTTGGGGGAGTGTAGATTGAAAGTCTGAGTACATTCTTAATGTGGCTACCCTTTATTCAGCACTTTCACAACTCCTTCTACAAAAACCTCATGCACACCTTCAAAATTTACTAGATCCATATTTAGCTTACTGCTAGCTACCGCATCGTAAAATTCTTTGACAGAGTCTTCCGTTCTATACGGGTCGTTTACTCCACTGAAGTATGTCATCTTAATGGGGTCGAAAATGTCTTTCTTAATTTTCAAGTCCACATCTGGAGGCACTAGTCCGCTGCATATCAGAAATTTAGAAGGAGATATTCCACCTTCGGCTATCCATCGAAAAGCAGTGGCCACTCCTTGGCTAAAACCCAATACGGATATTTCTTCCCAGTCTTTTTCTAAAGTTATTTGTTGGTGCAGAGTATTGAGATAGATGAGGTAATTCTCAATGTCTCTTTCCCTGTTTTCTTTGGTCATCCAGCTAGCACCTATACGCCCGCTTGTGCCTTCTAGATAGAACCTATGTAAACCCTCTGGAGCTACTACGGTGTATCCATCGTCCACTAGTTTTTTAAATTTTCGGATAAAAAACTTAGATAGCTGCCCATAGCCGTGTAGTACATATAGCAGCTTGTTCCCGTTGCCCTCACGCAGGACAATAGCTTTTTGGTTAAATATTATTTGTTGTTCCAAATGTGCGGCGAAAATAAAACTTCAATTTACTTTGCAACTATAATGACCATTTCTCTCATAGTAGCCCGAGCAAAAGATAACGCAATAGGAAAGGACAATGATCTTCTATGGAAGATAAAGGATGATCTAAGACTATTTAAACGCACTACAGCAGGACACGTGGTGATACACGGACGCAAGAGTTTTGAGAGTATAGGATTCCCACTTCCCAATAGAAGCAACATCATTATCACTCGTAATAAACACTATAAAGCAGAAGGTGCTTTCGTGACTAATTCACTGGAAGAAGCTATTGAGCTAGGTCAAAAACTAGAGATGAATGGCGAAATTTTTATCCTAGGGGGAGCAGAGATCTATCGCCAATCGCTAGATTTGGTAGATAGAATGTACCTCAGTGAGGTGAAGACAGAGTTTCCTGACGCTGATGCTTACTTCCCAGAGCCAAACCTACAGGGTTGGAATCAAGTGAAATGCGATACATATGAACAGAGTGAAGCAAATGAATTTGCTTTTGATTTCTGTGTGTGGGAGAGGGGCTAGTACAATCTTACCCCAGGTTCAGGCTTTTTTAAATCTATCCAAAATATATGAATGGCTTCTTTTTCGTCCATCAGACCATTGCCATTTTTGTCTAGCTTCGCTCTTATATGCAAGTGGTCGTTTTGATTATCATATTCTGAGCCTAGTACTGAATATGCTGATTTTTATCAGGTGAAAATACTTAAAACAAAATACTCTAAGCGACCACGAAAATAATCTCCAAGGCGACTATTTTTACGGCTCCAATCTCCCGTAGTATCTTGGGAAAGGAATAGTCTCACGTACGTGGTCCAGTTTACATACCCATGCAACAAGTCGCTCTAGTCCCAGTCCGAAACCGGAGTGTGGTACACTTCCGTATCTTCTTAGGTCCAGGTACCATTGGAAAACATCTAAAGGAAGCTTGTGTTCGTTTATTTTTTCTATGAGCCATTCTTCACTAGTTTCACGCTCACCGCCACCTACTATCTCTCCGTATCCTTCTGGAGCTAGCACATCTACACCTCTCGCAAAACGAGGATCTTCAGGATTACGCTTCATATAGAATGCCTTAATCTCATGTGGCCAGTCATATACCATTATAGGTAAGTCAAATAGGCGAGTAAGTACCGTCTCGTCACTACCGCCAAAATCGTTTCCGTATGTGAAGTCACGAGCAGATTTTAACCAGTTTGGGATATTGCGTTGCTCTTCTTCTAGTTGTTTGAGCTCATTTTTCAATCCATCGATTTTACTTTGGTTGAAATTGATCACCCCTTTTTTAATGCCTCCTGCAGCTATAGTAGCATCACGTTCTGCTATTTCTGCTTTGGCTTCTAGGATACGAGCATTTACTATTTGTAGGTCAGACTCAAGTGTTTTGAGTGAGTTTTGACCTTCTACGTCTTTATCTCCTTTTAGTATTTCTACTGCTTCGTCATAGCTTAGTCTAGGAAAAGGTTTTGCTATCGTTTCTAGTTTAGAGATATCTCTACCAAGTATTTCTAGTTCTGCGGAGCACTTCTCCAATACTTCTAATACCACCGCTCTCAAGAAAGCTTCTATGGTATCCATATTTTCGAATATGTCACAAAAAGCCATCTCTGGCTCTATCATCCAAAACTCAGATAAATGTCTTCTTGTCTTAGACTTCTCAGCTCTAAAGGTAGGTCCAAAAGTATATATTTTGCCCATTGCCATTGCCATAGCTTCTCCATACAGCTGTCCGCTCTGGGTTAAGTATGCCGGCTTTCCATAGTAGTCAGTTTCGAACAAGTCTGTAGTCCCCTCGGCAGCATTCCCTGTGAAGATAGGAGCATCCATTTGTACAAAATCTTGACTCTGAAAGAAATTATGAATGGCATAAATAGTACTGTTTCGTACTTTCATTATGGCCCATTGTCTTTGACTACGTAGCCATAAGTGTCTTTTATCTACTAAGAATTCTATCCCGTGTTCCTTATTGGATATTGGATAGTCTTTTGCATTTTGATATACTTTGAGGCCTATAGCGTGCAGCTCGTATCCGCCGATTTGGCGTTCGTCTGCCACTACTTTGCCCGTGATAGCAACAGAGCTCTCTTGCCCTAGAGATTTAGCTTCAGCAAATAATTCTTCACCTAAATCATCGATGCCGAGTATGCATTGGCACATACCTTGCCCATCTCTAAGATTTATAAAAACAACCGTTTTACTTTCTCTTCTGTTGGCTACCCATCCTTTGAGGGTAACCTCTTGTCCTACATATTGGTCTAATTGTTTGGTATGCATTTTGCTGCTAGCGTAAATCTTACTAATTTTGAACTACAAAAGTAAACCCTTATAGCTACTTCTCTATATCCATATGTTAAAACAGCATTTAAGTCAAAAGCTCCTGCAGAAGCTAAGCCCACAGCAGATTCAGTTTATTAAACTGTTACAGCTAAACACGCTAAATTTTGAAGAGCGAGTAGAGGAGGAATTACTCGAAAATCCTGCATTAGAAAGTGGTAAGGATGAAGAAGAAGAAGTGGAGCGTTCATTCGATGAGGCAGATGACTTTGATTATGAAAATACCAAAGAAGAGTTTGACGTCACTGATTATATGAATGATGATGATGGCGGAGTCCAGTTGAGTGGAGATTATGACGGTGGTGATGAAGATAAAGAGTTTATGCCAGTGGTATATCATATCACTTTTAGAGAGCGACTTATGGAGCAGGTCACTGGTGCATTGAAGACTGCAGAGGAAGAGTTGCTAGCAGAGCAGATTATTGGTACGCTAGATGATGATGGGTATCTACGCAGACCCCTCTCAGCTATAAAAAACGATCTACTTTTCACCCAAAATATAAGAACAACGGTAGAGGATTTAGAACGTATATTAGGGTACATTCATCAGTTAGATCCGGCAGGAGTGGGAGCTAGAGACCTGAAGGAGTGTTTGCTGCTCCAGATAAAACGAAAGCAAAATGTAGGGAATAATCCAGTATATAAACTCGCATATCAGATGCTAGATGAGATGATGGAGGACTTCTCTAAAAAGCACTACTCACGTATCCTCAAGAAATTTGATGTTTCCGAGGACTACCTAAGAGAAACCTTGGAGTTTATATCTAAGCTTAACCCCAAACCTGCACAGTCTGGATCAGAAGGCGCACAAAGCAAGGATTTCATTATACCAGACTTTATAGTAAAAGAGAGCTATGGGGAGTTAGTGGTTTCACTAAATCAGAAAAACGCTCCCGAGCTACGAGTGAGTAACTCGTACAATGAGACACTAAAAAGCTATGATGTAAGTAAAGATAAGACCAAATCTCAAAAAGAGGCAGTTCAATATATCAAGCAAAAACTAGATGGAGCTAAGTGGTTCATAGACTCTGTGAAGCAGCGTCAGAACACATTACTGATCACTATGCGTAAAATTATGGAACTTCAGAAGGAGTTTTTTATGTCCGGAGACTTGTCAGACCTTAGACCTATGATACTTAAAGATATAGCAGAAGCCATAGAAATGGATATATCTACTATAAGTAGAGTGGCTAGTAGTAAATATGTAGACACTGACTTTGGTATATTTTTATTGAAAGACTTCTTTACGGAAGGGATCACCACAGACAGTGGTGAGGAAGTGAGTAACCGCGAGGTGAAGAAAATATTACAGCAAGCTATAAATGATGAGAATAAGAAAAAACCACTTACTGACGAAGCACTAAAACTAATACTCCAAGAAAAAGGTTATCAGATAGCGAGACGTACGGTAGCCAAATATAGAGAACAACTTAATCAGCCTGTGGCTAGACTACGTAAAGAGCTATAAATGAAATTAATACTGAAAATTGGAGCGATTGCTTCACATCCTATCTTTCTGCCTTTTTTTAGTCTATTGGTATATGCACCTCTAGTTGCTAAGTATGGACAGAGTGCTATATTGTTGTCTCTTATTTGGATAGCATTTGTATATCTATTTTTACCATTAATATTCTTAAAGTTTGTCCGCAAGATAAATTTGGCTGAGCCCAATCTAGAAGAGCGAAGGAGTATCTTTAAAGCGTACACACTTATAAATTTCGGATTTGCGGTAGTCAGTATATTCATTATGAAGGAGTATTTTAGTTTTTTCATATCCGTTGGTTTTTTGCATATTTTTATGCTATTGCTAGCGTTTGTAGATCTCAAAGCGAGTTGGCACACTGCTACGTGGGCGTTCCTATTTTCAGCGGGCCTTATGGTAATGTATAATTATCAGCTCGTAGGATTGGATCAGATGTTACTTATAGTTTTAGGGATACTTATTTTAGTAGCACTTATGCGTTGGAAAGCAAAGGCGCACACTCCATTTGAACTTATTATGGGAGTGGCTGCAGGACTCTTAGCTGCAATTCCTATTCTCTTTTTTTAGCTTTTTTTATTATTGCAAATTTTATGATGTTTAATACGATTACTTATACTTCGGATCAAGGTGTGACAAGCATCACTCTCAATAGACCTGAGAGGTACAATGCATTTAATGAACAAATGCGTATTGAGTTACTTGCCGCTATGCAAGCTGCTGAGGCAGATAAAGAGTGCAGAGTAATAGTGCTTAGTGGCTCAGGTAAGGCCTTCTCCTCTGGCCAAGATCTAAAAGACATAGAAGGTAAGAAAATTGATTTTTCCGACTTCCTTAAAACTGGATATAATCCCGTGATACGTATTATGCGAGAAATGCCAAAGCCAATTGTCTGCAAGTTAAATGGCGTAGCAGCAGGAGCAGGGTGTTCATTAGCTCTAGCGTGTGATTACATTATAGCACAAGATCAGGCCAGTTTGGTAGAGGTGTTTGTAGGTATAGGTTTAGTATTGGATTCAGGATCGTCTTATTTTTTGCCTCGGTTGGTAGGAAGCGCTAGAGCCTTTGAACTTGCTACCATGGGGAGTAAAGTAAGTGCTACTAAAGCTGCGGACTGGGGAATGATCAATAAGGTAGTGAGTTTAGAAGAGCTAGAGGAAGAGACTAATAAAATAGCTCAATACTATGCCAACGCTCCTACTCTAGCCATAGGTATGATCAAGAAAATGCTTAATGATTCTATGACTAGTGATATAAATCAGGTGCTTGATTATGAGGCACATTATCAGCAAATCGCTGGTGATTCTACGGATTATAAGGAGGGTGTAGCTGCATTTATAGAAAAACGCAAGCCTAGGTTTACCGGTAGTTAAGTCTCGCAAAATCCTTGTATTGATGTTTGTTCTATTTTAGTATCTTGCGGGGGTATTTTGTACATATGAGAAGATTTTTACACCTACTTTGTTTTAGTATAGTTTTTAGTTTAGCCCCACGGTCTTATGCTCAAGATATTTGCGGGTACCAGGCGTATCTAGATTATTTAGAGAGTGAAAATCCAGGGATAAAACAAAACATAGATGTTACGTTTTTGGAGGCAGTAAAAAAGAGCCGTTTTAAAAACAAGAATACACAAGACACTGTTTACAAAGTGAATATAGTCTTTCACGTAGTGTATAACAACGAGCTCCAAAATGTGAATGATTCATTCATCTATTCGCAGCTCAAAGTGCTTAATGACGCGTTTAGACGGACCAATTCAGATACAGTTAATACAAGGGATATTTTTAAGCCAGTGGCGGCAGACGTTGGAGTAGAATTTGTACTACCCACGGTAGATCCGAAGGGTAGTCCTACTAATGGTATTATTCGTGAACAAACAGTCCGCGAAACCTTTGGTAGCTTTCCTGCTAATCTTTCTCGGTCAGACTTAGTTAAAACTGCTCAGGTGGGCAGTGCTCCTTGGGATACGAAGAAGTGTATGAATGTATGGATATGTGATTTGTCAGCGAATGGTTTTGACGGTTTATTGGGCTATGCATACCCGCCTACAGGAGCTGGTAATTGGGGTGGGAGTAATTCATTTACTTCATCAGATAAGCAAGGTGTAGTGGTGCATTTTAAAGTGATAGGAGAAAATAATCCGGAATCTTTAGCTACTGGGAGAAAAACACTGGTGCACGAAGTAGGACATTATCTAGGTCTTCGTCACATCTGGGGAGATGGAGGATGTGCAGTGGATGATTTTATGGATGATACTCCACGGGCTAGAGCAGCTAGTAGAGGATGTGATATTGGAGTGAATACCTGTACTGAGCCTGATGGAGGTCAGTTTCCGGATATGTTAGAAAACTATATGGATTACTCTAGTGACGAATGTCAAAATCTGTTTACCAATGATCAAGCAGCTCAGATGAGAGTTAATTTAACTACCTTCAGGTCAGGAATATATGAGACTGAGATAGCCGTAGAGGATGAGGTGGGTTCTGAGCAGATTTCCTTTGAAGGATCTTCAATATACCCTAATCCTACGCAGAATAAGCTCAATGTCTACTTAAAAGAGGTAGATGTCAATAGTAGCTATACGCTATCCATATACACAGTACTGGGTCAAGAGTGCAAGCAGGTACGGCTTGAGGCTAAGCAGTATCAAGTGCTAACCGGTTTCTTAGATTTACGTGGGATGTACGTGTATAGGATAAGAAGGAATGATAAAGATTCTGTTTTAGAAGGTAAAATATTTTTTGGGATGTAGACTTTTGATTGCGTATCTCAAGCTATTTATTTTGCCACTTTTCTACTTGCTCAAAAAGCAAGCCGTCCTTGGGATATGAGGAGCTTTTGGGTTATCTTTGCATTCTATTATGGCACAAGAAGTATTCGATTTAGACTTAATCAAAAAAACGTATCAAAACCTGGGTAGTAAGGTGAAAGCAGCTAGAGATGTGGTAGGAAAGCCGCTGACTTTGTCTGAAAAAATATTATACAGTCACCTTTGGGATGGCAATGCAGATACCATTTTTACTCGCGGTGTAGATTATGTAGATTTTGCTCCAGACAGAATAGCGTGTCAAGATGCTACTGCCCAAATGGCTCTTCTTCAATTTATGCAGGCTGGTAAGCCTCAAGTGGCGGTACCTACTACAGTGCATTGTGATCACTTAATACAAGCTAAAATAGGTGCAGATGAAGATTTGCAAAATGCCTTGAATACATCCAACGAAGTGTTTAATTTCTTGGAGTCAGTTTCAAATAAGTATGGTATCGGTTTCTGGAAACCTGGAGCGGGCATTATACATCAAGTTGTATTAGAAAACTATGCATTCCCGGGCGGAATGATGATAGGTACAGATTCACATACCGTAAATGCTGGAGGACTAGGAATGGTAGCTATCGGTGTAGGTGGTGCAGATGCAGTAGATGTAATGGCAGGGATGGCTTGGGAACTTAAATTCCCGAAACTAATAGGCGTCAAACTTACAGGAAAGCTAAGTGGATGGTCTGCCCCTAAGGATGTAATATTGAAAGTAGCGGGTATACTTACTGTAAAAGGTGGAACTGGTGCCATAGTAGAATATTTCGGTGAAGGTGCAAAGTCTATGAGTTGTACTGGTAAAGGTACTATCTGTAACATGGGTGCAGAGATAGGAGCGACTACATCTACTTTTGGATATGACGAAAGTATGGAGCGTTATCTACGTGCCACTGGTAGAGCTGAAGTTGCTGACTTGGCTAATGAGGTCGCACCACATCTTACGGGTGATGATGAGGTCTATGCTAATCCAGAGCAATACTTTGACCAAGTAATAGAAATAAACCTATCAGAGCTTAAGCCGCATATGAACGGACCTTTCACACCAGACTTAGACACTAAAGTGGGTGAGATGAAAGAAAAAGCGGAAGCTAACGGATGGCCACTAGATGTAGAGTGGGGACTTATAGGTTCTTGCACTAACTCATCTTACGAAGATTTGAGTAGAGCTGCTTCTATAGCTAAGCAAGCAGTGGATAAAGGAATTAAAATGAAATCGCAGCTGGGTATCAATCCTGGTTCTGAGACGGTAAGATATACGGCAGAGCGAGACGGACTCCTAGGGATATTCGAAGATCTAGATGCTACAATATTTACCAATGCTTGTGGTCCTTGTATAGGTCAATGGGCGAGGTACAGTGATCCTAAAAATGCACCTAAGAATAGTATTATTCACTCTTTTAATAGAAACTTTAGCAAGCGTGCTGACGGAAATCCCAATACACACGCTTTTGTAGCTAGTCCTGAGATAGTGGCAGCTATAGCCCTATCTGGTAGGCTAGATTTTAACCCGGCTACAGATACGCTTATTAATGATAAAGGAGAAGAAGTAATGCTAGACGAACCAACAGGGTATGAGTTGCCCCCAAATGGCTTTGGAGTAGAAGATAATGGCTACTTGGCACCAAAAGAAGATGGCAGAGGAGTAGTTGTAACAGTGAATCCAGACTCAAAAAGACTTCAATTATTAACACCATTTACTCCCAATAATGGAGGAAATCTAACGGGTCTTAAACTTCTTATAAAAGCAAAAGGTAAATGTACTACAGACCATATATCTATGGCTGGACCTTGGTTAAGCTACAGAGGACATCTAGATAATATATCTAATAATTGTCTCATAGGAGCAGTGAATGCATACAATGATAAAACTGATACAGTACGTAATCCATATACAGAGCAGTATGACAGTGTGCCTAAGGTGGCCAGAGCTATCAAAGCGAGTGGAGATAATTCTATTGTATTTGGAGAAGAAAATTATGGTGAGGGGTCTAGTAGAGAGCACGCAGCTATGGAGCCGCGTCATCTCGGTGTGATGGCAGTGATAGTGAAGTCATTTGCTCGTATACATGAAACTAACCTGAAAAAACAAGGAATGCTTGGATTGACATTTGCTGATCCAACAGACTATGACAAAGTACAAGAGCACGATACTATTGATATTCTAGGCTTAGATAACTTTACTTCTGGTAATACGCTACAGATTAAGCTCAATCACGTTGATGGGACTTCAGACACCTTTGACGTAAACCATACGTATAATGAAGCTCAAATAGCGTGGTACAAAGCGGGTAGTGCACTAAATCTAATAAAACAACAAAATGCATAAACAAACATTTTTAAAATAATGAAGTAAATTTGCATATTACGGAGGGTAATTAAACGCCCCGTTTTATTATTAACCAATTCAATAAAAAACTTAAATATAACAATCATGAGTGCAGGAAAAAACGATAAGAAAAGTAAAAAGTTATTATTTTTAATGATACTAGCCTTGCTACTAATTAATGTAGGTCTAATCTATAAGCTAGTTACTAAAAATACAGAGCTTCAGATTACTCAGACGGAGTTAGTAGATACCGCTGCAGAATTAGAAGACTTAAAAGAGGTAGAAGAGGAACTTCGAATTAACCTAGAAGCAAAATCAGGACAAAACGCTCAATTAGATTCTATTATAGACTTGAGAAATCAAGAGCTTAAAGTGAAAGTAGCTAAGATACGTACTATGTTAAATAGTGGTAACCTTACTAAATCTCAGCTAGCAAAGGCTAAAGATGAGATATCTGGACTAAGAGACCAGGTAGAGCAGCTAACCGCTGAAATAGAGGGATTATCCAAAGAGAATCAGTACTTGAAAGATGAAAACTACGTGATTCAAAAACAGGTAGAAATAGAGAAAGAAAAAGTAGCTGAGATGGTAGAGGTAAATACGGAACTTACTAAGCAGGTAGCAGTAGGGTCTCGTATATTCTTAAAAGGACTGGATGTAAAACCAATGAGAGATGCAGTGTTTGGCGATTTTAAGACTACAGATAAGTTAAGTAAATTAGATAAAATAGATATCGCTTATACATTGGCTAATAATGATTTGGCTGATAAAGGAGAGAAAATGCTTTATTTTCAGGTAGTTACTCCTAATAAGAGCACACTGCATAATAACAAAGCAGGATCAGGCACTTTTAACTTTGATGGCGGAGAGCGACTTTACACTTTAAAGAAGGCAGTGAATTTCCAAAACGGAAATGAAGAGGGAAGTTTTTCGATTCCTAAGACTGATGGAATGACTGCGGGTAAATACGTAGTTAATGTATTTAGCGAAGATCACAAAATGGGCACTTCTGAGTTTACTCTGAGATAATGAGTATACGTACAGAAAAAATATCACGGGCAATGCAGCGGGACTTGGCCCCGCTGCTTTCTCGTTTTAGTCAGCAAATACTTCCGGGTGAATTAGTCACTGTGGTAGAGGTAGTAGCTACGGCCGACTTAGGTATTGCTAAGATTTATGTGAGTATACTAGGAGCTAAGGATAAAGATAAAAGTCTTAAGACTATTGAATTTCACAATAAGGAGATTCGTCAAGAACTAGCCAGGGTTATAGGAAAGCGTATTCGTAAAATACCAGAGCTTAACTTTTATTTGGATAATACCATGGATCACGCTCAGCGTATCAATAAACTTCTAGATAATCTGGATATAGGAGAGAAGTGAGACTTCCTCTTTTTATAGCCTACCGCTATCTTTTTTCTAAAAAAAAGATTAATGCTATCAATATCATAACGGCAATAGCAATGCTGGGATTTGGTATAGGATCCTTTGCTATGATTATAGTCCTAAGCACATTTAATGGAATAGAAAATCTCGTAGAAAGTCTCATAGATAACTATGATCCAGCTATCCAAATCACTGCAGAAGGTCGCAAAACTTTCGAGTATAGTGATCAGTTAAAAAGCAAAATTGAGGCGTTACCTGAGATTAGTAATGTATCTGAGGTATTGGAAGAAAAGGTCGTTATCAAATATGACGAGCACCAAGAGATAGCTAAAATTAAAGGAGTTAGTGCAAATTATGAGTCTGCCAAGTTTGATTCTGTTTTAGTGCTCGGTCAATTTGATCTGGGGGATAGTTCACGCTATTTTGGAGTTTTTGGAGGAGGATTGTCCTCTAAACTAAATCTTTTTCCAGGGAGTCCTGAGTTAGTTTCGGTATTTGTGCCTCGCAGAGATGTAGAGTTTAATTCACTTAATCCTATGGCATCTTTGAGTACTAAATACCTAAGAGCTAGTGGTATATTTTTGGTAAAGGAAGATGTAGACGATGAGGTGTTTATCACTTCATTGAATTTTGCTCAGGATCTTCTTACATATCCAGGTCAGGTAAGTTCACTAGAGTTGAATCTTAGGGACGAGCAAGAGTCTGAGACTGTTAAAGAAAAATTAGAACAGACTCTCGGTTCAGGATGGCGAGTGAAGACACGTAAAGAGATGAATGAGTTAATCTACAAGATATTTAGAAGTGAGAAATGGTTCACTTTTGCCATATTATCTCTGGTCCTTATTATCTCATCGTTTAATATTTTTGGGTCACTTATAATGCTAGTATTGGATAAGAAAAAGGATATTGGGATCCTCAAGAGTATGGGCTCTTCAGAGTCTGTGATCCGAAAGGTATTCTTATGGCAAGGCAGCTATATAGCCGTTATAGGTGGTGGTGTAGGAGTCCTTCTTGCTGTCTTACTAGTAGTTCTTCAGCAGCAGTTTGGATTTGTCACAATGGAAAATGGTATAGTAGATGAATATCCAGTAGTCTTGATGCCGAGAGATATCATACTTACATTAGCTACTGTGAGTGTATTGGGATATCTCATATCCATATATCCAGCTCGCAAAGCAGCTAAAACTGAAATATTAAATATCAACTAATGTGGAGTTGGATAAAGTCACGACTAAATAAAGAACCAGATCTGATGAAATTTTTAATAGTAGGATTGGGAAACATAGGCCCAGAGTACGATAATACTCGTCATAATATTGGTTTTGAAGTTCTAAATCTGTGGGTGAAAGAGCACGGTGGTGACTGGGATACGGGTAGATTAGCTAATGTAGCTAAGTTTAAATTCAGAGGAAAGCAGATTGTCTGCATCAAGCCTACTACATTCATGAACTTAAGTGGAAAGTCCGTAAAGCACTGGATGAGTGTTGAGAGAATAGCTGCTAAAAATATGCTTGTAATTACAGATGATATAAATATTGAAGTGGGCAAGCTTCGCATCCGTGGTAAAGGAAGTCCGGGAGGACATAATGGACTAAAGGATATACAAGCTGAGCTTGGTGGTGATACGTATGATCGTATTCGTTTTGGTGCTGGAGGAGACTATTCTAAAGGAAGACAGATAGAGCACGTACTGGGTCAATGGGCTCAAAGTGAAGAGATAGAAGTAGTACTACAAAAGGATAAAGCGTGCAAAGCCATAGAGTCTTGGATTGTCAAAGGACTAAACGGAGCTATGAATGAGTTTAGTAGCTAGCAATGCCTGCGAATAATCAAGGCTAGTCATTGAAACTTTTAAACTAAAAATAGGGGAAGTCATCTTACTTCCTTATTCCTGATTTAGAGTTCTAAAAAATGTTTAGAGTAATTGATAGGTAAGGCCAGTAGATAGTTCGTGATTTGCCAATTTTATTCTTTTTAAAACTATGGGGTTATTAAGGGTCAGCTGTATTTTATGGGGAGCTAGGCAAAAAGCTTACTTAGTCTAAAGAGGAAAAAGTCAGTATCAGATACGCCTCTAAGGTTAGCCCTAAAGAGCTTTATTTTGGAGTTAAAAGAC
>Ga0105053_10000517_pt1 | contig 60079 bp, 56 predicted proteins | sample BON01_FD_78093 | JGI IMG/M metagenome (GOLD analysis project Ga0105053, IMG submission 78093) | Freshwater microbial communities from Lake Bonney liftoff mats and glacier meltwater in Antarctica - BON-01 | ecosystem: Environmental > Aquatic > Freshwater > Ice > Glacier meltwater | place: Lake...
CTAACGCGCCCACCGCAAACAAAATATCCTCACCCACCTCATTCCGCATGCTTGACGAAACGCACTAGGGACCTTTTCTTTACTTATGAAAAGAACTTCACTTTTTGTCGCAGTTGCCGCCTTGGTTCACTTTTCGGGCCAATCCGCCAATGCCGACCTCCCCAACCTAACCAAAGAACCTTGGTTCGGATATTTCATCGGCTTCAGCGACCGCGACATTCTGCTCGGTATCACCACCAAGGCTGAAGGAGTCATCCATCCGCTCGATAGCAGAAAAAAATTCCTCAGACTCTCAAACCCGATCAATTTCGACTTCCAGGTTCTCGAGCAGACGAGCGATGAAAAAGTCGTCAGGAAAACAATCAACATTCAGAGCCTCGCAACCGAACAGGAGGCGGAGATCAATCCTGAAAAACCAATCTCATTCACAGGCAAGGTCACCGGCGATGCAGCATTCGCAGTAACCGTGGCACACGACAGAGATGGCTACCACTTCAGCGGCAGCGTCACCGACAAAGGCACACTCACCGACCCCCTCGAATTCGGTATCGACTTCAAGTTCGATCCATACCTCGGGGTTTCTATGAATTCGAAGGACGACAGAGAAAAGTTCGAGAAAATGGCCCGCCGCGACGAGCTTGAAATCGTCACCACCAAGGGTGAAAAGGTAAAGTTCGACATCGATGACGAAGTGGATTTTCAGAAAAAATTCCCCGAAGGAATCTCCTCGATGACACTTGAAACCGTGCGCTACGGCGGGACAGATTTCAAACTCATCGCATCCACAGGATCTAAGATTAGTTTCGTGGCAGAAGGCACAAACCCAGTCCACAAAGCGCTCGACTTTCTTTGGACCGTCAACTCGGGTGCCAATCCTGCAGAAGAGAAACTCACCTTTGCCGCTGACTGAATGACCAGGCATGCAAACCGGAAACCCCGGGCAGTATTCGTTCCAATACATCAGAACAATCCATTGGCGAAAAAGGTCCGAGGATGTCTGTTGACGCCGTTGCCATTTCACCCCAAGCTCTCCTAGCAAACATTCGCAACCCCTATATCAATATGACTCTACTTCGACGTTTTCTTAGCGTGGCTCTGGCCGCTTCACTCTTCACCACGGCCGGCGCTCAGGACGCCAAGATTAATATCGCCACGGTAGATATGCAGGAGCTTTTCAAACAATACTACCGCACCAACGAGGCTCAGAAGCAAATCAATGTCGAGCGCGCCCGCATCCAAAAGGAAAACAACGAGCGCCTCACCCGGATCCGTGAACTGGAAACCAATCTCGGCAACCTCAAAAAGCAAATCGAGGACCCTTCAATCAACGATTCGAAAAAGCAGGCGCTTTTCAAGGACTGGCAGATGCAGCAACAGGAAGGCATCGCCCTCGACCGCGAGCGCCGCGAATTCCTCCAACGCCGTAACCAAGCACTCAACGAGAAGATGGTGCAGCGCATGAAGGGCATCCTCGAAGAAATCCGGAAACTCGTCGAAGAGCAGGCGAAGACCGACAACTACGACTATGTCTTCGACAAATCCGGCCTGAGTACATCACAGGTCCCTTTCCTACTCTACACCAAGGACGCAACCGATATCACCGCCGGTCTCCTTAAAGATCTGAACAAGGACGCACCAGCCGAATCCCTCACATCTCCGGATGATGAGGTTACCGAAGACCTCGCTCCCTCCGAAGCCGGAGAGTAACTTCCAGCAATCAAAACTTTGGCAATCAGCCTAAGTCTCTCTGAGCTCGCCCGCCGCGTTGACGGAAACATTATTCGCGGAGAGGCGAGTTCTCTCTTTTCCGGAATGGACGGCCTTGATACCGCGGGGCCGGAGGACATCAGTTTTCTCGGGAATGAGAAATACATTCCGCAGTTCCTCGCGTCCAAAGCAGGTGCGGTGATCGTTCCTGCCGGGCACGACTTCGGCGACCATGGTTCAGCACTCATCACAGTTCCAAATCCCTCACTGGCTTTCGCGACCGTGGTCCGCCATTTCGCAGCCGAAACCCGCAGATTCGTTCCCGGCATCCATCCTGCTGCCGTCGTTTCGAAATCCGCCATCCTCGATCCTGAAAAAGTCTCCATCGGCCCCGGTGCCGTTATCATGGACGGTGCCAGCATCGGCAACCGCACCGAGATCGGCCCCAACGCCGTGATCCGCGAAGACGCCGTCATCGGCGAAGACTGCCGCATCGCGGCCAACGTTACCGTGACCGATCGCTGCGTGATTGGCTCAAGAGTCTTCATCCACCCCGGTGCGGTAATTGGCTCAGACGGCTACGGCTACGAGTTTTCCGAGGGACGCCACGTCAAAATCGACCAAGTCGGTATCGTCGAAATCGGAGACGACGTCGAAATCGGCGCCAATACCACGATCGACCGCGCCCGCTTCGGCAGGACCATGATCGGTGAGGGTACCAAGATCGACAATCTCGTCCAGATCGCTCACAACGTCGTCATCGGCAAACACTGCCTGATCATTTCCCAGACAGGAATCGCGGGAAGTGCGAAGGTTGAGGATTACGTGACAGTCGCCGCACAAGCGGGTATCGCAGGCCACGTCACCATCGGCGCGAAAGCAATCCTAGCGGCGCGCACCGGAGCGACAACAAGCCTCGAAGGCAGTATCACCTACGGCGGAATGCCCGCACTACCTATCGCTGAAGACACCAAAATCAAAGCGCACGCACGCCGCTTGCCAAAACTTCTCGAGCGGATCAAGAAACTCGAAAAGGCCGTTTTTAAAGACAATTCCTAACCCGTGGAATCTGTCTTTGGTTCGCACAGCTTAACATTTTGACCGCAGCAAGGGTGGTAACATCCTAGAACCTCACTGAATCAGTAAGTCCTTATTTGACCAACCTTTCCTCAGGTATCTCCGCTCCTTCGACAAAACTGCTGATACTATCCAACGTGGTTTCCGCGATCGCACTCAGTGCTTCTTCCGTCAGGAAGCCTTGGTGTGAGGTCACCAGCACGTTTGGAAAAGTGAGAAGTCGGGACAGGACATCGTCCTGCAATGCCGTCACGGAGTGGTCCTCAAAGAAAACCCCTTCCTCCTCCTCATAGACATCTAGCGCCACCCCACTGAGATGACCCGACTTCAATGCCGTAATCACTGCCGCGCTGTCCACGAGCTTGCCGCGGCTTGTATTGATCAGAAAGGCGCCGTGCTTCATCCGGGAAATTGTCTCCTCGTTCAGAATGTGATGACTTTCCGAAGTCAGAGGCATGTGCAGACTGACGATATCCGATTCTGCGAGAACCTCGTTGAGTGTTCGGTATATCACGCCGTTTTTCCCTGCCCATTCTTCGTCAGGATAAAGATCTTGGGCGAGGACCTTGCAGCCGAAACCACGGAAAATCCCAGCCGTAATCCTGCCGATCTTGCCAGTCCCGAGAATGCCGACAGTTTTGCCGTGAAGATCAAACCCAACCAAACCTCCCAACGAAAAGTTCAGCTCACGAACCCGGTTGTAAGCGCGATGGATCTTGCGATTCAGAGTCAGTAATAGCGCTACGGTATGCTCCGCGACCGAATACGGCGAATAAGCCGGAACGCGGACGATGGTGATTCCCAGACGCTTGGCTGCATCCAAATCGAGATTACTGAATCCCGCGCACCTCAGTGCCACCAATCTGATCCCCATCTCCGCCAACGCACCTAGACAGGCCTCGTCCATCTTATCGTTCACGAACACACAGACCGCATCGGCACCTCCAGCCGAGGCCGCATTTGACTCCGCGAGACGGAAGTCGTGATAGACCAGATCGATCCCCTGCTTTTCCGCCAATGGATCGAAGAAAACTCGGTCGAAGGACTTGGTATCGTAAAAGGCGATCTTCAGTCTCTTGGTTTCTGTTGCATTCATATCTGCAGCATAGCACGACTTGCACCGGCTTATCAAAATTTTCCCGAATCACCTCAGAGCATCATCGCAAGCCAAGGAACAACCCGCACAATAACCTCCGCCAACACCGGTCCCGGGATTAGAAAACCTCGCGAGGCAAATGATCGCCTACCAAAAGCAATCGCAATCGGAGCGGTCGGGATCTAATCGGCCAAAGCCTATCTCCTAGCCCATCTCCGAGCCTGCGGCTCAAGCCTCGTGGCAGTTATGACGAAACCGGTTGCACGTCAGGCACCGAAGGGCCGGTCGCCTGCATGAAAGGTTTCTTCGAGCGCACCAGCAAAGTCCCGAGAACGAAATCCGCCAGCGGAAGGACCACGTTGAAATTCTTGTGCATGTAGCGGTGATGCAACAGGTGATGCCCATTGAGTTTACGGAACCAGTAAGGTTTTTCAACACGCCGTGCCTTAGGAAGGTGCATGCACCAGTGAATGTATTCGTAAATCCCGTAATACGCGCCGAAGGCTACCATTCCGCCGACCGCAAAGCCCCATTGCCCGAGCAGCCAGGAAAGAAGAGCAAAAGGCACAACCCCAATCACGATCAGGACCGGTCCGTTCCACCACGCCATCGGAATGGTCTCTTTGTCCTTCTCGTCATGGAGATGGTAGGTCTTGTCCCCTTTGAACGTCTGATGGTGGACGACAGCGTGTGCCTGGAAGGCGTAGCGGAAATTCCAGACCGGCCGATGCATCACATAGCGGTGGAGGGTCCACTCGAAAAAGGACGCTAACACCACGCCGATAGCGAGACCAGCAACACACCAAAGAAGGAAAATAATCATGTTTATAAGAGTTTGCCGGAAGTGGCAGGGGCAGCCGTATAGACCTCTCCAAACGATAACAAGCCCTGCTTTCAAGAAGTTGCCGAATTTGGAAAAGCGAAATGCTCCCTCGGCACCCTACACCCTCCTGCGGAATTTTCTCAAAAAATTTGAAACCATTTTTGGAAAAGCTTTTCCCATAGCAGAACACCTAGCTCATTTCGGTGAACGTCACTGCAAGCGCCTCCTCGAACCTGGCGATCTTCTTGCGCTCCTTCGGATCAATCAAGGCGATGGATGTCCCCTTCTTCCCAGCACGCGCCGTCCGTCCGCTACGATGGGTGTAGTATTCAAACTGCTCGGGAAGCTGGTAGTGGATCACGAATGACAATCCCTCTACATCAATGCCACGCGCTGCTACATCCGTGGCGATGAGAACACGAGTGCGCTTGTTCTTGAAACCACGCATTACCTTGTCACGTTCGCGCTGAGATAGGTCGCCTTGGATCACGTCGACTTGAAAACCAAGCTTCTCCAACTGCCTGCCGAGAGCCACCGCTCCTGCCTTGGTCCGCACGAAGATCAATCCCCGTTCATCTTCCCATTTTGCGAGGAAACCGGAAAGAAACTCGTTTTTCTCATCCTTCCCACAGACCACGTAGCGGTGGTCGATGTTCTGGTTCACCACATGTGCCTTATCAATCTTGATGGTTTCCGGCTGCCCTGGCATCGCGCCTTTGACGAGGCTATGAATCGAATCGGGGAATGTTGCTGAAAACAACCAAGTACTGCGCCGCGCACGGGTCAAACCGACAATAGTCATCAGATCTTTCTTGAACCCCATACTTAGCATTTCATCTGCCTCATCGAGCACCAGATGCTTCACGTCGATCAACGTGAGAGCCTTCTTTTTGATCAAATCGATCAGTCGCCCGGGCGTGGCCACAATAATATGGGTCGGCCTCTGAAGATTTGCGATCTGCTTGTCCATTGGCTCTCCACCGGCAAGCACTTCAATAAAAATCTTCTCCTTGGAATATTTCGTATACCGGAACAGGTGCTTGCCAATTTGTTTCGCGAGCTCCCGTGTCGGCGAAACCACAAGACCTTGGATAACCGGTTTCTTAGAATCAACCTTGGTAAGCAACGGCAGACCGAAGGATGCCGTTTTCCCCGTTCCCGTCTGTGCCTGCGCACAGAAGTCCCCGCCATTCTTTAACAAGAATGGTATCGACTGTGCCTGGACTTCCGTCGGCGTGATGATCCCAAGCTCATCCAAACCTTTAACCAAATCCGCCGGTATTCCCAATTCTCTAAATGTACTCAAAATAATTCGTATTGCTGTAACCCCTGCAACCTTGCCGCCACTCCGCCAAAAAGACGAGCGATATCGATGAACTTTGAGGAACCTTCAATCAAATCCGCATTACCGACTGGCAAGGTCACACTTCCCGATCCAGTATTCCCGGGAAATGGATGAATACGACCGCCGCGAGTTTCTCAGCCTCAGCCTCCCAGGATTCCTCGGTGTGATGACTGCTCTGCCATCTTTGTGCGCCTTGGCGACCCGAGCAAACGCCTGTGAAGGCAGACTCGCGGCTGATACCGAGATGCATTGGGAGGCCTTTCTTGAAGCAGTTTCAAAAGAGGCGGAAAAACAGCACTTGGACGCCTGGAATCAAGATTCCTACGTGGAATCCATTGCCTCGCTCGCCAGCAATTTGCACCTTGAAGACCCGGCTTTGGCGATGGCCATGGAGCAGCTCAAAGTCCGTCTTGAGAACGGCAGGGTCGATTTCGATTACCTTGAGAAACGAGTCGATTTCTCCCTCTGCTTGGTTCAATTCGATGAAGGCGAGACAATCCGCCCACACAATCACCCAGGAATGACCGGAATGATTCTCTGCGGCTCTGGAGAAATTGAGACCTCGAATTTCGATCCCATCGAGCTACCAGACCGGGAAGCGACCGCAGGCCACCTCTTCCTAAAACACGCGGGCACTGCCGTCCTTAAACAAAACGATATCTCAACGCTGACGGCCAAAGCCCGAAATATCCACACTCTCAAAGCCCGCAAGCCGACCCAATTGGTCGATATCTTCACCCCACCCTACAACAAAGAACGCAGCGAAAAGAGCAACTGGTATGAGCTCTCGCCCGATCCGCTGGAGGGCAATAAAGACCTTTTTGAGGCCAAAATCGAAGCCTAAACACCAAAACCGCAAGCCGAACTCGCCATGCCCTCCCGAGGCCGCCATCAATCCACTTCCAAGGAATGTCAGAAAGTGCTTTCAAAAATTGAAGCAATGGAAGGCGTCATCGGCGTCATCATCGGCCGCTCATACGGTGGAAAATCGCTCGGGCAAAAACAGACCACTGGATCTATCCGCATCCAACGCCCGGTTTCGGGAGGACTGAAGGCAGTCACCCAGTCGGCAAAGGGCCTCCAGGAAATTTTCATTCGCACCGAGGCGGGAATGGAAGACTCCATCAGCAAAGCGGTCGCAGAGATGAAATAAACCAGTCTTGGCTCAATCCCGTCTTCTCAATCCCGTCTTACCTGATTCTCTGCTTCCCTGCTTCTTTGTGACCGTAGAAGACGCAGCTCGCTTCACTCGTAAGACTGAGTCGCCAAGCTTGAGTCCGTTCATTCCTTCGATGGCCTTGGACGCCTCGTCAAGATTCGGCATATCGGCAAAACCAAAACCTTTCGACATCCCGCTCTTCGCGTCCTTGACGATTTCGCATGAGCGGACCTTTCCGTATTTTCTGAACAGGCAGACGATTTCTGGCTGAGTCAGCTTGCGGTCGATGTTTCGTATGAGAATTTGCAAAGTCTTGGATCGGTTTCGTTTAGAGAACGATACCTACTGATAATCACGAATCGAGCAATATCCGGAGGAATCTCGACTTTCAGCCAATCAATGCGGTCTTACAAGGACCCAAACATCCCCACGCCTCACCCACCGACAAGCCGAAACACGGAGCCGCGTTCTCCAGAACGCGAGCCCTCGCCCCGCAATCGCGTCCTATTAAAACACGCCCCCCCCAGCCACCGCGCCCAAGCACCACTCGCATGTGCAAAGCAACCCCAGCATTTGTGTGGAAACCTGTAAAGCCATCAAAACCAACCACTGAAGGAATCAACCGACCTCACCTTCTCATTTACTTGGATACGGCACATTCCTTCCTTTTGAACTCAATAAACCTTAATCCTGAATCCAAAACTGATCCTTTACTCAAGGGCACGGGCACTTTTTTGGGCTTTCACGAAAACTTTTGGCCTCATGCCCGGAATGCGCTTTCTTCGTTTTTATGATGGGTATTTACTTTGTGAATTCACGTCGGCCTGCTTTGGGAGCCAGCATCAAAGGAACGCAGGCAAGAGGGTTTGCACTCGTGGCTACTCTCTTGCTAATAATACTTCTGTCCATATTGGCGTTGGGATTGCTGAGCCTCTCTTCCGTTAGCCTGCGCTCCGCGTCGCAGGGTTCGGCGCAGGCGCAAGAGAAGGCGAACGCCCGGCTGGCACTTGTCCTCGCCATCGCAGAGCTTCAGAAACAAGCAGGATCGGACATGCGGATTACCGCACCTGCCGATATTCTAGATCAAAACAATCCACCCCTCACCGGGGTGTGGAGAAGTTGGGAGGGAACCAACCAAACGCTGACCGGCTCGATGACCGGTCGCCCTACAATACCTGACTACGCAAGGATTGAATGAATGAGGCGGAGGCTGCGGCAGCGTATCAAGAATACTAGGCAGGAGCATCGACTTTACCGATTGAGCAAAGGGAGTTTACTCAACAGGTCATCGCAATATTTCCATTGGACGAGGGTCTCCCGCCAAGCTTGAGGGATGGCTTCAACTCCTTTGTAGGCTCCCAGCACCATCCCGATCGCAATCCCCCGTGAAGCGTTGTCTCCTCCGACCATGGTGTTTGCCTGGAGAGCCTTTTTCAGGCCATCTTCTTGGTCGGCGTATTTCAAGATGAAGTAGAGAGCACCGGGCAAGGTTCCCTCAGTCGGACTGGCTTTTCCCACCTTGATTGGTTCTGAGCGACCGACATCCCATAGTCTGGCCATACTGGTAAGTGCGAGGTCGTCGCTGAACACTTCCTTGGAGAGTGCGGTGTTGGTATCTGCTTCTTCTTTGACTTTGGCAATTGCTTGGGCGGTCTTGGTTTCAAAAAAACCGCCCATCTGCGCGGCTACATCCTGGATGGCGACCGCAGGTGTCGCACCATTCACAACCCTGCAAGTCACACGGGCGAAAAACTCGCCGCCGCCAAGGGCATGTTCATTCGTGTGGGTGAACATCGATTTTCTAGCGACACTGACAAGCTCCTCTTCTGTTTCATAATAGGCATGTGCGGCGACGTGGCGGATGGCCATCGCATTGGAAATGCCGCCCAGCTGTTCGACTGGCACGCCATGTTTGATTTGTGCGTATGTTTCTTTGGTCATGGTGCAAATCCATGACCCCCAATTGTTTTCCAGCCGGCTCATCCAGTGAGGAATCAGCTCTGCGACGTCGAACGGTCTGGGTGATTCTGCGGTGGCAGCCAGATGTTCTAAAACTAGAATATTGTAATCACCGTAGTCAGTGGTGCCACCCGCTTTTTTTCCAGGATGATAATTTCTCTCACCCCATCCAATTCCATGAGTCTGACCGCCCATCAACTCACCGGGCGACATGAATTTCTCAATGGCTCGGCGTCCGTAGGCCTCATGAATTTTGATGGCGTCATATTCATAATGACTCCCTAGGCAAAGGGCATCCGCAACTATAGCCCCAAAAAAGGCACCTCGAATCGATTGTTCGTTGGAAATGGAATTCATAACTTTGTTTAATCTGGCTCGATGATAGCGCAACAAGAGATCATTGCCGACTACTCCGAAAGCGAAATCGCCCACGAAATCATCAGCCACGACCAAGCCCTAGCCATCACATCTGAATGGGGTCCTGAATGGCACTAGGTTTAGAGCTAAATGCGAATAAGGTGCACTGCTCATCGCAACCAATTTGAGCGTGACTCACGAGAAGCTGTTGCCAGAGTCGTCTGCCAAATCGGTGCGGATTCTTTGCGCATCGTGATGGCCCGCAGCGACTCACACATCGTCATGCAACGCGCCGATCATTAAGATTACTCAGCCTCTCCGGATCTTAGAACCGCTGAAGAAGACCGTGATTCGATACACTCGCTTCATACGCGTGCTGATGTCTCCGGTTTTCAAATCCACTTTTTCCGGGATCTCCTGACGATGGATATCGACCATCGCTTGAAAGCCGCGTTCTGAAAAGACATCGATCAAGATAGCCAGCGCAACCGAATCGTGAAATATTTCTTCTTCAGTATTGATCGTCGCCCGCCCGGTGACCGCATAACGTTTAATCACCGGCATCATTTTTCCCTGGATGAAACCAACAACTTTCAAGAGCAACTCGGGATGGTCGAACTGGTAGCTATCCAAACGATTCACCAACTCTTGCCTTGCCTGCTGAACGATTTCATCAGCCAGAGGAATATGCCGCAATGTATCGTACGTGCGCGGATCCAGCTCCAGCGAGCTTTGGTATTCCAACTCGCGGATGATGTTTTGCTGAACGATACTGATCGGTGCCTGCGCGTTGATAAAGTGGTAGTGAAAGATCTGTTTCAGCGAGACCAAGGCATCATAGGTCTTCTCCTTGAACGTCCGGTAGCGGTTTCGCGCCAGATCCGAATCAAAATCGGTCTCTCTTTCCTCCTCCAAGGCGCCCACCCCCGATTGGCGAACTTCTGCGTTGAAACCCAAGGTTTCTTCCCCCCGCTTCAACTGCCTCGCTATACTCTCCGCTTCATCAACAAAAAGCACCATGATATGGATCACAGGCTGGCGGAAAAACTGGGCGTTGGGAGTGTCGGTGAACTGTTTTCGCAACAACACCATCTGATCGAAGAACATTTTTAGGCACTCGACTTGAACGTCAGTACGCGGAAATCCGTCCAGCACCGCGCTATCGCGAAACTCCGGCTTCATCAATTCGTGGAGCAAGAGTCGAAGTACCTCTTCATCACCGACCATTCCCCCGCTAGCTTTAATCTTCTTGGCTTCGGGAGAATCCAGTAACCCACTGATGACAATAGGTTGCGCGGAAATTCCGCGAACCTTGCGAATGAAATCGGTATTCGTTCCCTTACCGGAACCCGGCGCACCACCCAGCAGGATCAGCTCTTTTGGGAAACGAAGATTTTTGCGACCCAAACCATCTTCAAGTTCTTTCCATACACGGTTGAAAATTAATTGGGCATCCTTGATCTCAAGGTCGCCGGAGGGAACTACGGTTGGGATTTGTTTCACTGGAGCACAATCAAAAGCTAAGCAGTCCGTGTCGTCCAGCATGGGAAACAATTTCTCACATCCCGGACACCACTTCGCATCATTCCGAGGCCTCGGACTTCAGAATTGCCTCAGGCACTGGAGGCGCGCCTTTGATCTCCTGCTTCAATATCTTGATAGCCGCCGCCAACTGCGGATCCCGATCTGCCGACTGATCATTTGGCAATAGAGGGACAATCACATCGGGCACTGCGCCGTTCAATTCCAGATCCCTTCCAGTCTCCGCATGGAACCACCCCCGGAACGGAATCTGCAACTCACCAATTTCAGGGATCTTAATGCCAACCGCAGAAATCACTCCACCATTGGTAGGCGTCCCGACGAGCTTGCCACGTCCCAACCGCTTGAAAGCATGACAGAATATCTCAGCGTTCGAAAACGTGTTCCCATTGCATAGCACGACCATCGGTCCATCCCACGAGGAGCTGACCCGTCGGTCAGTCGGATAACCACGCGGACCACCGCGAGGAATGGTAAATGTATGAACCGGCTGGCAGAAAAGCGCCAACAACTCGTCCGCCACCCGCCCGCCGGCGTTGTCGCGCAGATCGAGAACCAGCCCTTTCGCATCCATCGAAGACCGGTAGATCTCCACCGCCAGCTCGCGTAAAGCCGCGGTCTTCATTTCCCTAAACGGCAGATAGACGAACCCTTCGGCCGCCGCCTGACGCTGCGCTTCGGCGACGGTCGCCTCGCGGTCCAGAAATCGAATTTCTTCATAGGAAACGGGAATCAACTCTAGAGTGCGAGTCTTCCCGTTCTCGCCCCTAATCACCAGAGGTAATGGCCGGTCTGCCGCCCCATTGAAAAATGCGTGCAGTGGAGTCCGCGCAGTGACGTCCTTCCCAGCGATCCGGGTCACGATCTCACCGGGCAAAGGTGGATTATCGATATTGGAAATCGGCGAACCAGGCACGATTCGCTCGATCACCAGCGGCCCATCCCATTTGTTTTTGAAAACCAATCCCGAATGTGCGGTCGGCATCTTAATTTTCACCTCTTTGGATTTTAATCCCCAAGATAATCCCCAAGACTTCGTTTTGAAAGTCAGGTGCGAGGCGTTTAGCTCACCCAGCAACTGAGCCACCACCCGGTCGAACTGTCGGGATTCAACCGCACTCACCGCAGCATCTTCATACTTCTCAAGCATCGTGCCCCAAACAGTCGCATTCATCGTTTCGTCATAAAAACGCTCTTCAAGCGTTCGCCAAATCCTGCGGAATCCAAGTCGGAGCCGATCACTCCGGTTCTGCCTGACAGAAAATGAAAACTTGAACTCCTCCAGCTTTTTCCCATCAAACACGGTCGGGACCCGGTCGATCCGCCAATAGGTTTTTTCACCTTCTCCCCGGCCCGCCGGAATTCCCCGAAAGTCGGCGAACTCTTCAACCCGATCTCCATTCACAGGCATCAGGTAGACGGTCTTGTCCGCAACATCTCGGCTTTGGAACAAAATCGATTTCGAATCCGTAGCCCAAACGACACGCATCGGCTCACTGATATCGGTATCGATCCGTTCGACCGACTCAGCGATTGCCCATAGCTCTTCATCACTGACTTTCTCCCCCATTAGCCGCTCACCCAGATCAATGATCCAGAGCCTGGCAAGCTCATCGGTCTCACGGCGGGCAGTGAAAACAATTTTCGTCCCATCAGGAGACCATTTCGGGGACCCTTCGAACGCGGGATGCATCGTTACATTGAACGGCTCGCGCGAACCATCGGCGGGAACCAGCCAAATATCTCGGTTCGAATTGATGTCTTTTGCCGCGACAACCAGCCATTTTCCATCCGGTGACCAGTCGTAGGTTGGCATATCCCAACTTGCCATAATGACATTTGCCGCCAATCCGCGGCCGACCTTTGCCGTTACCAAGTCGCCAGTCGCCTCCAACCAAGACAGCCACTTTCCGTCAGGACTCAGACGGAGGCTGCGCTTCGATCTATCACTCGCTGAGACTCGCTTCGTTTCAGAAATTCGTTTTCCATCAAACTTCGCCTCAAACACGGCACACTCCAACCCGTCATCACTGAGATAAAACAGGCTTTCGCCATCTGCCGAAATTTGGAACTCCCTCTCATCAGTGCGATCACTTTCCGTGAGCTGCCTGGGTCCCTCATTCCCCCCACCCATGGTCCATAAATCGCCGCCCGCTGAAAACACTATTCCCCTTCCTTCCTCCACAAACGCCACGTTCGAAGTTCCCGAGACCTTCTCTTTCCTTACCGAGGTATCACGCACCTTTTCTTCCGTGAAAAAACGGATCTCTTCGGGTTCTGCTCCATCTCTCAGATCGAAACGGTAGACCTTTTCCCCCGCACGAAAGACCATCACTGTCCCATCGCCGGAAATCGCTGGGATCACCACAGAGTCATCATCGAAAAATGTCAGCTGTTTGTCAGACTTAACTGCAAGATTTCTCAACCAAATATTGAATACGCCTTTCTCGTTGGACAGGTAATAAAAACTCACTCCATCCGGTCTCCATATCGGAGATCTCGCCTCCCATATTTCGTCGATGATGGTTGTGAACGCCCCGCTCGCCGCATCATAGAGATGGACTTCAGAAGCTCTCGAACCCCGATAGCCCCTTCGGTATAGCTGCTCACCACCTCGACAGAATAAAAACCGGGTTCCATCAGCCGACACTGATACCGAATCAGCCGTGACGGCGAAGAGGCCCAACTCCCGCGAGTCTTCGCTGAGATCGACTTTTATTAAACGCTCCGGCTTATAACCAGCCTCAGCCCGCAGTCCCCGTGTAATGGCATACGTTCCATCTGGCGAAATCGCTTCGAGAATGTTTCCCTCGGAGTGATCGCTGTGCTGCCGCAAATCACTTCCGTCGAGCTTCATCGAATAGACCTGCGCAGAACCAGTCCTCTCCGAGGAAAAGACAATCCGCTGACCGTCGGGCGTGAACTTGGGATACGCTTCGCGAGAATTGTGTTCCACCACCCGCACCGCGTTTCCACCGGAACTCGGTGCGAGCCAGATATCGTTCAACCACTCGAAGGCAAGCATCTCCCCGTCGGGTGAAAGTGCAGTCCATGCGATTGCCTTAATCTCGGCTTTACCCGCAGCAACGATCAGGTTTGGGAGAAGCAGAAAAAACACCACAGGCAGGAAACGCATTCCCAAGGCAAGCCTTCCCTGTGACTGCGGGCAAGCGGTATCTTTTCAGCTTTCTCCAAAGCATACTCTTGCGGAGTTCGTGCCAGAAACTAGCCTAGCCCCTGTGAGCGATCCACTGTGCCCCGAATCCCCTCCCCGAGCATGGGTGGAGATAGATCTTCGGAATCTCCGACACAACCTTGAGATCGCCCGGAATATCTCCGGTTGCAAACTCATGGCGGTCGTCAAGGCAGGTGCCTACGGGCACGGATTGGAAAAGATTTCGCGAACGCTCGAAGCGTGTGGGATCGCATTTCTCGGAGTCGCCAACATCGGCGAGGCCCGCAGAATACGCGCGGCCGGTGTGCAAACTCCTATCTACCTGCTCGGGGCGACTTGGGACGAGGAGCGTGAGGAAATCGTCGCCAGAAACATCACCCCCTGTATATCGACTGTAGCGGAAGCGCAGTCCTTCGACCTCATCGCCAAGCGCCGGGGAAAGATCCTAGCCGTGCATCTCGCAGTGGATACCGGTATGGGACGTGGTGGATTCCTGCCCAGCGATCTTTCGGAAAAATTCGATGAGCTTGCCAGATTTGATTGTTTGAACATCGAGGGTATCGCCTCCCACCTTTCATCCTCCGACGAGGACGAAATGGTCACCCTTCAACAGATTGATACCTTCAACCATACAGTTGAGCAGCTGGGCGGATTGGAAAAATTCAAATGGCGCCACCTATCGAACAGCGGCGGAATCCTCGGATATACGAACCATTGCTGCAACCTAGCCCGCCCTGGCCTGATGATCTACGGAATCTCACCAATCCCCGGTTTCCAAGAGAAACTACGCACCGTGATGTCGCTGAAGTCTCGCGTGACTCTAGTTCGCACGGTTCCTGCCGGCCATGGCATTTCTTACGGGCGCACCTACGTCACCACCCGCCCGACACGAATCGCCACCGTCGGTATCGGATATGGCGATGGCTACCCGCGCCATCTCTCCGGGAAAGGAGTGGAAGTGTTCATCCGGGGACAGCGGCATCCCGTGATCGGACGTGTCACGATGGACCAGATCATCGTCATGCTTCCTGATCACTGCGATGTGGTGTGCGGCGACCAAGTCGAGCTGTTCGGACCCAATATCCCTGCTGACGAGATCGCCCGCCAAGCTGATACAATCGCGTGGGAGGTATTTACCGGAATCACCCCTCGGGTCGAGCGGATCTACCTAGGGGACCAGCCATAAAAAAACGCCCGCCTCCCGGAAAGGAAGCGGACGTTGGAAGCTTTTCAGAAAAGGCTGTATCAGCCCCAGTCGTCGTTGCCACGGCCGCCGCCGCCGCCGCCGCCCTTGTCACCGCCCCCGCCACGACGATCTCCGCCGCCGCCACGACGATCTCCGCCGCCGCCCTTATAGCCGCCGCCGCCGCCACGGCGATCACCGCCGCCGCCGCCGCCGCCGCCGTAGCCGCCGCCGCCGCCACCACCACCACCGCCGCCTGGACGCGGTTCTTTAGGCTCAGATGCATTCACGCGGAGCGCGCGCCCTTGGAAGTCTTGGCCGTCGAGAGCTTCGATGGCTGTATTTAATTGGCTTTGATCGCCAAGCGTAACAAAAGCGAACCCTTTCGAGCGCCCTGTTTCACGGTCAGTGATGATTTTCACCCGGTCGACCGGGCCGTATGAGGCGAAGAGATCAGTTACGTCCTCTTCGGTAGCGGTGTAGGGCAGATTGCCCACATAGATATCCATTGTATTTTTCTTTAAATCACGCCATCACAAAAAACACTTCCCGAGACCATGGCGTTAGGGGACCAGACGAAGCGCGCCCACACGCAAGAATGCCGTGTTGACAGATCCTAATTAGTGGAATTCTGGCAACTTAGCAAGAAATCATTTTAACCGAAATATCTCTCAATCCGTCTTCCAACATCCGAGAATCTGGCAATCTCCGCAGAATCGATGCAAGCGGATAGGACAAGACAGGGCACCTGCTCGCGAGTGTGATCGGTTCCTGAATGATAAGGATCATTTCCGTGATCTGCGGTGATGATCAGTAGATCGCCATGCTCCACCTTCCCGAGAAATCCCACAAGCCAACGGTCGAACTCCATCAGGCAATCCGCATAGCCGCGCGGGTTCCTGCGATGTCCATAGAGCGAATCAAAATCCACGAGATTGGCGAAGATCAACCGGTCACGCTCGGGACGCTCGGACCAAAGCTCTTCGATACGGTCCATACCCCCGCGGTTGTCCTCTGTCGGGAACGATTCCGTGATCCCTTCACCCGCGAAAATATCGGAGATTTTTCCCACACCTGTCACTATCACCCCGTTTTCCTTGAGCCGATTCAGAACGGTTCTTTCCGGTGTTAGCGAACAATCATGACGATTAAATGTCCTGTGAAAGGAATCCGCGTCATCCCCTAAAAAGGGACGTGCGATCACCCGCCCGACTTTCATATCCATCCGGTCCAACAACGTCCGCGCCTGCCGGCAAATATCCAGCAATCGCTCCAAACCGAAAAGTCCTTCGTGCGCCGCAATCTGGAGCACACTATCGGCGCTGGTATAAAGAATAGGATACCCTGTCGCGCAGTGAAGGTTACCGAGTTCCCTGAGAATCTCCGTCCCTGAGGCAACCTTATTGCCAAGAAACTTTGTACCGACCAACAATTCCAATTCAGACACGAAATCGTCCGGGAACGCCTCGCAGGTGAAAAAGGGCTCTTCAATCTGGCATCCCATCAGTTCCCAGTGACCCGTGGTGGTGTCCTTTCCGGCTGAGCTCTCAGTAAGTCGGAACGCACGTGAGTCCCGCAGTGGTGCCACCCTGCTCTCGATTCCAAGTAAACCATACAGACCTAGCGATTCTAATCCGGGAAGATCGAGGTCTGCGATTCTTTCGAAAAGATGCCCGAGGGTATCCGCCCCGCTGTCTCCATAATGCTCGGCATCCGGTGCGTGGCCACAACCGACAGAATCAAGGACAATAACTAAAGCGCGCTTTTTCACGAAGACAAATGATCTGGAAAGGACTGTTTCTAGTCCGCGAAAAAGGGCGGGAGTATTCTCCCGCCCTTGAAAGAAATCTGACCCCGAGGCCTACTCTGGAAGATCCTCAATCGGAGGTCCAATAATCGAATCATCAATTCCACCGCCGCCGGCGGGCGTCGTGACAGGAACGAGACCACCGGAATCAGCACCACGGATGGGTCTACCGGTCGCATCAATGATCTGCGCGGTCACGAAGATGATCAGGTTGCTCTTGATCCGATTCTCTGCTTTCGATTGGAACAAGCGCCCGATGATAGGAATGTCACCAAGGATAGGCACTTTATCTTCAACGTTCTGCACGTCCTCACGCATCAGACCACCAACAGCGACCGTATAGCCGTCATAGATGGTCAGCGAGGTGTTGACACTGCGTTTCGAGAAGACAGGCATTTCGATCCGGTTTTCGGTAATCACCGCGTTCACTGCATTCCCAAAGATATCGGTCGATGGCGAAAGGATTGGGCTGCCGTAATTGATGAAACCTTCGAACTCAACGATTTCCGGAAGGAACCGGAGATCGATAACAAAATCGTTCTCACCGATAGTTGGCTCAATCTCTAGCGTCACTCCCGTATTCTTTGTCTCGAAAGCGGTAGGAGTCGCAGGAGTCACTGGGAAACTGCCGCCGCCGCCACCACCGAAACCGCCACCGCCACCGCCTAGAAGACCACCGCCGCCGCCACCGATGCTTTGCGGCAGTTCAGGGGGTTCGTATTCAGTAGGGTAGATGAATTCACGAATGACCTCGATGGTCGCCTTCTGGCCGGAGCGTGCCGTGACTGAAGGGGCGGTCATTAGATCCGTCCCTTTCTTCTGGGCTAGGCCGCGCATGATCATTTGGACCTGTCCGTCAGAAAACAAACCAGTGAGACCAAGGATACCAGGAGCGACATTGGCGGACTGTGCGGTCCGGTCCGGGTTGTTGAGGATCGCGTCGATGTTGTTACGGTTAACAGCTTGGTCACCACTGCGCAGACCGTTGGTCACGATGTTGGAGACCCGCTGATCGCTTGATGCTGGAATACCTGGGATCGAAGTCCCGCTGATAGGACTGATGAAATCACCACCGGTCCGGCTGCCACCGTTTCCAATCGTGCCGCCCGTCCCAAATAGGTTGTTCGCCGAAAGCCCGAAGGGAGTTACAATCCAGTCGAACCCTAGCTCATCATTGTTCTCTTGAGTGATTTCAACAAACTTGGTCGTGATCTTGACCTGCTTTGGTTCGAGACCCGTGAAGTTATCAACAATCTGTTCGAGCTTATCAAGTTCCGAAGGTGTATTTGTCACCAGAAGGGTGCCTGCTGCGCCTAGGGTCGCCGAGCTACCATCTGCGAAAACAATACCTGCCTGTCTGAGGAGATCGATGATGGGCTTACGCGGCGTAAGGAGGCCGGGACCACCGCTACCAGCACCTTCGGCGAAGGGATCATCTACGGCGCCACCGCCTTGATCACCAGTGTTAAGCAATGCTGCGAAATCAGGCGGGACACGGAAGGTGCGGGTGAAGAGATCCTCACCGGTTTCCGTCTGGGGCACCAGTGTGACGGCAAAGTCATCGACCTTGTAGCGGAGTTTGGTCATATCGCCGATATATTTCAGAGCGACGGCAAGGGGCACGTTGCGCAGACGAAGTTCACTGATGCGGAGTGCTCCGGGATCGTTAGTGCCCAACAGGGAATCGCCACCCTCCGCAGCATCGAGGCCGGACGCGCCGCCGCCGAGAGAAGTGTTGCGAGGACGTCGAATGACGAGATTGACGCCTTTCTTGGCAGGATCGATTTCAAGAGTATCAAGCTCAGCAGCACGGAGGCGGAGGAAATCGATTGCTTCCTCGACGGTGGTGTCCTCAAAATCAATACGTGGAATAATGATACGGCGGAGCTTTTCGGTAATGTAGGCTTGGCCATCCGTAGGCTGCCCGCTCTCGTTGTTCGCAGTATCGAAGGTAGGGAGATTGGCAGGGACTGAGAGCTCCCAAGCCTCATCGACCTGCATCAGCAGCTCGGCGCGAGTGTGGTCGTATGCAGCGCGGTAATAATCGGTCCTCGCTTGAGCGATGCGCTCCATACCGCGGCGTGCGGCAGAGTTGTAAGGATCGATCCGAAGAATGTTCTCGTAGTCTTTTTTAGCTTCGTCGAATTTACCGAGATCGTAGTTTCCCTGAGCCGTGTAAAGGCCGCGACGGACCTCGTCAATGTTCTTGGTGTGCTCATAGGTGAGAGCAGGATTGGTACGAATTGGATCGTCCAAGTAGCCAAGCTCTGCCTTGGCCTGCGCGTTGTCCGGATCGACTTCGGCGGCGAGAACACCATTGAGAAGCAAGCGAGCCTCGTCATATTTTCCAACGCTACGGTGCTGTTGAGCTAGCGCGACGCTGGCATCCGAAAGATGGTCAGTATAGCTCTGCCGGCGGTCGGCGAGAGTCGGCGCCTGGGGAAGCGTGCTCAAGGCTTGGCGATACTTGTCTACCGCCTGCTGGTAATCCTGTTTCCCATAGGCCTCACGACCCCCCATGAAGAGGCGATTGGACTCCGCCACTGCCTCTTGGCGTCTGATGATCTCACGCTGTGCGAGTCCACTCATTCCGGAGAATCCCTCGCCGGCGTGAGACGAAGAAAGGGTGATGGGCATGGCGGCTGCGACTGCCATCAACGTGAGGGCTGTGCGACTGGAGCTGTACATTGGCTTTTTTTGCATAAGGAGCACTGGGGTTTTGGAGGTTTGGACGGGATTTGGAAAGAGCTTTTTTCGAAAAGTTAACAATTCTTAAATTTATGGTGTGGCAGGGCCGGTGCTGCCTTTGGATATCTCGAAGCTGCGAGTCTGCCCATCTACAAGAGCTTCGACGACGGTAATGAAATCCTCGGTAACTTCGGTTATTTTGAAACGTTTCTCCTTGGCTCCAGGGGGTAGAGCAAATTCAGTCAATTCCTCCACCTTGAACTCCTGCCCGGCAATGCTGAGAGCTTCGAGTGAGAGCACGGCGGTGCGGTCGAATTTCGAGAATTTGCGGAGATCGGCGTCTCTGAACTGCGCAGGGATTTGGTAAATTTGCCCAATCTTGTTCGGCCTTTGATCCTCAACTTCGACGATGGTAACTTCGATTTCGGCTTTGATCTTTTCATTCATTTCCATCACCTTCCCGAAGCCGAGATACTTGAAGCGTCCCTTGGCCGGATCATCAACAAACAGCAGCCCACCCTTTGCAATTGAATTCGCAGCGCCTGTTTTGTTTCTATTTCCTGCAGTATCTCTGTATTCGAATGTGAATCCACCATCATCCGAAGGAAATTTAGGGCGCAGAACCCATTCGATCGCCTCGTTACCCACGTAGGTGAGCTTGGCAATAAGAGGTGGATAGGAACGAACATCGGTGGGATCGGTCTTTGCGAGAAACTCCTCCATGTTCGTGAAACCATCCCTGTCTTCATCCCGCTGCGGTGAATCCCCAAAACCTGGGTCGATCCGGTAGTCAATCCACCACTGATTGGGAATAGGCGGGTGGACGGGATCGCTTACGGGGAGGTCAACCGGGTTATCGAGATCATTCTTATTTACAAACAATGGGATGCCAGTGAAAAGATCGACCGGACGGCCTTCGGGTTCGGGCTTGATCCAGGCGCGGTTCAATTCGAACGATTTTTTGGCGATTACAACTTTGTCGGCTTTTTTTACCGCCGGGTCATTGGGACCGGCTCCCTTCGGGACATCGATGAAATCGATTTCGACCGATTTGAGATTCTGCCAACCGAAGAAACCGAGACCCGCAGCGACGACTGCTGCGGTGCCGAGAGTCGCCTTTTCGTAATTTTCTGAGATCCAGGACATGATAAATATTTAATCAGAGTTTAGGGAGTTCCTTGGATGGAAGGAACATGGTCAGGTCGAATCGCACAAAGACGATCACTTCTTCCGCCCCAAGGACTTGTGCGAGGATTCTTGAGGAATCGACAGTAGCGGATGGGAGTTCCTCTGGTGCACCCTCAGGCGCCACTTCTTCGGGTCCGCCCTCCCCGGCATCTTCAATCGGAGCTTCCTCTTCCTCATTAGGAGTCAAAAACGCAGCAAACGGGTTGGCTTCCACAGCTTCCTCTTGAGCAACTCTCAGGCTCTCGAATTTTGCATCAGACACCAGCGGTGGTGTATCACGCTCGTTGGCAACCTTGATGCAGCGGACGACGTAATAGTAGGGTCCAGTATCTCCGAGCGATGAAATAAATTCACGGGCAGCTGCCTCCGAGCTTTTGAACGTGACCTCGTAGCCAAACTTGCGCGCCACTTCATCCGGATCGGGTTTGAAACTCCCGCCCGTCTCCTCTGTGACTTCCTCCCGATAGACTCGGATCAACTCGCTGGGACGAGCTTCAGCGAGCTTGAGCATCGCATATTTCACACCTTCGATCTGGTAATCTAAAGCGCCTGTAGCTTTCTCCTGAGGTTGGCGCTCGGTGTAATTTTCAAACCCTAGGTAGAATCCCTCGGGTATCTCGCAGCCGGCATCTTTAAGAGCCTTGGAAGCCTCTCTATTAGCAGCTTTCAAACGCTCGGTAAACGCCGGGATAGAGATCGATTCAAATTGTTCGACGCGATATTTATCGAACAAGTTGCGCAGATTATTGATGGATTCTGTGTAATCGACCAAAGCCTTTTTCTTGGCGTTGAGGTTCGTTTCATCCGGATACAGCGGACTCGCTTCGAATCTCTTGACCTGCATGGAAGCGGCTTCGAATTCGGTTCTGGCGGTTTCATATTTCGCACCACTTCTTGAGGCGAAGAAAAACAACAAGCCACAGATGAGCATGGTGACTCCTGCGAGAGCGGCGACGAAGGGGTTACTCTTAATCCAATTCATAATGGGTTGGGAAAATCAATATTCTATGGGTTTATTTTACGGTGACTGGTCTTGCGAGTGGCAGGGTCAGTTCGAAGGGAAACCCGAGGTCACCTTCCTCGCCAGTGACCGAAATTTTAAGGATCTGCTCATCGCTTAGTTCCCGATTGTCCTTCCCGATCGTGAATTTGAAGGATTCGCTATTTTCGCGAAGATTTTTCAATAAATCCGAAACGATACCCTGGCTGCGTGAATTCTCACGCCAGAAGCCGCGCACAAGAATCGCATTCGCATTGGCAACTTCTGGTTGCGGTTTCTGGTTCCTTCGTATTGGAGCTTCTAGAACCGGCGGATTACTGATCGCGCTGATATTGTTATTCCTCGCACTCGCATAATCCGATTTCACGACTGGCTCGAGTTTGATTTTCGGATCCCCCGCGAAGACCGGATCATAGGCATATAGAGGGCTAAGTTCGGTCAGCCATACAGAGTCGCTGGCGAAAGCTCCCTGAACTTCACCAAGCAGGCCGAACCAATAGGCATGATCAGACTCAATCTGTGTATAGGCCTCGGCGATCTTACCGAGTGATTGCTCTTTCTTGAGCAACACACTAATCTGACCATGGAATGGAGAAAGGTCATCTCTGACCTCGCTCATGGTGCGGAACTCGTCTTCCGCGTTGGTTGCAGCCATGTTTTTCATCACCGCCCACACCGCGAATCCAGCGATAAGCAGAGCGGCGGCGGCAATAAGGAAAGGCTTTCGACGATCGGCAGCACGTGTAATTTCCACGGCCTCTGGAACCAAATCGATATTGATGGTGGATTTACCAATTCCGCGAAGGCCTAATCCGATGAGTTCGCCCATGGTGTGCGCGTCGCGCTGAAGCACTTCGATATCGACACCCTTCCCAACTGTCACCTGACTCAGGGGATTGAAGAATTCCACAGGAAGATTCAGCTTCTCTTGGAAAAACTCCAAAGAGTAAGGGAGGTTCGCACCCCCGCCCGCAAGCAGCACCTTCTTCGGAATACTTCCGCCGTGCTGGCTGCGATAATAGTTAGTCGTGCGTGCAATCTCGCCAGGAAGGCGCGTCAGCGCGTTGCGGATGACCATCGCGAGCGCCGCCAGCGGCTCGTCCATGGTCTCCGTATGCCCGCCACCCAAGGCAACGAGTCCGTTTGTAATTTTCTGATGCTCGGCCTCTGGGAACGAAATATTGTATTCCTTAGAAATTGCCGAGGTGATCGAAGCTCCTCCGATCGCTACACTACGAGTGAAGAAACGGTTCCCCTCAGCGTAAAGCAGGTTACTGGTTTTAGCACCGACATCGATGATCAAAGTCGGTTCATCCGGAGCCCCATAGTTTGCCCGAAAGGCATTGTAGAGCGCCATCGGCGCAACATCGACTTCGGCGGTGCTCAGACCTGCCTGATTGACAGTGTCGTTGATTTCTTCGAGGGCGTCGCCTTTGATCGCTACGATGACAACCTCCTTGTCTTCCCCTCCCTCGATAAGTTCATAATCCCAAACCACTTCACTGATCGGAAATGGCACGTGCTGCTGCGCCTCAAAAGTGACGAGTTGCTCAATGTTGTCGTCCTGAATCGGCGGAAGTTTGACAAACCGCATAAAAACCGTCTGACCAGAAATCGCATAGCGGACCTTGGATTTGGAAATCTTCAGTTTCTCGACGATATCGTCGAGTGCGACACGGATCTGTGATTCTCTGGACGCCTCGAAGGCTGGATCGGCGATAATTGTATCAGTTTCGTAGCCTTTGAGGATCAGGCCACCACTCTTTGAGGTTTCGAAGACGGCCACGCCGATGCGTTGTGAGCCAATATTGAGGACGACGGTAGTCTGGGGTTCAGCCATGGTATGGAAAACTTACGGTAGGTCGGAAGCAGGTTTGATAGATGGAAGTTGACTGAGGTAGGATCAGCGGCGCTCAACTAGAATTTCCGCATAGCGATCCCACCACATGTTGGCAAAGGGGGTCTCCATTTTATTGAGCAGAGGCACTGTGTCATTCCGAGAAATTGTGGAAGAGGCGATATTCCACCAGTCCGTTTTGCCTTGGACTTTCTTGTTCGTTTCCTGCGCGACTTTCTCGCCGTTAACGAGTATCTCGTAGCCAACATATTCGACCGCTCCTTTTCCGGCACGATCCTTGCCCGTAAGTCGTTTGATCGAGGCAGGAGAAATGTAGACTGAAGAGAAGATCTCTTCGTTTAGAGGAATATTCACGTGAGTGATGTCTTTGGTGAGAAGTAGCAAAGCTCCGCTCTTCTCTGGGTGCTTCACAGCGACGAACCACTTGATCAGAATCCTTTCAGCGGTCTGTGACGGTGGCTCGGGAGCCATCTTCACCGTAAAGGAAGCTTCAATCTCAAGCCACTCCTTCGGCTTGAACTTCTTCCGCTCCCCGGTATCGAACTCGGGAGACAGCAAATCGTCAAAATCCGGCTCTGATGCCTCAATCTTGTAAGCTTGGGCATTAAGGTTCGAATTTGCAAAGGAACAGAGAGCCACGCATGTGAGCGCGGATAGTAGGTTAAATCGGATATTTAGCATACGCATGGGGTTTCTTAGAGTCTATGAAACCTAGAGGCGGGTTGGCCAGATAAAAGGATGAAAGATCGCAAATTTCTCGACCTTCAGGGCATGAATTTCCCTGATCCCACGCACAAGCGGTTGACGAAGCGACGCTGCTTTCACAAGACTAGGGCCATGTCGCACCAGCCTTTTCGTTTTCCAAGTCCTGGACCGGCAGTAGTAGGAAGCTTCGGAGATGCCAAGGCGCTCTCCGTGGCGACACCGGAGAATTTGGCTCTGGAGTGCGACATAGCCGAAATACGGCTCGACCTTTTCCACCTCGAGGTCTCTGCAAAAGGACGCTCCCTGTGGGAACACCTCTTGGGCTTCCCACTTCTTTTCACCGCCCGTTGCCACGCTGAAGGATCCCCGTTTGAACTCGGAATCGAGGAACGCCGTGAAATGTTAGAGCTCGCTCTTGTCGATGCATTGTTGGTCGATATCGAAGTAGCTAGTATCCCCGAAATGGCGGGCCTTATCTCCGAGATCACAGGAAAGAAGATTCCATGGATCGCCTCGTTTCACGATTTTAAAAAATTACCTTCATCGGATACCCTGAAATCCGGCGCGGCAATTGCTAAGCAAGCCGGTGCCGCCGCATTCAAATGCGCCGCGAGACTCGAAAAAGCGGACGACCTAATCGCGCTGGCCAGCTTCCAAAGCAGCGACCAAGGCATCCCCGTCGCCACCATGGGCATGGGACCTCTAGCCCCAGTTTCCAGGCTTCTTTGCGCACAGGTCGGAAGCATACTCAACTACGGCTACCTCGGCACAGAGGAAACCGCACCTGGCCAATGGTCGGCGCGACAACTGCGTGAGGGCATCCTTTCTTTAACACCCCTTTCCTAGCTTCCATGCACACCGTTTACACTCTTGCCAACTTGGATGAAGCCGTCCGCCTTGCTAAGCCTGCCCGCCTCGCCGTCCTTGGTTTTCCCGTCTCGCATTCGGCATCCCCAAAACTTCATCAACCCGCGCTCGACGCGTTCGATATAGATGCGTCGTACATCCGCCTCGAGGTAGAGCCCGGAAAGATCCCCGAAGCCTTCGCAACAATGCGGGAAATGGGATTCATCGGCTGTAACGTCACTGTGCCCCACAAGTTTATTGCGATGGAGTGTTGCACCGAGGTTTCCCCGCAAGCAAAAATTCTTGGAGCAGTGAACACGGTGATTTTTGCAGAAAGCGGAACCCAAGGTTACAATACAGACGGCCCAGGTTTCATGCGGGCGATTGAGCAATCCTTCGGCCTGAAATGCGCAGCAATCCACACCCTCATCATCGGAGCTGGCGGGGGGGCAGGACAAGCAATTGCCACCCAATGTGCCCTTCAAAAGCCCCGGCAACTCACACTCGTCAACCGCAGTCTTCCGAAGATAGAGGCCCTCGCCGAACGCCTACGCAACATCTCTCCACAGACAGAAATCAGAACCTTCCCCCTCGACGACCTAGCCCTAAATAAGCGCTGCCACGAAGCGGATCTCCTTGTCCAGACCAGCTCCCTAGGACTCAAACAAGGAGATCCTCGCGTGATCCCTGACGATTGTTTTCTCCCGCACCATTGCGCCTACGACACAATCTACGAACCCGCCGAAACCCCGTTTCTCGCAACTGCCCGTGCAAAGGGTTGCCAGACTGAAAACGGTCTAAGCCTCCTCGTCCATCAGGGCGCAATCTCATTCCAACACTGGTTCCCGGGAACCGATCCCCTGCCCCACATGCTGGTAGCGCTGCAATCGAAGGTGTAAATTATGACTGGCCTTATACCGGGAGTAAACGAATCGCCCAACCGCTCGCCCAACCATAGAGACCGGCATCGTTCAGGATACGGCAAACCGTCAGAATACTCCGAACAGATCGTCCTTGAGCGCTTCGAGATCAAAACCGCGGTCATCGGCATCAATCCAGTGGCAAGCCGGAAGCTCCTCAATCTCAAACCTGCGGACACCTCCGATATCCTCACGTCTTACCCTCACCCTCACTCTGACAAAACCTTCAGGCTCCAGCGGAGCAAACGAACTTCCGAACAACGACTCACCGTCGGTCTTTTTTTGTAACGCCGCTTCTAGAAGAATCCCGTCGTCACCTCTGCGGTCGACAACAAACTCCGAAGACTCCATACCCGTCGCCGCCGGTTTCCCCCATTCTGGCGATGCCATCACGAACGACAAGCGTGCTCCACTTCTTTCCGCATCGTCTTCCTGCAGACGCTGACGTACAAGCAAACGGAACTCCGCTTCATCAGGACCATGCCCTGCCAAAAATAAACTCCACGGAAAATCGCCATACTTGCTGAAGTGTGCCCAATCCAACTTCCATGTGCCCGACTGCATCTGAAAAATAGCATCGAATACAGCTCCATCATCCCCTTCCTCCTTCCAACGGGTCGACACCATCCACTGGTTCCCAACCCGTATTAACTCTTGGTCAGTCCTTTTAAGTTTCGTTACCTCGACTTTTGGAAACGGATTGTAGCGGTAGAAAGTCGCCATCTTGCCCGCCGTCTCAATGGGATTTACGACAAACTGATTGCGCAGCTCCGGTGTACCTGCTGTTAGAAACCCCCCTAGCGCGCGATGGCAATCAGACAACGCACCGCTCAAAATCGTTTTCCTTTCCTCCTCTATCGTCTCCTTCGCCCGTTTAGAAACTGCCTCAAGTTGCTCGGCCTGATACTTTGACTCGCGAGAATGCTGCCGCAGAATAACGATACCGAGGAGAATCACTGTCCATGCGATCACGATCCTCATCCCCATGTTAGATCGCCGCTTTTTTCTGACTGCCATGCGGAAGTTCGATCCAACCCCGTTATCCCTATTTTCAGAAGCCGCCACATTCACTCCTGAATTGGAATTCAAGGTCTCTTCTGCTGCCCAAAGTCCAACCCCGGGTCTCCTTTCGCACTCCATGCAAAGACGATTCTCGTCAAATCCAAAATCCGATTGAAAAAGCGAACCACAGTGTCCGCAATGATACCAAACTTCATTTTTTGACGTCGTCATCTTTTATTTTGCGAGCCAATTGAAACCTTTAATGTCGCTTATGAGCCACTGATTGCCCAGTGACTCTTCCGGGCCGGGTTCGAGACCGAGAGTAATCTGGACCTCCGATTGCACTTCACCGGTGATCTGACTAGGCATAAAGAGCTTAGCAAGCTTCTCGTCGAGTTCACTTCCGAGTTCGGTGTAAGCCCATATGGTGTGGCTACCACCGTGCGAAAGTAAACGGTAGGAACGGAATTTCTCCTCGGGCACCGGATAAGTATAAAAATCAGATTGTGAAATCCACGCACGGATCTCCCTGCCGTCGCCTTTACCATCTTTGAGGTCTTCGAAGGATGCGGAGCTAAACCCGATGGTCGCCTTCCAGTCCAATTTCAGCTCGCCATCCTCCAGTCGAAAGAAAGCGGTAAAACTAGTAAAATCGTTTTTGCTCCCCTCAAGCAACGCGTAGCGATCGCCATCCTGGTCAATTACCCTCCAGCCCGATGTATCACCAGGAACCCATCCTTCAATGGTATCCGAGGGCTCCCAGTGTTTCTCAACCTCTGGAAAATTCCTTTCACGATGATAAAGTATATCGGAAAAATCACTGATTGATTTCGCAGTCGCAAATTTACCATACAACCCACGCGCCTTGACCTGGCTGTTCGTCAGCTTTTCCAACATTTCGAGATCGGCCTTACTTTCTCGGAGCTCCCCTTTGAATTCATCCGACTGCTCGACAAAAGAATTAGCAGAACCACCGGTCCGTCCGCTGCCGCCCTTCTGACTTAGAAAAACTGCAAGGATGACAATCAGGACGATTCCAATTCCGCTAAACAGCATCCACATAAGCGAACCCCGGCCACCATCTTCTCCCCAATCGCTGCGCTCGCCACGGACGAATCGACGTCTCTGCCTACCCTTCTCCTGTTTTTCCTGTTTCTTCTTTTCCTCATTCTCCCCTTCCAAACGGGGAGTCATTTTCGACATCCTCTGAACTTTTTCCAAAGACGTATCCGCTGAGCCGATTCGATTTACTTGAATTCTGCTCGCCCTAGCTTTTGGTGCCGGCGGAAGTTGGGTCACAATATGAGTGCCTCCCCCTTTTTTTTCCTTGTCGGAGTGAACCTTTTTTTCTGACCGGTCTTCGGTAAGCTCGTTTTTTCCTTCTGAAATACGTGCGGTTGCCTTCTTCTGCGCGATCTTTCGAGGACTCTTCTTCACTGCCTTCTTGGCTACCTTTTCGGCTACCTTTTCGCCTGCCTTTTCGCCTGCCTTTTCGCCTGCCTTTTCGGCTGCCTTTTTCGCAGTTTCAGTCGGCCTTCCCCCCCCTGCTTTCTTGGCGAATCGTCTGCTTGGATTCTTGGCCGCAATACGGGCGGATTCGTCGCTAGGATCTATCGCAGTATCTTCTTCTTCTCCGATCTTCAATCGGGGCTCGTGGCGCCGGACATGCAGTTGTCTATTCTCCTTCTTCGCGGGAATCCCGTGATCGGTCCGCCGGGGAGGCATATTGGAACCCGACGCCAAAGAACCCGAATCGAGATCATCCCAATTATCTTCAGGCGAAATTTTCGGGACGTGGTTGTTAGGGTCTTCGTGGTCGAGCTTCATGTCTCACGGGTGCAGTAATATTGATCCGGTCGGCGGTCCATGCAAGACATGAACCTTGAAAATCAAAATTGGATCAGTATCCAGAAGCGAGTCGGGATACCAGCCTCTGAGCGGCACGTTCGAATGCGTCGGGCAATGCGTTCTGCCGTGCCGTCTGAAGATTCGAGTCAACAAAGAAGCTACTGAAGCCATTACTTGAACCGCTCGCAAGCGTTCTCGTCGGGTCCCTAGCGTCTCGAAGTGTCCATTTGATACGGACCGTATTAGTGAGTTCCTCAGCCACCAGAGAATCAAGACGGGAACTTCTGAGGGTGCTATAGTTGATGGCGATAATCCTTCCCTCTAGCACGGCATCGGCATCACTTCTCTCGGAAAGGAGGTAGGTGCCATCTTGGACAAACGCATTACTGACCGCAGATGTCGCGATCGCCTCCGCACGGGGGTGCAGCGTGCCATTCTCAAACATCGGAACGGCAATCTTCCTTACCGATGACAATGAGGGTGGCTTCGCGCCGCCTAGCTGGTAGCCGGCGCAAGAACTCAGCGCGAGCCCGATTAGGAATAGGTATAAATATTTCATAGCCAAAGTAACGGTCATCTCATTCGCCGAGTTCACGGAGCCTAGCCTTCGCCTTGTCATGGGCGCTCCCCAATTTCGTCCGCTTCACCACATCCCGGTAATAAAATTTCGCGGATTCGATCTGCCCGGTCCTGTCGTAAAATTCGGCGATTTCCAATGAGCGGTCGAGATTGCGGCTTTCCAGGCTTCCCAACATACGGCGAGCCTCCCCGTTTTTCGAATGACCCGGATACTGGATGAGATAATCGTTGAATGCCTCCCCTGCCAGTTCGAGAGTTGCCTGGTTCCGGTTGCCACTGTCCGCTTCCTTCACCAAAATCATCCCCACTCGGAACAAAGCCTCGGGAGCATAGTCGCTCTCTGGCTGGTCGCGGACCAGCTTGCGGTAGGCGTTGATCGCCTCTTTTGGTTGATCGTCACTCTGGTATACCTCGCCGATCCGATACTGCGCCTTGGCTGAAGTCGCCGAGCGCGGCGCGTTGTCCCTCACCTTTCCAAGCATTTCTACAACCCTCTCGCTGGAAACCTTTGTCTTCAAAAGCACGAACGACGACTTCACCTGCCCATCGGCAGCTGCGTGCGCCATATCTTCCTGACGTTTCAGCGCTTTTGAATAAAGACCGCTACCCTGATAGCGGGTAAGGAACTCTTGGTATGCATCGAAGGATTTCAGAACCTCCCCACTCTGCTCAAGGATCTCAGCTTGACGATAACGCGCCTGAGCTGCCGAAGGTGCCATCGGATAATCATCAGCGACTTCCTCGTAGAGCTTCTTCGCCTTCTTGGATTTCCCTGAATCATCGGCAGCCTTTGCTTTCAGAAAGAGCCCTTCTCCCTGCCCTGAGGCGCCCTGAGTATTACCAGCAAGGTCGATCAGGCCACCATCGTTTCCACAGGAAACCAATATCAGCGACCCAGCCGTCAGCATCACGGCAAATGAAAAATATTTCGTCATGCCCGGACCATAGGAACTTTGGCCCGACGTGGAAGCGGAATTTGCACCCGTTCTAGACTTGGGGTGCATTAAAAAAAAAATCAAAAATCCCCGCGAACGTCTGTTTTTTGGGTTTTGTCATTAACTATGCACATAGTTAATTTCGATTTCGATGAAAATACCACCTGTCATTCCAACCTGTGAAGCCCTCATTGAACAACTTGGCAGCATCACCCACATGCAGCGAGGTACCCTTACCGAACAATATCTGCAGCGACCTTCTCCCGACGGCCATGGCACCGTCACACTTGGTCCCTACTTTAAATTCCCAGTTTGGGAAGACGGGCGCAATCACACCCGCAGCGTTCCCGCCGATGAAGCCACCGCCTTGCGTGAGGACATCGCCAACCACCACATCTTCCAGCAAGCCAGCCAACAACTCGCCGACCTCAGGGAAGCTCTTGGCACCCTCCAGCCTCCCGCTTCACTCAAGTCCATCCCTATCCTCTATGTTGAAACCGACGGCACCGGAGTCCCCAGCCGTGCTGAAGAACTTGCCGGACACCCCGGTAAACTTCGGGCTCTCGCCCTTAGAACTTCCTCAAAGTAGTATCTTTCAGGAAACGGTCCTCGGTTTCCGGATAGTCCATGGTGTAGTGAAGTCCACGTGATTCCCTCCGCCTCAAGGCACACTCGACGATGAGACCGGCCACCGTGACGAGATTCCGTAATTCAAGTATGTCGGCGTTGACCCTGTGGCCCCAGTAGAATTCGCGGACTTCCTTTTTAAGGTTCCGCAGGCGGGCTGCAGCGCGGCGGAGGCGGTTGTCGGTGCGGACGATGGAAACGTAGTCCCACATCAGGCGGCGGATCTCGTCCCAATTGTGGTAAATGACAACCAGCTCGTCCGGCTCGGCAACATCGCCGTGGTGCCACTCCGGGATGGTTGGGATGTCCATCACTGGCTTGTCCGGCGGGTAAAGTCGCATCATTTCCTCAAGTGCGAGGCGACCAACAACGTTCCCTTCCAACAAAGAGTTCGAGGCGAGCCGGTTCGCGCCGTGCAGCCCCGTGCAACCGACTTCTCCGACCGCGTAAAGTCCACGCACCGTGGTCTTACCGGTGACACCTGTCTTAAGACCGCCACACATGTAATGCGCCGCCGGGACGACGGGGATGGGCATTTCCTCACAATCCACCCCGAACTTCATCAGGGTTTCATAGATGTAGGGGAAATGCTCCTTCATGAAGCCCTTGGGCTTGTGGGTCACATCGAGGTAGACGCAGGCAGCACCTGTCTTTTTGATCTCTTGATCGATCGCGCGGGCGACAATGTCCCGAGGCGCGAGTGAACCACGGGGGTCGATCTTTTTGGTGAAATCCTCACCCTTGGCATTCCGTAAAATTCCGCCCTCCCCCCGCACCGCCTCGCTGACGAGAAAAGACCGTGCTTCCGGACCGGTCGCTGCCGGGTTGTAAAAGCAAGTGGGATGAAACTGGATAAACTCCATGTTCGCCATCGTCGCCCCCGCCCGCCAGCCAAGTGCGACGCCATCACCCGTCGCCGAGTCTGGATTGGTTGTGTAGAGATAGACTTTTCCGCAACCCCCCGCAGCAAGCACCACCCGGTCGGAGCGGAAAACCTCGACCTCTCCGGTTTCCCGAATCAGCACGTAGGCACCGAGAACGCGATCGTTGGAAACTACATCGAGCTTTGCTGAAGTAATTAGGTCGATCACGAAATGGTTATCTAACAAGGTGATGTTCGGCTCGGCCCGCGCAGATACAAGCATTGCACGGGCGATCTCGCGACCGGTCGTGTCACGCGTGTGCAAGATGCGCCGGAAGCTGTGCCCGCCCTCTTTTCCGAGTGCGAAACGATCATCCTCCTTATCAAAGCTGACTCCATACCCGACTAGATCTTCGATCGTGTCATCGCCCTCCTCGATGATGCGCCGGACAACCTCCTCGTCGCAAAGCCCAACTCCTGCGCCAAGAGTGTCAGTCACATGGCTTTCTACCGAATCACCTTCTGCTCTCATGTTTTCTGGCAGTACCGAGGCGATGCCTCCCTGCGCCCATGCGGTGTTTGATTCCTCAGCCTGTCCCTTGGTCAGAACAACCACCTTGCCATACTTCGCCGCGCGCAGCGCAAAGGACAGACCGGCTATCCCCGCCCCCACCACCAAAAAATCAGATGTCATATGCTGGATAATATGGACCCTGAATCCTATCAGGAAAACCGAAAATTTTTGGCAACTGCACGGCGGGTTATCTGAGAGTGATTCTTTTCCCATTCACCGAGAGCTCAGTCTCGTCCACGGCGGAACGTTTCAAAAACCCGAGCCCGAGGTTTCCAGAAACGCTCGTTATCCCCCCACAAACCTTGCCTGAGGGGTTAATAATTTCGCCAAGCTCCGCTTCGTCATCGAACGAGAACTTCGTGAGATAACGATTCACCTTGCCCGCGCTCTTGATCCGCGAAATCACCTCCTGCCCGATATAGCAGCCTTTTGTGTAGGAAATATCCGTCGCATCCAAGCCAGCTTCCGGGGGTAACATGCCTTCAGTCAGTTCCGCACCCCACTTCGGAATCCCCCTTGTTATCCTCTCAGCTTCATCGAGGTCGCCGTATGGAAAATTGAAATCATCCACGGAAACCTCCGCGCTCACATCCCGCACCTCGACATCATCCGCGATGAGATAACGGGTCAGCCTTGCCTCCAGATCATCCAGCATCCCTTCACGGCAGAAAACAAGAACCGAGCCTTCCAATTTCCCCTCCGCCAGCCAAACCCGAAACATTAGCTTGCCTTTCGCATCCGTCACGCAGCTTGGAAGCACCTCTTCGCTGCCCAATACCTTGCGCACGTCTTGGGTGACCTGCCCGTTAAGAAACCGCACTGCGTCCGGTCCGGAAAATTCAAGAACTCCCGCATGTTTCCCAAGGTCAATCATATGCTTTTATTATCGCCGAGAAATCGAGATCCGCGCAGCCTTTCTCACACATTTCACCCATACGCGCAGAAACCACACCCATCGCCGGGAGGTTTACACCGACAGATTCCGCAAGCGCGAGCGCGTAGCGGCTGTCCTTCCACATGTTCGCCATGGTGAAATGCGGATCAAAATCTCCACTCAGCATACCCGGATATTTCATCGCCATCAACGGCGAGCCAGAGCCGTTCCTAATCGCTGCCTCGGTGAAAATCGCTGGATCAACCCCGTGTTTCATGGCGATGGTCAAGGCCTCGCTCATCGCCTGAACCGTGCAGGCAGAAATTAGATTCGTCGCAAGCTTCGTCACAGTCGCAGTGCCGATGTCCCCGCAGTGGATACGCCCCTTTGAGCTAACCGAAAGGTAGGCGGAAACCTTTTCCACAATTTCCTCCTCGCCAGCCGTATAGTAGAGCAACTGCCCTGAAGCAGAAGCTTCCTTGCTGCCAGTGAAAGGCGCGTCGATAAAATCACAACCCTTCGCCGCGCATTGCTCCGCCAGCCAGATCGTAGTCGGCAGATCAACCGTCGAATGGTTCATCACAAGCATTCCAGCTTTCAGCGCGCCTTTCGCCCTGCCAAAAACATCACGCACCATAGGCACATCTTTAAGATAGATCGAAACCAGATCCGCCCCCTCGACCGCAGCCTCTGGCCTTTCCTTTTCGCCATCCAGATTCCGCTGAGTCCTGCTCCAACAGGCAACGTCGTACCCAGCCTCAACCAATCGCTCACGTACCCGCGAGCCGACGATACCCAATCCCAGAATTGCTATTTTTGAATTTTTCATAATTGTTAAATCGAGCTCCTGAAGTGGAGCCGAATCCGTTGAGCGCAGCGTCCAGCTAGCTCACGAAATTTTCCGAAAACGACAGCGTTACTCCTGCCGCTTAAGCGCGAGATCCACAAGCTTGGCCGATCCCTCACGGATTGTAATTACCTTTTCGGGTGTCGGCTCCTCGTCTTTCGGAATCACCATTTCGTTTCGCAACCCAGAGAGCACATCGCGCATTTCCAGATAATTTGGTCTTTCGGAAATTCTCGGCTCAAGTCCGGCGACAATTTCAGTGTAATAGTCGGCAATATCCTCGCGCATGACCTTGGTCGCGCGCTCCGGAGAAAATTGCTTTTCCACCGCCACGCTCGAAACTTCTAGTGCGCGTATCCATCCACCGAGAGAAATCAAATGCGCCAGATCAGCGTCACGCAAGGCCACAAGTTCGATTTCGACATCCCTCTGCGTCGCCGCCAGCTCCTTTTTTAACTGTTCCACGTCCTGCTTCTTGGCACTTTCCAAAAGACTCGCCGCGTGACGATTAATTCTATCTCCTGCTCCTAACGCCTTGCCGTATCGGGTCAGTTCGGAAGCCATCCCTTCCACCTTCTCCATCTGCCCCGCCTGGACGATCAGGAACCCGTCCGCGATTAGAAATCCCAGCTCGATCGCAAGATCCGCCCGGTCCAGCGGCATCCGGTCACCCATTTTTCTCTCAACTTCCATCAATGGCAATGGCATCAAGAATTCAAGGGTGTCAAAAAGTTTGGAAATCGATGGAGCTGTGAATTCGTTCACCCCGAGCTCCGCCCTAACATGTTCATCATCAAGTAAATCCTCGGGGATATTCGCCCTAAAATCGTCTTCCTGCCCCAGACACATGCCCGTCATCAGGATCCCGACCGCTAAACTCATCCGAAATTTCATAGCCGAAAAGTTACACTTCCTCACCGCTTCCGCAATCGCGAATTCCACGGACAAGGCGAGATTCCGCAATACCACCCGCTAATCCGAATCAGCCCCCTCTTGACCCGCCCCCCGCATTCCCCTATTTACAGCTCTAACAAACCATATCATGTCCAGCGCTATCATTTACACCAAGACCGACGAAGCTCCGGCTCTCGCGACCTACTCCCTCCTTCCTATCATCCAAGCATTCGCCAAATCCGCCGGAATTGATGTCGAAACCCGCGATATCTCCCTCGCCGGACGCATCCTCGCACAGTTTCCCTATCTACTCTCCGTAGAGCAGCAAATCCCCGACTATCTCGCCGAACTAGGGAAGATGACTCTCGAACCGGATGCGAACATCATCAAGCTCCCGAATATTTCCGCCTCGGTCCCGCAGCTCAAAGCCGCCATCAAAGAACTTCAGGACAAAGGCTTCCCGATTCCCGATTTCCCTGAGAGCTCCTCCAACGAAGACGAAAAAGACATCCGCACCCGCTACGCGAAAGTCATGGGCTCCGCAGTCAATCCCGTCCTACGCGAAGGCAACTCCGACCGCCGCGCACCAAAGGCAGTGAAAGAATATGCGCGAAAACATCCTCACTCCATGGGCGAGTGGTCTAAAGACTCAAAAACCAACGTCGGCACCATGGCCGGTCAGGGCGATTTCTTCTCCAACGAGAAGTCCGTCGTAGTTCCTGCCGCCACCGAAGCGAAGATCGAACTGGTCGCGAGTGACGGCTCCACCACCGTCCTTAAAGATTCCATTCCTTTGCTCGAAGCCGAAATCCTCGACGGCACCTTCCTGAGCAAAACCGCGCTCACCACCTTCATCGATTCCCAGATCGCAGAGGCGAAGCTGGCCGGCCTGCTTTTCTCCCTCCACATGAAAGCAACCATGATGAAGGTCAGCGACCCGATCATCTTCGGCCACGCAGTCAAAGTGTTCTTTCAAGACGTGATCGCACTTCATGCCGATATCCTCGAACCTCTCAATATCGACTACAACAACGGTTTTGGAGACCTACTTTCCAAAATCGAAACTCTTCCAGCCGACAAAAAAGCAGCCATCGAAGCTGACATCCAGAATGCTTATAAAAACGGCCCCGACCTCGCCATGGTCAACAGCGACAAAGGCATCACCAACCTCCACGTCCCTTCCGACGTGATCATCGACGCCTCCATGCCCGCCATGATCCGCACCTCCGGCCAAATGTGGAACGCTGAGGGCAAGCAGCAGGACACCCTGGCAGTCATCCCTGATTCGGCCTACGCCGGCGTCTATCAGACGACCATTGATTTCTGCCGTGAAAACGGTGCTCTCGATCCTAGGACCATGGGTTCAGTCCCCAATGTCGGCCTCATGGCCAAGGCTGCCGAGGAATACGGCTCTCACAACAAAACTTTCGAAATCCCCGCCGACGGAATCGTCCGCGTAACTGATTCATCTGGAAAAATCCTCTTCGAGCACAATGTCGAAACCGGCGATATCTGGCGCGCCTGCCAAACCAAGGACGCATCGGTCCGTGATTGGGTAAAACTTGCCGTCAACCGCGCTCGCGCATCCGAAACGCCAGCCATCTTCTGGCTCGATGAAGACCGCGCCCACGACACCCAAATCATCGAGAAAGTCAAAACCTACCTCGCCGATCACGACACATCAGGCCTAGACATTTCCATACTCCCGCCCGCTGAAGCTTGCCGCAAAACCCTCGAACGCATCGTCGAAGGGAAAGACACGATCTCAGTCACTGGAAACGTCCTGCGCGACTACCTCACCGATCTCTTCCCCATCCTCGAAGTCGGCACCTCCGCGAAAATGCTATCCATCGTCCCGCTTATGAACGGCGGCGGACTGTTCGAAACCGGCGCCGGTGGCTCCGCCCCGAAACACGTCCAGCAATTCACTGAAGAAAACTACCTGCGCTGGGATTCACTCGGTGAATTCTTCGCCATCGCAGCCTCCTTCGAGCACCTCGCTGTAACCCAAGACAACGCGAAAGCCAAAGTCCTCGCCGAGACGCTCGACGTCGCCACCGGCCAGTTCCTCGAAAACGACCGCTCGCCCGGTCGCAAGCTCGGCACCATCGACAACCGCGGCTCCCATTTCTACCTCGCCTCCTACTGGGCCCAGGCACTCGCCGCACAAACCGACGACGCCGAACTCCAAACGATCTTCACCCCGATCGCTGAGAGCCTCAGCGCCAACGAAGACAAAATCGTCGCCGAACTCAACGCCGTGCAAGGCTCCCCCGCTGACATCGGCGGATACTACCTACCCGACGATGCGAAAGCCTCCGCCGCCCTCCGCCCGAGCGAAACACTAAATGGAATCCTCGCCTCGATTTAGAACTAGACCGTTTACCGACAAGGTGGGCATAAAACTCATTCCAATGATCGATTGCCTACGGCGAGCCATAAAGGTCCGCCACATCCATATAAACGAGATGGAAACCCTCTTCCAAAATATCGGGCGGTAGGGGTGGCCTCTCGGCCCCGGATTTACTCGCTCATTCTGCGGAGAAAATGACTTCTGAGTCCTCTTTCCCTCCGCCTCTACCAAGATCATCCCCGATGTCCTTGCTGGTTACGTAAAGCATCAGCGAGATCAGAACGAGCGCGCAGACAGTTTGGATAATCTCCAGAGTTTTCATATTCACAGGCCTACCGAACACCTTCTCAAGAGTCGCCAAGACAATGTGACCTCCGTCCAGAACCGGAAATGGCAGCATGTTCAGCACTGCAAGGTTTACGTTGAAAAGCACCATGAACCCGAGGATACGCATCCAGCCGTTTTCAGTCTGCAACAGCGAGTAGAGCATTTTCCCAATACCCACTGGGCCGCTGAGCTGATCGACACCGATGTCGGTTCCCGGGTCCGCGACACTGACGATCGTCACCCACATCATTCTCAAGCTATCCGAAACCTGCGTGAATGGATTTGGATGGACGATGCGCGTATCAATATTTCCCGACCGATCCCAGCTCACCCCGACCATTGGATCCCGGCCCGACGGTTGGATAGGTTTCTCCGGGGTAACCTCAACTTCAACAACCCCGCCATCAGGTTTTTTGACACCCAGTGAGACCGTTTTATAGTCGTTATTTTCAAGATACTGGCTGAGCTGGATATTGCTGTAGAGCCTGTTTCCGTCGACCGTCACGATAAGATCTCCCTTTTTGATTCCGGCCTTGTCAGCTGGGCTATTCTTCAAAACCTCGCCGACAATCGCCGAACCAGCTGGCGCCAGACCAACTTGGCGAAGTCCACCACGCTGAAACCACTTGCTATCCTGAGTCTTGAATCCGCTCGTCAGCTTGATCGGCGCATCGATACCCTCCCGTTTAACCGTGAACTCGATTTTGTCCCCACTACTGAGCACGATTCGTTCGGTGATGCTTTCCAAGGACCCAGCAAATCCATTCACCGGCTCGCCATTGATCTCGATAATTTTATCACCTAGCCGGATACCGGCCTTCTCCGCGTAGTTGCCCTCTTCCACATAGCCGACCGTTGTGCTCGGGATGAAATCCTTAGGCTTGCCGACACCCCAGACCACGACCGCCGAAACCAGCGCGAGCAAGATCGAAAACAACGGCCCCGCAAAAGCGACGATAATTTTGTCCGTCGCTGTAATCGGTGGTAGCCGTTCACGATCCTTGTCTCCACCCTCAATCGCCTCCATTGGCGCCATCTGTGGCAAGGCCACGAAACCACCGGCCGGAATCCAGCCGAGACCATATTGCACCCCATTGATCTCCTTCTTCCAGATCGGCTTGCCGAACCAAATTTGAAACCGGTCAATCTTCAGCCCCCGCCATTTTCCTGCGAGGAAATGACCCAGTTCATGCACGAAGATGATGATGTTGAACAGCATCACGACAACAACGATCAGCAGGATGATATTCAGGGTGGTATAAAGAACGGTCATGGATAATTAGCGGGCGCCGCAAAACCTAGCCGACTAACCCAATCCCGCAAGCCTTTCCACCTCAGGGATTCAAAACTTGAAACAAAGCAGCCAAGTCCATAATGTTTCCTGATGTTATCCTACGAAGAAGCGCTGGAAATGATCGGGGAAATCAAAAGCAGCTCTCAAGCAGAACTCCGCGACGATCTAATTCGAAACGCGATCCGCTACGCTTCGGTGCGGGCTGAATTCTCATTGATGAATCCGGGCGAGAGGCGAGAGACGAAAGATTCATCTCACCCACCAATCTGCTAAAAGAGATTCAATCCCCCCCCGCACCAAGTCATCCCCGCCGATCAGCGAGGCACCCGATCGGGATCAACCCACAGAGCCGACTTCTCCAGAAGGCGAGCCCCCCTCAGTGCCTTTCGGCGGGGAGTCCTGTTGGGACTGCGAGGAGCTTGGATGCTTACGGGGCAAGGGACAAGCGGGGATTGGGGTCGGGAGACAAATTCTGAGGGTGGGATTGCGGGAGTGTACGGTTCAGAACTTGGCCAGATTCGGCACAACCGTTTGATTTCAAGGGGTTTGCGATCCAGGACGGGAGACCGGTGTTTCCGGGTGTTCCGCTCTCCCGAACCGGCGCGTTTCAGATGAGGTAGCAAACGACTTTTCCCGCACAGACCATGGTCCCGGCGGTGAGGGTATTGGCGGCGCTGCGGGCATCGATGCGGTAGGCGACAAGGCGGTCGTGCTCTTCATCGATGAGATCGAGCGGACGCAGCCAAAGGGTATCGAACTCGTCGTCCTCCAGATGGCACTCGAAGAAGGAGTATTGGACGCGGAGGCCGAAGTCCTCACAGGTTCTGGCGACCTTTGAGAGACGCTTCTGGTCTGCGATATCGTAGCCGAGGAGGATGAGTATCTGTTTTGCGGCGGGTTTGCGCCGGGATTGGTAAGGGAGGATGGGAAAGGCTTCCTCGAACCAGGTGGGGACGGTTTCAGTCATGGTTGTCCGTGGTTTCCGGCCTTTCAGTTTATGAGGAAGGGTTCGAAACGGGAGGGATCGTCGAGGGAGGATTTGAAAAGGATGGCTTGGTTTTCGAGCTGCTGGCGAAGGATGGTGCGGTGGCCGGCGGCTTCCGACATGAACTGGCGCTCCATCCGCTTTTCATACTGGAGGATCAGTTTGGCGCGCCCGTTCCTGGTGAGGTAGGTGCCGCCTTCGTGTGGCTCGAAGTGGGTCTCGTTGAGCATTTTATGGGAAAACAGATCCAGGGTGAGAGCCTCCGCGAGGACGGGGCGGAAGGGCTCCATGAGATCGAGCGCAAGCGACCACAAGGCCTCGGTGATGATGGCCGGCGACATGCCGGAGACGATGAGGAAAACGGTTCTCATGGCGCGGGATTGGAAGGAGGAAGTGGAATCGCTTCCATCTCCCTACCAACGGTAATCGCCGAATTATGAATCGATTCGGATTGCATTGGATGTTTGCGAAAGCCTGCGTGGTTAAGGTCATTTCTCGCAACCTTGATCCTGTTTGCCAGAGATGCTACAAGGGCAAGAGCCTCGGGAATTACTTGTTCGGATAGAGAATCAAAATGACTTTTAGATTCCGAGGTAGGATTTTTTATGGAGTTTTGCCCCTGTTGATCGATGAGAAAATTCAGGCAATCGGCATAAGGCTTGCGGCTTTTTTCGTCAGTGTGATGGACTTTTTCACCCAAAGTAACCATGACCCAGCTGATCAACCACTCGCTAGCAAGGGTGAGCGCGGCCGCTGTCTGGCCACGTTCAGCTAGTCACGAGACGAGATCCCTAAGTGCACGAAGATCGAGATCCGCATGCAGCGTGAGTTGATCCTTCACCGGATTGAGAAGTTCAAGAAACTGCAAAGCATGATTTCCTGCCTCGGATCTTGCCATCTCGATCTTGGAAGCAACGTCGAGCGCGGATTTTTCCAAGCTCCCGGTACGGAGCAACAGTCTGCTTTGAGAGGCTTCCCTGAGACTTTTAGAAAGTCCCTAGAGGGACTTTGGCAGCTCGTTTTTTTGCAAATCACCCGGATTCCGCTACAAGGACTGCTGGGCTTCGGAAAGCAACTGCGAAATGCGGTCGGCAGAGCCGGTTTGGAGAAACTGATCCGCCGCTGCGTTCCAATCGAGCAAGGTAAGAAACGGGGTAATATCAAAGACTGGGGCGACTTCTGGGCTGCTTCCAACGCCTTGGTTCCTCTCTTCCCACGCCCCGTAGTGAATCCCGCCAATCGTCACGTTCCGCGTCGTCCTCAGATACGATAACGCGATGAATACGATCAAAGGCAAGGATCGGAATCCATGTGTGATATCAAGATGTAGTTCACACCCTGCGGGCACAGAGTTTGTGATCGCCGCGAAAATCTCCCATAGCTCTGTCTCCGACTTGTCATCTGTTATCTCACTAATCTCTCCGATACTATTGCAGGCGAGAAGCTCCTTGGCCAGGCTTTCTCCATGTCTTTCCGCTGCCGCCCTTGTCTGCAATGACACGATCCTTTCCGGATTGAGGAATTTGGTCAAGGCTACTCTAAAGAAGGTTTCCGAATCGGAAACATGATCGCCAAACCGATAGGCACAAAGCTCGTAGGTTCAGGTGCCAAGGAAGATGAGTAGAATCGATTTCATGCTGGAGAATTATAGAAGAAGATCAGATTTCGATCAGCTTGAGTCCATGGGCGACGAAGGGGAGGAAATCCTCCGGGTTTGCGGTTGCAAGCCCGGCACCTGAGAGGATGGCGCTGGCGGCGATCATGGTATCAATGCGGGTGCGACGCCTGGAGCCGGTGGCGTGGAAAAGCCGACCTGCGAGGGCGGCGGCCGCAGTGTCAAACGGGAGGATGCCGCCGGTGAGGATGCCAAGGGCAATTTCAGCCAGTGAGGGAGGGATGGGCCGGGATTGGAATTCCATCCATGCCACGGCAGAGCAGAAGAAGGGTCCGGGGTGGGCCAATACTCGACGGGCGAACTGATGCTGGCCATCGCTTTCATCCAAGGCACCGATCAGCAGGTTGGTGTCGAGATGAATCATGAATCCTCACCTGTGGCGATGATCCGGTTTGCTTGGGTTTTCCCGTGTTCCCGGGATTCCTCGATTACGGCATCGCGGTCCCTCGCCTGGTGGAGTTCACGCCGGAAATCCGCCCCCCAACCGGACGGGACCTGGGGATTTTCCCGGAGCCAGTCGAGGATACGGAGAGGACCCATCGTTGCGAAATCCGGGACTACGCCCGGAAGGGATGCCTCGGGTCGCTGGTTCTCCGCGTTCTCCAAGGCCCGGCGGAGAGCCTCGGATTTGGATACCCCCCATTTCTTGGCCAGCCGCTCCCAACGGGCAACCGTGGACGGATCAAAGGCGACGGTGGTGCGGATGGTCATGGTGGCCATAATACTGTTATGGTATGCGCATAACTTTTGAAGTCAAGGGGCGGGTTCAAACCGGTGCGGTGGTTTTGCATGGTCGGGCAGGTAGTTTTTCCTGGCCCGTCCAAGCTGGCGCGGGCGATGTTGACGATGTGGAGTTCGGTCTGGGAGTAGCTGGCGGCGGCACGGCTGCCATCGGCGATGTTCTGGCGTCCGCTGTGGGCGGGACGAGTAAGCTATCGGGTTGGGGAGCATACGCGCCCTCGCGTGTCCCGTTGTGCGCCCTCGCCCAACGGCGGCCGTTATTACGGGACAGGCCGGGATACTTGAATCTTGCACAGGGACATGCGGGCCATGTTTCCGGCGGGGGCGCCGGAAACGACACGCGAAGGCGCGTGTGGTCCCCTTTCGGGAGCCGCCGAACGTCGAATCGGAATCAGACTGGTGGAGGCAAGGTAAAATCACGATTTTTAAGAACAGGCACGGAGTGCGATTGCTTGGAGGCCAGCCCGAGAACCTTTCCATGCGGGGCCTCGAAAGCAGAAAAAATCAGCTTGTCGTTGAGTTTGATAGGGCGCAGGTGGACAGCGGATGTTTGCCGGACGGGCTTTATGGATCCTAGAGCAGTCGCCTGGGCAGGTTTATTAACCCCGCCAGCACCGAATTCCTTTCGCAGATCCCCCTGAAGCCATTTGCCAGCCTCTTCGAGGACTGCATCCCAAATGCGATGTGTTTTGTCAGATCGACGGATGGTAAAACCGCGATCTGTTAGTAGTTGGTCCGTTTCCGCGAATGAATCCAGCGTTGCATCGGCAGCCTGGATCGCGCCAAGCCCTCGGGTCACGCGGAGGCCGATGGAACCGTAGTGGGAGAGAGCCTTGAGAGAGTCTTGAAATAGATTGAGAGAGCCATCCGGGATCGTTCGGAGTTGGCGCACATGAAGGGTAAAGGTAGTACCGGTGCCCAACATCCCTTGTGCATTCCATCGGGGACCCTTACCGAAAGTCGCGTTCTGCCCCCCGGCGATGCTCGCAAAATAGAGAATGTAGGACTTGGGAGAGGTGGGGGAATTTGGAACAGGCAATTGACCGACGGCTTTGGGAACAAAATTTCCCACTCGAATCTGAAATGGGCTAGCTGCGACCTTCTCGCCTCCGCCAAATGTCTCGATTTCCTGATGTTGAGTTCCTCCGAGGGCACGGAACCACCATCGCAATGCGCCGCGAATGGCACTGGGACGAATTTCCGAAAAACTTTGATCAGCCCCTGCGCACATGCAGGGAGTGATGCATTCAAAAGCAATGGGTAGTGTGATCATGATTCAGATGAGTTCGATGCCGTGTGTTTTTGCGATTTGCCGGATAAGGGGGATGCGATCTTTCCATTTTTTGGCCTTCTTCCAATCTTTCCATTGATCCTTCTTCGATTGGCTGAGCATCAGGCATACGACTTTTTGTTGCTCCGAAGTCTCGTTCTCAAGGTTCTTGATTATACAGACGAAATCCTCGTGGCTGAGTTCTTTCAACTCTTCCTGTGCACGTTCCTCCGGAGTCAGTATGGCGAGTTGTTTTTCCCGGGCGATAGCTTCGGCTTGTTGCAGGCATTCGTTGTCAGCTTTTTGCCGAGCGGTCCTATCCTGCTCGAACCAGCCGTATCCCACGTTGGTTTTTGCGCCGAGACCGAAGAGTTGGAGTCCTTCTTCAAGCCATGTACAGGCGAGGCGGAGGAGGTCGCTGTTGTTTTGAGGAATGTTTTCGGTGATGGCGAATTGGTAGCTGGTGCCTTTCGCGACGGTGGGAAAGTGGATAGGGACGGGATTTTCGTCGTCGGTGGCTATCGTCTTGTTTCCCGCATAGTATTCCGTGTGGTGCGGTGTCAGGACATCGGCCTCGATTTTTGCGGTGCTGATTGGATATGCGGGAAGGAAGGTGATGGCTCCGGCGAGATTGGGGAGTTGGGATGCGATGGTTTTTTCCGAACTTTTCGCCGTATGGTTGAGGAAGGTAAAGATGAGTTGCGCGGCATCTTCACTGGCGATTTTCCAAAGGCGGTCGCGCTCTTCGTCGTGTTCCTTACCTGCGCTTTCGAGCGGAACCATGGCGAGCCAGAAATCGGAATGAGACGCTCCGCCGTGGGGATGTTTTTCGTTGGTCTTGCGCCCGCTTTTCCACTCGGTGTCACCGTATCCGAAGATGAGGCTGATGGTGGATAGGAGCTGTGCTTTTTCTTTGGGGTCTTGGGTGTAGCCAAGCTGATGGATGGCGTAACGCCGGGCGCAGGCTTTGATGGCGGAACCGGGGATGTAGGGGATGCCGCTGGTGCGATCCAAGCAGATGCCTCCGTTTTCGATGACTCCATCGCCAGCGTTGAGAATGAGGCGGGCCTGGAGTTTGGCGAAGATGTGCCGGGTGTTTCCGCCGTCGAGACTCTGGAGAAATTGTTGGTAGGAAACCGCTTTAGCATTGATGGTCGCACCTTTGACGATCTGTGCGCAGGTTTTACGCCGATATTCACTGTCAGATGTGCCGTCAGGATTGGTTTTGAGGTGGGCGAAGTGAGTGGAGGCAAGGGTGCGTGCGTGACCTTGCTTCCAAAATTCCTTGGCTTCTTTGGTTGCGTAAATTGGCATGGTGGCGATGATGCCGTTGTTGTTGATGAGCGAAGGGTAACCGGAAAGGTTATCGCCTTCGGAGCCTTTTTTCTTCGCATTTTGTGCGTTTACGCTGAGCGCGTTTTTCGCCCTGATCTGGTCGATGTTGATAAGATGGCTCATGGTATTGAGACGATGGATGTAGAGCAGAAGCCGAGGCCGGTGGTGGCATCGCCTCCCAATTGAATCGGGTTCGGAACGGTGAGTTGGTCTAGAAGCCCAATGGATTTCGCGTGGAGTGTGGCGAAGAAAAGAGTTTCGGCAGGGACGTTCTCCTGGTTGAAGAGCAAGCCGTCTTTCGCGGTGCCCGTTTCATCATCGATGACGACGTGTTGTGAGACCTCGCAGGCGGTTTGCACGAAGTGGGAGAGTGTTTCGTCGCTGACCAAAACAAGATGCTCGACGGCTAAATCGCTCCACAGGCCATCCACTTGGATCGCATCCCTGATTTCAGTGGCCCATCGAACTCCCCGGCGTGATGGAACACATAGTCTTCGAACAGGGCGGAGGCGTTGGCATTGTTTCCCTTTTCCCCGAGAATTTTTTCAGAGAAGTAGGCTTTGTTGCTTTTGCTGGTGTCCGGCAGACTCAAATCGATGCCGGAAAATCGCGACCAACGTTTGATAGCGAGTGGCGAGGTGAGCCATGCAAAACAACCTTTTGCGGAGCGCACGGGAAATGCGAGGAGTTGCGCTTCACCAAAGGAGATTGCACCTGCTTGGCCGTTGTCACCCTCGACCTTGCTTGCTCCCGGGCCGAAGAGTTGAGCACCTTTTTCGGTGCGCTTGGAGGTATTTCTGGAATCGTCCTTGAGGATCTTTCCGTGTTCGTCACGGGCGAGAAAATCCAAGCCGTCGGCGAGCACGCCCTTGATGGAACTGCCCGGGATGATGGGGAAGCCGGTGTGGCGCTCGCGCTGGATGGGCTGGTCGATGGCGCCGACGCTGGCTCCGGCTCCGACGTGGAGGGGGGTGCGGGTGAAGAGGTAGAGGAGTTTGCTTTTCATGATTTGGAGATTGGGGATTGCTGTTTCTGGATTTTGGACACGCCGACTGAAGTCGGCGCTCCTATTCGGGGCGGATGCCGGAGTGGTATTGCCATGGGGAGCATACGCCGAGACCGAAGCCTTTTTCGCCCATGAGGGTGGAGCGGCGGTTGCGGATAGTGGTGAGGTCGCCGGTGCCGTGCCAGTTGAGGGCGGTGGCAAGGGCGGTGGCGGACTGCGCGCAGTCGCATTGGAAGATAATAGACGCTGCCTGCGGGCACAGCCATGTGGGTGGACTTCGGGCCGCCGTTTGCCCGGTCATATTGGTTGGGCAGGGCGTAGCCGGTGACGGGGACGGGCTTTCCGACGAGGGCGGAGACGAGGGTGGCGCGGATGGGTTTCTTCTCAGTGAGGCGATGACGTTTGGCAAAGTTCTTCCCAGGACCATCAAGGAGCTGGACTTTGCCTTGGGTATCAACCCAGCTCGGGAGCCAGCCGCCGGGATGGGCATTGATTTCCGGGGAAATCGCGGGGGTGAGCAGCGTCCATTTCACGCGGTGGATTTCGTTATCGGATGGGAAGCCATCGCTTTTCCCGCGAGGTAGCCGGAGATCGCCACCGGAGCTGCGCCGGACGGTGCAGACGCGCTGCTGTCCGCCGGCGATGATGGGGGTGGAGGTGCCGTTGTTGGGGAAAATTTCCCGGATGAGATCGCGGCGGTCTTCGGGGTCGCCATTTTTCTTATCCATCGCTGCGGCGAGGCATCCGAGCCGCCAGCCTTCGCGCAGACGGAGACAATGGGCGGAATAGAATTGCTCGCCATCCTGGGTGCCTGTGGCGGGATCGATACCGTTGCCGTAGCTGAACTCGGTATCGCAGAAATCGTTCCCGGAAAGCTACCGGGATGAATCGGGGGACTGCAGGGGAGCCGAGATACGCCTTTCACGCAGATGCATCCCACCATGACTTCGGAACATCGTTGGAGGCGGGTTGGGTGTTGGCTGCGGGATACTTCAGCGGATCGGCGAGGCTGGAAAGCCCGCCCCCGAAGTCGCCTTTCAATGGCAGGAAAGAGGCCTCCGTGGAATCGGACTTCCCCGCATCAAGCGGGCGGGGAAAATACCATGCGCCATCCGGGCCGACAGGAAAGGGACCGGCTAGTTACCAGACCTCCGAAAAGCCGGATGTCCTTGATGGTATCCTTCCTGCGATGGTCGTGGAGGTGAGGACGGATGCCGGTTGTTTTCCCGATGTCCACCCGGTGGAGGGCGGCGTGCAGGGCTTGATTGATCACGTTCGGCAATGGCCATGCTGCGCCGTGCCCGCTGAGACTGCCGGACATGGGGCGCCCGTCCCGGAAAAACAGGACATCGCTGGGATGGAGGAGAAGGGTGTTCATGGTGCGGCGGTTTGCTTTTCAGTGGTGGGTGCGGAGCTTGTGCGGTTGGAGAATGCAACGCTGATACAGAGTCCGGTGACGGCGGAGAGGAGGGTCTGCGGGAGGGTGATTTGGCCGCTTTTATCGAAATTTTAGAGAGACTTCTGAGGTAGTATGTAAGGGATTTGTGCAGAGCCTGGCGGGTTTCCATTGTGATTTTTGAGGTAGATTGGCGGGAGATCGCAGTCTCGAATTCGCGAGTGATGATCTTCTCTGCCGGGAAATCTTCAGCATCTGAAGTACCTGCCTGATACGGCGCTAGAAGCTGGCATACCCGGTGAGGAAATTTCGCACTAAGGTGATTCTTACGCATGGCTTTTGCGATTTCCTCATGCAGCTCAATTCTGCCGCTATCCCACTTTGCGCCCCAATAAGAAATTTCCCCGGAGCGCTTCATTAGAGAAACGGAAAACGCGCGGCGACCGATGAGATTATTCGCACGTTTTTCGGCGATTTGCGCCTCTCGGATCAGGTCTTGGAGGGGGGCTTTCATGTGAGCGATTGCGATACCGGCGTAGGCATCCGGTCGCGGCCCGTCCTTAGCCGGGCCGATGTCTTTGCACTCTTCTAAAAACGCGCTCCGAAGTTTTTCTGAAATACTGATAGCAAGATCCGCAGGGATGAGCGCGACCACATCATCACCTCCCGCATAAATCAGAAAGCCTTTGTTTTCTCCCTCAGTATCACCCTCGACAATGGACCGCGCCCGCTCCAGAGCGAACCTGCTAAGCGCTGCGCTGAAATCCCCATGATGAGCGAGCAACTCTGCCTTGGCTGGCAATTTTTCGCCCCTCACCCACGCGCCGATAGAGTCGCCATCGAGGGCGATCGCGGCGATGTAGCGCTCCCCGAGGGTGTCTGCTTTGGGTAGGGGGTTCATCGTCCGTTTTGACCTCCCGGGCAGCGATAGCGGGGATGGAGGGAATCTTGAATTTTTCAGAAAGATTCGTTAGGCGGCACACTTTTTCCAGATAGGTGATATGCCAGAGTCGCTTGATGATCGCAATCGCGCCGAGGTGATCGCCGGGATGCTTGAAAAGATGGCCGTGCGGGCCATTTGCAAGCCGCTTGCCAGATACCACGGCGGTATCACGCCCGTTGAGCGTATCCTTTTCCGCCCCCCACTTTCACCAAGTCTTCACCCCAAGCCTCGAAATCCCGCGTTTGGCGCACCGCATCCAGATGCCAACCGTTAGCGCTAAAGGAAGCCGCATATCCGGCCGATCTCGGGGTGATCAGCCAAGAGATCTCAAGATGGCGGTTCACCTGCGCTTTGAATTCATTTTTCTGAAAATCAGAGAAATCACCGCCTTCCAGATATCCCCTTACCGATCTGGCGATTTCCTGCCACACTTCTTCTATAGCCACCTTGACCGCTTTAGAAATCGCCACAGCATCCCCCTTCGCCACCTCCGCCACAAAAAGATGGGGGAGATTCGGGGTAAGGAGTTTTTTCAGATCTTCGGCGTTCCAAGTATCAGGATTTTTCAAAAGCGGTTGGCTGTCACGTTCATCTGCGGAAAAAATGAGGCTCCCTCCCTCCTCCACCAGCTTCCGAATCCCCGCCGCAACGAGGAAACCCAGCAGATAAGATCCGCTCCAAAGATCACGGGTGGATCGGGCAGCAGCGATGAAATCCTGCACCGGGCCGATCTGAAATTTAATCAATGATGTCTTTCCCATATCTAGCGAAACTAAAAGCAGGCAGGAGTTCCGACCGCCAAGCATAAAACATCCGGGGATGTCCCGGTTTCCCTCAAAAACTCTTCCTTGAAGTTTGGGATTTGAAATTTGAAGTTCCCTTTGTGATTTCCGGCCTCGACCAACTTTCCTCAATGCCCTCTTTATCAGGAAAGGAGATCCAAGCCCTTGAAGCCGCCGGATTCCAAACTGTCGCGGATCTGCTCGATCATTTCCCTAAACGCTACGAAGATCGCCGACAATTTGACCGATTTCCCTTTCAACCCACGGCGAAGCCCGTGTGCCTGACCGGCGGAGTCATCGACGCGACCACCAAAGGCTTCGGTAAAACCCGTTTTTACGAGGCCATCATCATGGATGGCTCGGGCGGAGTCTTCGGCTCAGGGAAAATCACCTGCCGCTGGTTCAATATGCCTTTCATGTCGAAGGTCGTCGCCGCCGGTCATCAGGTCATTGCCTACGGAAAAGTGAAAGAACAGTCGGGCCGCCTGATCATCGACCACCCGGAGATCGAGGTCATCCAGGATGACGAGGGGGAAACTGAAACGATCCACCTCAATCGCATCGTCCCGATCTACAAAAACATCTCGGGCATCAATCAACGCCACCTCCGCAAGATCATCCATTTACTACTCCAGTCCACCGATCCGAGCTCACTGATTTTCCCCTTCCCGGTCTCAGAAAATCCGCGCCACACGGACCTACTCGGAACCCATTTCCCCATCTCCGCTGAATCCGGCAAAGCCGCCCGCCGCCGCTTCGCCCTCGAGGCCTTCTTCACCCTCCAGCTCAACGTCGTCTGGCAGCGCAACCGCTACCGCGCGCACGACGGCCGTGTCCTCGGCAGAAAAACCAAACTCCTCACCGATTTCTACCACTCCCTTCCCTTCGACCTGACCGGAGCACAGAAGCGATCCATCAAGGAAATCATCGCCGACATGCGCCAGCCGCTCCCGATGAACCGCCTACTGCAGGGCGATGTCGGCTCCGGAAAAACCTTCGTCGCCATGGCTTCGATGCTCCTCGCTATCGATTCCGGCGTCGATAGCGCCCTGATGGCACCCACCCAGATTCTAGCCGAACAACATTTCCTCACCTTCCGGAAATGGCTGGAACCCCTCGGCGTCAACCTCGTGCTCCGCACCGCCGCTCGCCGCGAGGACACCATCGAGTCGCACGGCCCGACGATTTTCATCGGCACCCACGCCCTGCTCTACGATCCCGAGCTCTTCACCGACCTTGGTATGATCGTCATCGACGAACAACACAAGTTCGGGGTCGTCCAACGCGCCGCCCTCATCCGCCAAGGCACCCTCCCCGACGTCCTCGTCATGACCGCGACCCCCATCCCCCGCACCCTGACCATGACGATCTACGGCGATCTCGACGTCTCCCTGCTCGATGAAAAACCCGCCGGTCGCGGAAAAATCATCACCGCCCTCCGTAACAAGCCAAAGCAGAAAGACATCACCGATTTCGTAAAAACCCAACTCGCCGAAGGTCGCCAGACTTACCTAGTCTATCCCCTCGTCGATGAGTCCGAAAACGTGAAAGCCGAATCTGCGGTCGAAGCTTTCGGAAAATGGCAGAAACGCCTCGGCGCGGAGAACGTTGGCCTCATCCACGGCAAACTCCGCGCCGAAGAAAAGGATTCGGTCATGGCGGATTTTCGCAGCGGGAAACTCAAAGCCCTAGTCGCCACCACAGTCATCGAAGTCGGGGTCGACGTCCCCAATGCCAATCTGATGATCCTCCACCACGCGGAGCGCTTCGGCCTCGCCCAGCTCCACCAGCTTCGCGGCCGCATCGGACGCGGCGAACACAAATCCTACTGCATCCTCATCACCGACTCAAAACTCCCCGAAGCCATAGAAAAACTCTCCGTCTTAGAAAAAACATCAGACGGTTTCGAAATCGCCGAAGCCGACCTCCAACTCCGCGGCCCCGGAGACGTCCTAGGCACCGCCCAATCCGGCCTCACCGACCTCCGCTTCGCCGATTTCATTACGGATATAGAACTCATCCGGGAGGCGCGTGCACTGGCGGACAAGGTATTCCAAGAAGATCCACCGTTAAACTCCATCCATGAAAACCTTCGCCCGCTGATTAAAAGCGATGGGGATATGCACGCGACAGACACGTAGCGAGAAGTAGGACAGCCGTCCTGGCTGTTGTCCCCTGAGGAACGAATCATCAATGACTGAGTGACAGCTCATTTATGGATTCGAGGATGAAATGCACCACGAATCTAACGAATCTACGAATGAGAGAAGGAAAGAACCAGAGAATCGAAGAGTTCCCGGCTCCAATCACACCATCGGATTCGTTCGATTCGTCAGATTCGTGGTGCCTTCACTCTTTCAATATTCAAAGAATGTCCACGGTTATTCCTGAACCAATCCGAAGCCATGGTAGCAACAAAATCGCACCTCCGCTACCAGTCCCTTCATAGGCTCCCGGCGAGACGACGGTCCTACGAGCCATCTCACCGCCCCACGATCCGGTACACCGCTCCTGTGAGGTCCGCTAGATAGAGTTCACCCTCCGCATCCTCACCGAACGACGGGATCAGGCTGATGCGTCCGTCTTTAGGCTGTAGTTCGCTAGTATGATCTGTGAATCCGCTTGCCTTGCCATCTTTGATCTCAAACGACCAGATCCGAGGATTCTGGTAGTCTCCGAAAATGTAGCGACCCTGCATCTCCTTGATCTTCGAGCCGCGATACACATACCCACCGGTCACCGATAGACCTTCCGAGGGGCCGCTTCCGTGCTTGTAAACATAGACAGGATCGTGATGGTTTTTTGGCTCTGCCCCGCCGACCCCCTCTTTCGGAGTCTTAATGTCACCTTCACGCAGCCTCCAGCCGAAATTCTTCTCGAAAAGCTCGCCCTTTTTGACCACGTCGATCTCCTCCCAAGCATTCTGCCCAACATCGCCGATCCAGAAATCCCCGGTCACGCGATCGAACGAACAACGCCATGGGTTCCGAAGGCCAAATGCAATAATCTCCGGTCTAACACCTTTTTGGTTTTGATAAGGATTGTCAGCAGGGAGCTTGTAGCCGGTTGCTCCCGAGACATCCAGGCGCAGCACCTTTCCGAGAAGCGAACTCATGTCCTGCGCATCATTCTTCGGATCGTTCCCCGAACCGCCGTCTCCCGTCGCAATATACAGATATCCGTCGGGTCCGAAATCCAACCAACCACCGTTGTGGTTTCCGAACGTTTGATTATATTCCAGAATCGTTTCACCGGAATTTGTATCGGTGGTCTCTCTGTCATTGGAGACAAAACGAACAACCCGACTGTCGCCACCCTTTTCATTGAAATTCACATAATACCGCCCGCTCTTTTCAAAATCTGGAGCGAAGGCTAGTCCCAGAAGCCCTTGCTCGTTGCCCTTACGGGAAACTTGGTCTGTGATCTCAAGGAACGGTTTTTCCGAACGTTCACCGCTCTTTAGGTCCACAATCCAAACCGTGCCAGCCTGTTCCATAACCCAAAGTTTCCCCTTGGTCGAATCCGGCGCACCCACCCAGACGGGACGCTCAAAGCCTTTCGCCAGGAGTTCTGTCGCAATCTCCGCATGTGCGGATGCCAATAATGGAATCAGTAGCAGGGCTTTGAAAATATTCATGATCGCTTAGGATATCCACGTTTCCGCGCAAGGCAAGGGGCCGTTGGAAGATCTTGAGAAAAAATTATCCTGCTATTACGGGAACCGAAGAATTGTTCGTGACCCCCGCACCACTCTCAAACAATCTCCCGCCATGCAAGACAACATCCTCGCCAAAATCGAATCCCTCGGCCTCAAACTCCCTCAAGTCCCAGAACCCGTCGCAGCCTACGTAAACTACGTCCGCAGCGGCAACCTGCTATTCCTCTCCGGCGGACTCCCCATCGACGGTGAAACGAAGATGCTAGGCAAAGTCCCTTCCGTCTGCTCCGTAGAGTCTGCAGTTGAAGGTGCCCGCATTATCGTCCTCAACCGCCTCGCTGTCATCAAGGAAGCCCTCGGCTCGCTAGACAAAGTAAAACAGATCGTTTCCCTGAACGGATTCGTGAATTCCGATCCCGACTTCTACGGCCACCCGCAAGTCGTCAACGGCGCATCCGAACTCCTCGTCGAAATCTTCGGCGAGCGCGGCAAACACTCCCGCACCGCCCTCGGGGCCGCCGCCCTCCCGCTCAACGTCTCCGTGGAAATCAACCTCACCGTCGAGGTCGAGTAAGAAGAACCAGAAATTTTCCTTTACCTAGTAAGCTAACAGCGGCATCTTGTTCCCAAGAACACTGTTCAGGAAATCATGACCAATATACTTACTAGAAGACAACAGGAAATTCTCGATTATCTGCACACCGCCAGCCGCACCACCGGGCTGATGCCGAGCACCCGCGAGATACAGCACTACTTTGGATTCGCCAGCCAGACGGCAGCGATGAGCCACCTGCGCGCCCTTGAGAGAAAAGGCGCTATCCAACGCCTACCCGGAAAAGCCCGCGCCGTCATCTTCCCCGAAGAACTCAACCGCGAGGAAATCCGCGACATCCCCGTATATGGCCGCATCGCCGCCGGTTTCTCAGAAGAATCCCAGCAGGAACCGGATGGCTGCCTCTCCATCGATATCGCCTCACTCGGCTCATCCGGGAAAAACGAAGCTTTCGCCCTCAAAGTCCGCGGCGAATCCATGATCGACGCCCACATCTGCGATGGCGATACCGTGATTCTCGAAAAACGCGAACCGCGCAACGGCGATATCGTTGCCGCCCTGATCGATGGAGAAACGACCCTCAAACGTTTCATCTCAGAAAAACGCAAAACCTACCTCCGCGCGGAGAATTCAGATTTTCCCGACCTGATCCCCGTCGAGGAACTCATCATCCAAGGCGTAATGATTGCCCTGTTGAGGAAAGCTGCCTGATTCTCTAGTAGCCCCTCATCCACTCGACGATATCTGCAACGTCCTGGGCACTGAGGCCAAGTTGATCGGCGCTGAGCATCAGTGAACGGTCCATTTGCTTCCGGCTCTTGATCTCGCCCTTCGGCACGTCCTGAGTCACGCCACCGGTGGAACGGATGGTCACCGTCTTGCCTTCGGTAAGGACTAGACCATCGATCCATTCGCCGTTTTCGAGTTGGATCGAATCCCCGTCAAAGCCATGGGAAATCTCACTCGACGGATCAACGATTGAGCGAGCCAACACATCAGGAGTCTGGGTTTTCCGAAACCTTTGAGCGCAGGTCCATACTCCGCGCCCTGCCCGTCGATCTGATGGCACATCACGCAGCGAGGTGCGAGGTGCGAGGTGCGAGGTGCGAGGTGCGAGGTGCGAGGTGCGAGGTGCGAGTTGCTTTCCCTTTACCGCGTCGCCCTTGAGTTTCAGGACCTCCGCAACCGTGAACTTTACTTCCTTGGGCTTCGCCGGGACGGTGATCGATACCAGTTCGGCGGGTTTGTTTGTGATTCCTTGGTCGCGAAGAACTGGATCAAGGTTCATCGCGGACCACTCTCCCTCGCTCCGGTTCTTGAGCCACCAGGTTGCCTGGTCGTCCACCGCTGAGTCTGCGACAGCGAGCGAGATCAGCGCTTCGGCCGCTGCACGGGTGTCGATGAATGCAAGCGAGTCGACTGCCAATTTTCGTGCCACTCCTTTCACATCAGAACTTCAGGCACGCTCGGTCAGGGCGGCAACCGCGGCCTCCGGCATCAACCTCCAAATAAGCCTCGCGAAGGCATCGGACCATTTTACCGGATTATCCGGTTCCATTTCATCGCTCAACGCCTTCCAAAGTTTTTCGATGTTATGCCCGGCACCGAGACCAAGGGACTCAAGATAAGATCGGTCTTTCCCGTCCCAGCCTCTCGCAACCGAGACCAGAACATCCTTCGCCTCGTTCCATTCACGATAGCGCATTTCCATCGCTGCCTCGGCCCGCAAAGCCGGCATAGAACTTTTTTCAGCCGTCTTCGCGTAAAGGAGAGGATCCATCGCTCCGCCGCTACGACGGATCGCGCGAAAAGCGGTCAACTGAACCCTCTCGCCTGTGCCCACGAACATAACGGATAACAGCGCATTGCCCTTCTCGCCCATGTAGGGAAGTAGCCAGATCGCGCGGGCAGCCACGAAAGAATTTTTGTCTTCCAGCACCTTAATAACCGCTTCGTAATTCTTCTCACCTCCTTCCTTAAGCTTTTGAAAACCCACCCAACGGACATTGTTCGCCGCAGATTTCAAAGCGGTAACCGCACCCTCCGTAGTGGAAAGATCAATTTCTGGAATCACTGGCTTGAAACCTTTCGGAGCAATACGATAGATCACCCCGGACGCGGCTTCGTCATTCGTACCGTATCCGCCGCCCCGAGTATCCGTCCAGTCAGCCACATAGATCGCGCCGTCCACTCCGACCGTCACGTCAGAGGGGCGGAACTGATAAAGCAATTCTCTACCCGATTTCGATTTATCCTTCTTCTCGATTCGCCCGACAAAATCCGACCCCCGAAACTCCTTCTCGGGATTGCTAGATATGAAATCATGACACTCCAGTTTAAAACCCGCTCCATCCAGATCCGGTTGATAACTGAAAATCACGTTCTTGCCCGGCTCGCAGGAAAGAAGCGTGCCGTTGAAGCTCTCCGGCAGAGCGCCGTTTTCGTAGAAGCCGATCCCAGTCGGCGATCCGCCGCCATAGACATCGCCCGAAGGCATGGTGCCGGGATCCTCCTGCCGCCATTCCGCAGTGGCCGTGTCCTGGCCCGGGCGCTTGTCGGCACGCCAGTCGCGCCTGCCGTCGCGCGAGAAATAGCCTGCGTTTCCGTGCTCGATCATGTGTGTGACACGCCAGGCCGGCGGGTCGTCGTTGTCATTCTGGAATACGAACGAATCAAGCGGCATGGCGGGAGGCTCCTCAGTCGGGCTCCAGCCAAATGCTACCGCCGAAAGCGTAAGGGAAATGATCAAAGATTATTCATAGCTTGGTAACAGACTCTTACTTCCCGAAATTCGACGCTAGCAGCCGCCCTTTTGAGATCAATCTTTTCCACCAACTTCCCTTCGCTATTCACTTACCTAAAAGGGCATTTTATTTCCGTCAGGATTCCTCTGGAAATCTCCGCTCAACCCACCCATCCTCACCCCATGGGAGATTTTGAAACGAACATCGAGCAAGCTTTGGCAGCCCCCCAGAACCAAGGCGAGATGGCAGACGCCGATTCGGTCGGAACCGTGGGCTCGCCCGATTGTGGCGATATGATGCGGATGTGGCTAAAGTTTTCTGAAAAAGACGGAAAACGCGTCATCGACCGTGCCTCTTTTCAAGCTTTTGGCTGCCAGACAGCCATCGCCGTCGCCTCCATGGCGACCCAGCTCCTAAAGGGTAAAACGGCCGAGGAAGCCCGGAATCTCAGCGCCCAAGAACTCGCTGGTGACCTCGGCGCCCTGCCTCCCATGAAAATCCATTGCGGACAACTCGTCGAAGGCGCACTCCGCAACGCTCTTGATCCATCCGAATCGAGTCCTCAACCAAGTGCACCCAAAAACACCCTCCTCGGTGATATCGCGAAAGGAAACTCCAAGGGCATCAAGATCATCCCGCTCGACCAATAACCCTTTCACTGGGTAGTATTTCACAAGAAAACAGCCCGATTTCGATAGATAAACCGCAGCTTGACTGTTCCAAAAAGGTTAACCCTATATCAAGTGCTAGAACTCAAAAACGTCAGTTTCACGATCAAGAAGGATGGCGAAGAGGTGAATCTCGTCGATCGCGTCTCTCTCAAAGTTCCCAAAGGTCACTTCATGGCCATCGTCGGCCCCTCGGGCTGCGGCAAAACCACCCTGCTCAAGACGATCGCTGGCCTGAACCCCGAATCCGAAGGCGCTCTCTTCTGGGAAGGCCGGAATCTCTCCGAGGAAGGTGATTTCTCACCTTCAGAAATGGGCTACGTCCCCCAGTTTTCCATCGCTTACGATCCTCTCACGGTCGATGAATCGGTCGAAGCCGCAACACGCCTTCGGGTCAAATACAAAACCACCGCCGAACTCGACCACAGGATCGACCGCGTGCTCGAAGAAACCGGCCTCGGTCCGATCAGCGACCGCACAGTAAAAGTCCTTTCGGGCGGGCAGAAACGTCGCCTCGGTCTGGCGATGGAACTGGTCTCCGATCCGAAAATCCTACTCTGCGACGAGGTCACCTCCGGGCTCGACCCACGTTCGGAGCGCGAGATCGTCCGTCTCCTTCACGACCTTTCGCGCAAGGACGGCCGCATCGTCCTCTCCGTCACTCACTCACTCGCCCACCTCGAGCTATACGATTCCATCCTTGTTCTCCACGAGGGCCGCGTCGCTTTTCACGGCCCGCCGGAGCGCCTGACTCATTATTTCTCGGTGAAAGATACTGAGGAAATCTATCCCCGCCTCGCAACCCAAGCATCCGAGCGTTGGCAGGCATCATGGAACAAGCACAGCGAGTCCTACTACGGGATGCTCAACAACGAGCGCGATCGGCTCATCGCCAACGGTGAGCTTCGTATTTCAAAGCCACCTCTGGAAAAATCGAACGAAGACGATGAGGACCCCCCTCCGCCCGAAGATCATGGGACCCAACTACCTGGCTTCTTCTCCCAGTTCGCAACCCTGCTCTCCCGGCGCTGGCGAATTTTCTTCCGCGACCGTGGCCAAGTGTTTCTCCAGATCGCCATCCTGATCTGCTTTCCCCTCCTGGTTACATTGTTCAGCGAGAAAGCTTCTGGCAATATTCGTAGCTACTCGGATACTCGACAGACCAATATTATGGAGGAAATCCAAGAGCAGCAATCGGTTCGTTCGGACCAAGCGAAAATCGGCTCTGCTGTCTCAGGAATTATAATGTTCCAAGTCGTGCTTCTTGCCCTGATGGGATCCAACAATTCCGCCCGCGAAATTGCCGGAGAGCGCCCGATCTATGAAAAGGAAAAATTTGGAGGCTTGCGGCCGATGGCATACCTCTCATCAAAAATAGCCTTCCTCTCGTGCTTGGTAATCGCCCAATCACTATGGATGGCGTTTTTCGTAAACTCCTTCGGCTCTTTCCGAGGGGATCTTATCCAACACGCCATTTTCCTTCTCCTCGTTAATGCCGCCATGACTTCCATCTGTCTTGCGATCTCCGCTCTAATGAGAACCGCAGAACAGGCGTCTCTGCTTTCTATCTACCTAGTCGGCTTCCAGTTGCCACTCTCCGGTGCCGTGCTCGCCCTACCCGAGCATATCGAAGTCTTCACCCGTCCGTTCATCTCCGCTTACTGGGCATGGTCCGGATCGGTCGAAGCCCTTCAGTCTCAAGTCCATGGTGCCGTCAAGTCCGTCATCGATACTTCGCTCTCAAACCAAAGCGCCTGCCTTTTCACTCTGGTCATCCATATTTTGATTGCTCTCGGCCTCGCATGGATCGGTGCCCGCCGCCCCCAATGGGAATAAAACTTTACCGTTTCTAACACTCGTATCTTCTATTACACTGCAAGTAATAAAAATTTCAGTATCTCAGTTTTTTAGCATCTTAGCATCTACCAAAAAAAATCCATGGCTCGCCGCGCTAGCTCCAGCACCAACCCTCTCCTCATCGTCGGTATCGTCATAGCCGTCGCGGCCGTGATCATCGGCGGTAAATTCCTCCTTTCCAAAAAGACCGAATCCTTCTCTGACGTGACCCCGCTCACCATCCAGCATCTGCTCGAAAACGGCAATAGTCTCCGCGGCGATGAGTTTGCCGTAGAAGGCAGAATCGATGAGAAACTCCGTTGGACCCCATCCAACGGCCAAGTCGTCAGTATCATGGTCAAAACCCAAGGCGGAGAAGAACCTATCCCTATTCTTATCCCGGAAAAATTTAGCAAACTCAATATCGAGCGCGAGCAGCGCTACTCATTCAAAGTCGAATTCCAACAGGGCGGCATACCCGTCGCAACCGGTATCAACCGCCTCTAATGTCCAACCAGCAACACAAGCTCAGCATGAAAACCCAAACTCTCGGCTTTTTTCTCGGTGCAGCCCTTCCTGCTCTCGCCCAGGTCTACACCCCACCTGCCAATCCCGGCGGATCCTCTCCTTCTGCCCTGCCAGTTGACAACAGCCCACCACCCAAGCAGCAACCTGGTGTTTCACCCCTCGGCCAAGAGATCCCTATGCTCGATCCCTCCGCCGAAACGATCACGGTCGGCGGCGTAGCGATTCCCCTAGGTGACAATCGTCTGCTCAAAGCCCGCTTCGAAAAATACCTCAACCAACCACCAGAAGACGATGATGAAGCGCGGGAATACCGCGCGACGATCGACGAAATCCTAGCCACCATCTCTCCTTTTCACTCCGGTGGCCCGGATCTCAAGGGAGCCTTCAAACTTTTACCTAGCGCCTCCACTTACCCAGGCGATGCGAACCTCTGCATGTCCTTGGCCGAGTCCATCTATATGGCCTTATTGGCCAAAAAAGATATTGGCTCTCTAAGTGGCATCAACAA
>Ga0105053_10000524_pt1 | contig 59873 bp, 28 predicted proteins | sample BON01_FD_78093 | JGI IMG/M metagenome (GOLD analysis project Ga0105053, IMG submission 78093) | Freshwater microbial communities from Lake Bonney liftoff mats and glacier meltwater in Antarctica - BON-01 | ecosystem: Environmental > Aquatic > Freshwater > Ice > Glacier meltwater | place: Lake...
CGCCGCGCTGTGTGGTCGGGGCCGGTGGGCCGCGCGCGTCTGGCGCCCGCCCCCCCCTCCCCGGCCTGCCGCCTCGCGCCCGCCCCCCGCCTCCCCCCCCCCCCCCCCCCCCAAAACCCCCGACTGAAACAACCACCACCCACAACAGAACGACCACTCGCGCTCTGCCTTCTACGAGTCCTTGGGCCTCAACACGCGGCTGTTCAACCAGCACGTGATCCTCGAGACCAACAACTCGACCGAGCGCATCTTCCCCGAGGTCCCCGAGGTCGACGACCCGGCCTACTGGCGCCGCATGGACGCGCTGATCGCGCACTCGGACCGGCTGCGCGCCATCGACGCGAACGAGGCGATGCCCGAGGCGCTGAAAACGGCGGCCAAGGTGCCGGTTTACGGCGCCATGGCGGTTGGGATCGTGCAGCTCTTCCTGGGCCCCGTGAAGCGCACGGGGTCGTACGACCACGCGGCGGACCCCAAGGCGCTCGTGTACTAGAGCTCTCGAGGGGGGTCTCTTGCGGTTTTTCTTTGGCGGCGGCGAGGGACGAGGGCGGGGGGCGAATCGGCGGCGCCTCGCCGCCGCTCGCTCTCTCTCCCGTCTCTCGCGTCGCCCGCCCGCCCGCTTTGCTTTAGGGCTGGCGCTCGCTTGTTTTTTTGTGTTCTCTCTTTCCCGCCCTTCCGCCCTTTTTTCCTGAAACCACCTTCTGTCCGTTGGCCCGGTCGTCAACTTGGGTGCAGTGCTCTTCCCATGATTTAGTCACATAGTATAGAAGGAGTGTGAGCAAACACAGAACCAACAGGCAAAACGATGCGCCCCCGATGCGCTCTCTCGCTGCCGACGGGCTCTCTCGTGCGGCGCGCGCGATCGTGTTCAGCGCGCGATCAGAGGAGGCCGCCCGATCAATTGCATGCGTGTGTCACTCGCGTCACTCGGTTGCGGCCGCCTCACTTTGCACACACGCACACACACAGAAACCCTGTCGGACGAATAAACTCGCGCGCCGCGCAGAGAATCAAAGTTGGAAGTTTCCCCCCCCCCCCCTCCCTCGGAAAGCCGAGAGTTGATCGTGATGCGAGCCCGTCGTCTCTAAACACCAGCTCGCGCGCCCGCACAGCGAATCGGGTCGCGGCGTAGACATAATCGCGCGTCCTCGTCGCTGGTGACGCTCCGCGATTCGAGAAAGGGAGAGAGAACCCCCTCTCCGATCGAAAACGCGACACTTAGCAAAACCAAGACAGGAAACATGGCCGAGCTCACCGCGGTCCTCGAGTTCCTCCGCGCCAAGGGCTTTGTGCAGGCCGAGCAGGCGCTCCAGCGCGAGGCCAAGACCCCCGCCGCCGCCCCCGCTGGCGCCGGCACGGCGCCGCCCGGCGCGCACGTCGCCGCCGCCACCGCCGCGCCGCCCTTTGCGGGCCCCTTGCTGTCCGCCCCCGGCGGGCCCCACCTGACCGCCGCGCCCACCGCTCCGGGGCCGGGGCGCGGGCAGGACGACGACGACGCGCGGCAGACCCTCGCGCAGGCGCACGCCGCCCAGTACGACCGGCTGGCCGCGTGGGTCGACGGCGCGCTCGACCTGCACCGGCCAGAGCTGCAGCGGGCGCTGTACCCCTGTTTTTTTCACAGCTACCTGCGCTGCGTGGAGGCCGGCGGGGCCGGGGCGGGAACGGGGGGCATGGTCGGGGGCGTCGCGGAGGAGGACGACGCGGAGGAGGAGGAGCGCGAGGGCGGCGGCGTCGGCGGCGGCGGCGGCGGGGGCGGGGCGGCGGCGGCCGGGGGCGCCGACAAGAGCGGGGCGGCCGGCGAGAACGGCGGCGGTGGCGGCGGCAAGCCGTCGTCCGCCCTGCTCCCGCCGCCGTCGTCCGCGGCCGGCGCGCTCATGCGCCGGCACCGGCAGCGCCTCATCGACGCGGCCGCCACCCTGGCCGTGGCGAGCGAGCGCGCGGCCGAGCTGCGCGAGCTGGCCGTGCTGCGGGACGCCGCCGCCGTCGCGCGCAGCCCGCTCGCGCGCTCGGCCCGCGCGGGCCGCGCGCCCGTGCGCCTGTGCGCGTACGCGTTCGACATGCTGCTGCGTTTTCTGCATGGCAGCGGCCTGGCACTGGCCCTCGGCGTCGTCAACGACCACCTCAAGCTGGACGTCTACGAGGGCCCGCCCGAGCTGCTGCTGCGGGCCGCCCAGGCGGCTGGCGGCGCGGCGGGCGCGTTTGGCGCCGCTGGCGGCGGCGCCCTCGAGGACGACGACGACGACGAGGACCAAGACGGCGGCGGCGAGGGTGGCGGCGGCCGCGATCCGCTCGCGCGCGAGGACGGCTCGAGCGACCCGGCCGCCGACACGCTGCTGATGCGACGGCTGGGCGCGGGCGGCGCCGGCCGAGGCCGGGGCGGCGCGGGCGGGCTCGGCGGCGACGCCGCGGCGGCGGCCGCGGCCGCGGCCAACGGACCCGACCCGCTCACCACCAACGCCCAGCCCGTCAAGCTCGGCCTCCTCGCCGGCAACCTCGAGGACGCCTGGGCCGTCGCCCGCGTCGCCGCCGAGGAGGACGACTGGGAGAAGGCCAACCGCATCAACGCGGCGAGGCTGGCGCTGCAGACGCGCGCGGACGAGCGCGCGGAGAAGGAGCGGCAGGACAAGGAGGCGGCGGCGGCCGAACGGCAGAAGAAGGCGGCAGCCGCGGGGGCGGGGGACAAGGAAAAGCCGCAGGCGACGACCCCGCAGAAGGGCGGCAAGGGCGGCGGCAAGGGCGGCGGCGGCGGCGGCGGCGGAAAGCAGTCGGGCGGGGGCGCCCAACCCGGCGGCGCGGCGGGAGAAGGGCAAGGCGGCGGCGGCGCCGACAAGGACGGCGCCGACGAGGGGGCGGCCGGTGACGACGCGGCCGGCGCGCCTGCCGCCGGCGCGGACGGCGGCGGCGGCACCACCACCAAGCAGCAGCAGCAGCAGGCGGGGCCCACGACCACGAAGAAGCAGCGCCTGGCGCGCGAAAAGGCGGTGGCGGCCGTGCGCGCGCGGCGCGACGAGCTGCTGGCCACGCGCATCGCCGGGTGGGTGCCCTTGGCCGAGCCGTCGGACGAGACGCGCGCGGCCTACTTTGCCGACCTGGACGCGCGCGTCGAGGTGGGCGTGCCCCCCGCGGCCGTGGCGGCGCGCGAGGCGCTGGCGCTGGCGCAGCAGCAGCAGCAGCAGCAGCAGCAAGCGGGCGCGCCGCCTGCCGCCGACGCGCCGCCCTCGTCCGGCGACCCCGGCGGCCTGTCCTCCGGCGGCGCGTCGCTGCGCGGCGCGGCCGCCGCCGCCCTCCTGCCCCCCGTCCTCCCCTCCATCGGCTTCTTCACCTTTGTCAACACGCACCGCGGCCTGTGCTCGGCGGCCTTCTCCTCCGACGCCGCGCTGGCCGCGGGCGGCTTTGACGACTCTTCCGTGCGCCTGTACGACATGCGCGCGCTGGCGCGCGCGCGGCAGGAGGCCTCGGCGCGCCTGGCGCGCGGGCGGGAGCGCGCAGCCGAGCGGCAGCAGGTGGGGGCGTCGGCGGCGGAGCAGCAGCAGCAGCAAGACGCCAAGAGGCGGGGCGGCGCAGGGGGCGCGGGGGCGGGCGCGCGCGCCGTGCGGCAAGGCGGCGGAGGCGGCGCCGCCGCGGCCGACCCCTTCGCGCCCGAGGAGGGCGACCCGGCCGCCGTCGCCTACGAGCCCGACGAGGTGGCCGAGCGCCTCGACGACGCCGCCCGCGCCGCCGCGGTCACCCACCTGTGCGGCCACACGGCCGCCGTCCACGGCCTCGACTTCTCCTCCGACCGCCGGCTGCTCCTCTCCGCCTCTGCCGACGGCACGCTGCGCGCGTGGGCGCCGCTGCTGGGCGGCGGTGGCGCCGGCAACGGCACCTTTTCCGGGGTGCGGCGCCGCCCGGCCCTGGCCGCCTACCGCGGGCACGTGCACCCCGTGTGGGCCGTCGCGTGCCCGCAGCTGCCCGTCGGCGGGCACTACTTTGCGTCGGGCGGCGCCGACCGCGCCGCCCGGGTGTGGTGCTCCGAGCGCTCGTCGCCGCTGCGCCTGCTGGTGGCGGGCGGGCAGTCGGACGTGGCGGCCGTTGCGTGGCACCCCAACGGGCAGTACCTGGCCACGGGGGGCACGGACCGCGCGGTGCGGCTGTGGGACGTGGCCACGGGCGGGTGCGTGCGCGTGCTGCCGCCGCAGGGGGTGGGCGAGGGCGGCAACGGCCTCGGCGGCGGCGGCGGCCTCGGCGGCCTCGGCGGCGGCGGCGCGGGCGGCGCGCCGGCGCCGGCGGCCCCCCCGCCGCTCTCGGCCGCCGGCGCCGCCGCCGTCGCCGGCGTCACCTCCCTCGCCTTCGCCCCCGACGGCCGCACCCTCGCCGTGGGCTCCGGCGACGGCGCCGTGGGCGTGTACGACCTGGGCACAGGGCGGCGCCGCGCGGCGCTGCCCGGCGCGCACGACGGCCCCGTGTGGGCGCTCTGCTACAGCCGCGGCAGCGGCGCCGTGCTGGCGTCGGGCGGGGCCGACGAGTGCGTGCGCCTGTGGTCCGCGCCGCGCAGCGCCGGGTCGATGGTGCCGCTCGTGGGCGTGATCCCGGGCGCGGGCACGACGGGCGCGGCGCAGGACGCCGCGTGGTTTTGGGGCGGCGTGCCCGCCGCCGCGCCCGGCGGCGGCGGCGGCGGCGCGCCGGCGGCCGGCGGGGCCGGGGGCGCGGCGGCGCCCGCCGCCGCCGCCGCCGGCGGGCGCAAGGCGCAGGGGGGCGCAGGGGGCAAGGCCAAGGGGGGCGCGGCCGCCAGCCAGCAGCACCAACAGCAGCAGCAGCAGCAGCAGCACAAGGCGGCTAGGCAGCAGCAGCAGCAGCCGCAGCCGCCGCCGCCGTACGAGTGCGCGGGGCTTGCCGCCTACCCGACGCGCGCGGCGCCCGTGGTGGCGCTCGCGTTCACGCCGCGCAACCTGCTGCTCGCCGGCGGGCCCTTCCACGTGCTCGGCGGCGGCGTGGTTTAGGCGGGGCCATGGTAGAGGGGCGGCGGCGGGGTGCAAAAAAAAAGAGCGAGAGAGATCCGGCGCGCGCGCACGCCGGACGAGCAGGAGCAAGCGGCGGGCTTGACGTCGCCGTCTCCCGTTGCGCGCGCGCCGGCGCCCCGATCGCCCCTGCCACAAAACGCCCCCCCCTCTCGGCGCTATACGTCATCGGCAATTGCTTTCCCATTCCGACACACGTAAGCTTTCAATCAAAACGCACACAGACAGACGTGGCCAGTGGGTTCAAGGCCCAAAAAAAACACAGGGGGGGGAAGAAGCTGCGAGGAGAGACACACAGGGGGCAGCAGCGATGCTGCTCCGCGCGTTCCAGCAGCTCGGCTCGCAGCTCGTCGGACATGGGTCGAGCGAGGTGGCCATCCGGGCGGCGGGCGGGGAGGACGAGACCGACTGCGTGGCATTCTGGTGAGAGCGAGAGGGGAAAGGGGGAAGGGGGAGGGGCAATCCCGCGAGCGCACAGAATCGCGCGCGCGGCGAGGCCAACACATGATCCTGCGCTGAATGCGTAAAATTGACGCCCTGCATCGGCGCGCGCGATTCAGTGCGCTCGCGAGTTGGCCGACGACGCGTTTAAGCAGGGAGGAAGAGACACTCACAGAGGAAGAGACCCCCTTTCTTCACACGCCAAAAAATCACCCAATCCCTCACAGGTCCCGCTTCTGCTCGCTGCGCAAGGCCCACCTGCTGAGCCCCTTCTACCGCAAGCGCAAGCTCACCATGTGGCAGCTCAGCGACTGCGTCATCAAGGAGTACACGGTCGGCTTTGGCGACCGGCGAAAGGTGAGAGGGACCCGGCGGCGCGATCAGTCGCGCGCGAAACGGCGTTTCCCCCATCGTCGCTTTTTGCTCACGTCCAACACACCACCACCCGACTTGACCCCCCAAACCCAACAAACACCAGATCGAGCGCGAGGTCGCCATACTCGAGCTCCTCCGCCACGAGGGGCTCACCCGCCCGCGCTTCGTCGCCGACGCGGGAAGGCACGTCGCCGTCGTGATGCTCTGGGCGGGCGAGCCGATGCGCGACCACCGCGCCGCCTTCCCCGCGCAGTACGGCGAAGCCGCCGCGCGGCACCTTGCGCACCAGCTGGCGAGCGCGCTGGCCGCGCTGCACGCACAGGGGATCGTGCACCGGGACGTCAAGCCGGACAACGTCGGGGTGCTCGACTGCTCGTCGCAGGGCGCGTGGGAGGAGCAGCGGCGGCGGCGCGTGGCGCGCGCCAGCAGCGACGGCGGCGGCGGCGGGGCGGCGTTCCTTTCAGGGTCGTTTGGCGGGGGCAGCGGCGGCGGCGCCGGCCTGGCAGGGGGCCCGGCGCTGGCGGCGAGCGGCAGCAGCCTGGTGCTCGGCAACATGGACGGCAGCGCCGGCGGAGCAGCGGCAGCAGCAGCAGCAGCAGCAGCAGGAGGAGGAGGAGGAGGGTCGGCGGCGGGCGGACGAGCAGCAGCGGGCGGCGGCGGCGGCGGAAACGGCCTGAGCGTTCTGCCCCCGCACCCGCTGTCGGCGTCGATGGCCACCACGCCCACGCCCACGTGCGCGGCGGCGGCGACGCAGGTCGCGGCGCAGTCGCGCCTGGGCCGGCCCGGCGGAGGCGGCGGCGCCGCCGGCGGCGGCCTCGCGCCGCCCGCGCCCTCTGCCGCCGCCGCCGCCTCTGCCGCGCTCGGCGGCGGCGGCGGCGCCGTCGACCCCTCCTCCTCCTCGCCCTGCCCGGGCGCCGACGGCCTCGTCGCGCGCATCTTCGACTACGGCGAGGCCATCAGCCTCGAGGAGGTCTTCGCCGTCTCCGACCGCGAGCTCGTGCACGATGTGGGCGTCGCCGGCACGCCCTTTTTCATGGCGCCCGAGGCGCTCGCGTTTCTGACGGGGCGCGCGGGCGCGGCCGCCGCGGCCTGCGCGGCCGCCGAGCCCGTCCGGCCCTCGTACGACGGCGTGGGCGCGTGGGGCGGCGGCGGCGGCGCGGGGCGGTGGGGCGGGGGCAGCCCCACCGCCGCGGCCGCCGGCGCGGGCGCGGCCGCGGGCAGCCCCTCGGGCGCGGCCGCGGCGGTCGCGGCCGCCTTCGGCGGGGCCGGCCACCTGCGCCGCGCGCGCCGCAGCAGCACGAGCGGCAGTGGCGCGGGCGGCGGCGGCGGCGGCCGCACGGCCGAGGCCGCCGCCGGCCTGCGACGGATGATCGGACCAAAGCTCGACGTGTGGGGCCTCGGCACGGTGCTCTACCTGGCCATGGCCGGGTGCGACGCCCTTCCCGGGGCCGACGACGGCTCGTGGGACCTCGAGGCGCTCGCGGACCTGGCCTCGAGAGAGACGGTCGGCGAGCTTCCCGACAGCCGCGCGGCCGCAGAGGCGTCGTCGCTCGGCGGCGCCGCCGCTCCCGGCGGGCCCGCGGTGGCGCCGCTGCCCTTCTCCGAGGCCGCGCGCGACTTTTTGCGGCAGTGCCTCGAGCGCGACCCGGCGCGCAGGCCGACGGCGCGCGAGCTGCTGGCGCACCCGTGGCTCGCGGGCGCCGAGACGGGCGCCGAGCTGGCGGCGGGCAAACGGACGGCGGCGGCGGCGGCGGCGGCAGAGGCCGAGGCGGGGGCGCGAGCGGCGGCGGCGGCGGCGGACGCGGCGGCCAAGGCGGCGGCGGCGGCGCACGCGACGGGCAGCGGCAACGGGCACGGGCACGCCGCCGCCAAGACCGGCGGCGGCGCTGCTCCTGCTCCCCAGGCGGCGGCCGGCGGCCCCCTGCCGACCACGCCGCGCGTGCGCGTGTTTGCGCGCGACCTCGGCGGCGGCGCGGGCGGCGGCGGCGGCGGCGCGGGCGGCGGCGGCGGCGTCGCGGCGAGCAGCGGCAGCGGCAGCGCGTGCGCGTCGCCCTTGCCCGCGGTGCGGGAGGGCGGCGGTGGCCGAGGCGCGGGATGAGCCCAGTCGCACACTTGTTTGATTGCACGCACAGCAGCCGCCGCAGCAGCAGCAGCGACATGGCCACCAAAGTATATTATTTTGTTCCTCTTCCCTCGAGCGCACGCCGCCCGCCCCCTTTCGCATTTCGCATTTCGGCCCCGCGCACGTAGCCCCCCCCCGCCCCCAGGGGACGCTCTAAACGCCCTTGCCCTTCTCAAGTTGCGCCACACCCCCGCAAGGCCCCTTGCCCCCCCCCCTCTCCCAGCACTGACCCTGCGTTCCGGACCCACTTAAAAAAACGAACAGCCCTCTTCACACTTTTTTTCTTTTTTCCTTCCCCCTCGACGCGCGGCCGCCCGCTTTTTTGGGAGCGTGGTGCGTCGCCCGGCGACGGAGCGAGCTCAAAAGAAGGGGGAGGAACAGGCGTCGAGGTGAACGAGGTCAATCCGCGAGGTATCGATCGGTGCGGACGTCGTCGGCACGACGTCTCGCGGGAGGGGGACGGAGGCAAATGGTGGCTCGCGTCTCGAAGAACGACGGCAGTGGCTGTTTTTGCTCTCTCCTCCTGCTCCCCGCTCTTTCATCAGCGGCCCCTGCAGGTCCCTCGCTTCTTCCTCTTTTCATCGCACAACAGTTTCGCGTGCGCCTCCCCCCCCGCGAGCTCTATCAAGATGGCTGTCGGGAGTGAGTCCTTCGACCCTCGGGCGCAAAGACGCCGGCGACCGCGCGCGCGCGGGACCCTCCCCTGATCCTCCCCCCTCCTTGACGGCGCCCGCCCGCCTGCACGCCGGCACTCTTTTCGCCCGGCCGATCGTGTGAACGGGCCACTTTGCGGCGGCTCCCGGTCACCGTGACGCGCTGGCGCTCGATCGGCGGCTTGACGAGAGATGGCGGTCGAGGAGGAGGAGGAGCAGAAGTTTTGCTGCTGCTGTTTTGGTGCGCGCGGTCCCTCTCTCGGTCACGCGCTCACGCCCGTCCCTCCGCGCCCCTCAAACACCCCTCCAACACCCGCAGAGAACAAGCGCATGTCCAAGGGCAAGGGGAAGGGCAAGAAAAAGGCGTAAGTAGTTCTTGGCTCTCCGTCTGCGGCGATCAGAGGGCAAAAAAAGGAGGAGGACGAGGGGCAAGTGGCGGCAGCAGCAGCAGCAACAGAGCGCGCGCGCGAGCGTTCCCTCTTCCTACCGCCGGCAACACAGGACGGTTGCATATGCGGCGACGGATCGTGGGCAGAAACGGGCGCGCGTGCGACCCTGGCAGACACCGTCCCACACACCCTGATTGGCCGGCGCGCGCCGTTCGCCCGTCGGCGCCGCTGCCCGCCGCGCGTCTGTCCTCTCTCTCGCTCGACGCAACAAACAACACGCGGCGCTCACCCCGCCTCCCCCCCCACACCAACAAACCAAACAACAACAAACCCACCGAAACAAAACAGCTCCGACCCCTTTGCCAAGAAGGACTGGTACGACGTGAAGGCCCCCTCCATGTTTGCCGCGCGCGCCATCGGCAAGACCCTCGTCACCCGCACGCAGGGCACCAAGATCGCCTCGGACGGCCTGAAAGGCCGCGTCATCGAGGTCTCGCTCGCCGACCTGCAGAAGAACGAGGAGGACGCCTACCGCAAGATGAAGCTGCGCGTCGAGGACGTCCAGGGGCGCCACTGCCTGACCAACTTCTGGGGCATGGACTTCACGACGGACAAGCTGCGCAGCATGGTGCGCAAGTGGCAGTCGCTGATCGAGGCCACCGTTGACGTGAAAACCAGCGACGGCTACACCCTGCGCATGTTTGCGCTCGCCTTTACGAAGAAGCGCCCGGGGCAGGTGAAGAAGACGGCCTACGCCCGCTCGTCGCAGGTGCGCCTCATCCGGCGCAAGATGGTCGAGATCATGGCGCGCGAGGCCTCGGCGTGCGACCTCAAGGACCTGGTCGCCAAGTTCATCCCCGAGGCGATCGGCAAGGAGATGGAGAAGGCGTGCCAGGGCGTCTACCCCTTGCAGAACGTGGCGGTGCGCAAGGTCAAGGTCCTGAAAGCGCCCAAGCTGGACGTGACCAAGCTGATGGAGGTGCACGGGGACTACGCGGCGGAGGACGCGGCGCAGGCGGCGGCGGCGGCGGCAAAGGCGGTCGAGCGGCCGGCGGCCGAGGCCGAGGCGGCGCCCGAGGCGGCGGCGGCCGAGTGAAGTGGTGAGCGCCGAGGACGGTTATATTTCTTTGTGCTCGGGGCCTCTCGCTCCGGCATGAGCGCACCAATCTCCGACTCGGTTGTTGGGAAGGTCCCTTTGTTTGTTTGTAAGCAAAACAGCCAGAATCCTCGTGCTCGACGCCGTCGTCGTTTTGTTTTTTGACCCGGCAGCAGTCGAGCGCGACGCCGCGGGCCAGGCACTCGTCGGCGAGCTCGGGGAGTTGCAGCAGCCGGTGATCACCGCACACGCGCACGAAACTTCGACGGGCCTGATGCTCGGGATGTGGTTGGAGACGAGCACCGGGCGCGCGCGTGCTCTGCTAGTGCGGTTCGCCTCGAGCGCCGACGACCCCGCGCCACGCCCTGTCGACCCGGATTATCTGGACGCGCTGATCGGCAGCACCGGGGGAGGACGCGCGCGACCCCGCCGATTACAGCAGGTTTCGGGGAGCGTGGACGCACCAGGCGCCATCAGCGGCCGCGCTCGAGGCAGCAGCGGCAGCGGCGGTGCCGTTTACGGTCGCGGTCGAGGCGGCGGCGGAGGAGGTGGCGGCGGCGCGGACCGCGGCAGAAGCGGCGACCGAGCGCTTGCGGCTGGCCGAGGAGGAGGCAGCGGCGGCGGCGGCGGCGGGAGAGGATGTGGAGGAAAGAAATTTGGCCCAGAGCGAACGGAGAAGGCAGCACAAAGCTAAAGATTACGCGAGTGCCGTCGCCCAGTGCCGCCGCCACAAAAACCTTCTGATCAAGCGGCAATTGGCCGGAGCAGGCGGCGGCGGCGGCGGCGGCGGCGGCGGCGGCGACCCGGGCGGCGGCCGAGGCGGCGCCGGCCGGGGCGGAGGCCGAGGTGGCGGCGGCGGTGGCGGCGGCCGGGGTGGAGGCCGAGGCGGCGGCGGCGGCCGAGGCGGCGGTCGAGGCGGAGGCGGAGGCGGCGAGGGAGGTGGCGGGGGCGGGGGCAGGGGCGGCGAAGGAGGCGGCGGAGGCGGGCGGGTCTGGGCCAGCGGCGGCGGCGGCGGCGACGGCGGCTCGTCCTCGGCAGCCCGCCGCTCCACGCGCTCGCTGCGGTCCGCGCTCGCCCGGGGCGGCGACCCGAGCTACGCCGAGTCGGACGACGACGACAGCGGCGACGGCAGCGGGGGGCGCGGGCGCGGGAGGCGGGCAGGGCGCCGGCGCGGCGGCGGGCGCGGCGGAGGCGCCTCCGCCGCGTCCGCGGACGACGGCGAGTACGAGCCGTCCGACGACGGCGGCGGCGGGGGCGGCGGCGGCGGCGGTCGCGGCCGCGGCGGCGCGGGTGGGCGAGGCCGGGGCGACGGCCGAGGCGGCGGCGGCGGCAGTGGCGTGGGCGGGCGAGGCCAGGGTCGCGGCCGAGCCGGCGGCGGCGGCAGCGGCCGAGGTGGCGGTGCGCCGGCCGCGGCGGGCGACGGCGTGGGGCCGAGCGGCGCGGCGGCGGCGGCGGCGGCGGGGGCTGCAGGCCGCGTGCTCACGGACGCCGAGTGGCCTGTAGGTCGCGCGCGCCGTTGCGCCACGGCGCGCGCGCTGCCTGCTGCTGCTGCTGCTGCTGCTGCTGCTGCTGCTGCTGCTGCTCCTGCTCCTCGCGACGACGGCGGCGGTTCTGGCGGGTCTGGCGGCGGCGGCGTGAGACGATTCTTGCGCTCCCCCCCCCCGCTCGACAAAAAAAAGCGACAAAAAAAAGCGGACAAGGCGGTGTCGCTCGTCGGTCGGCGTCGTTCCGACGCTTCTCGCGCTTTTGCCCCCCCCGGCCCCTTTTAGAAACAACCCCAGTGCCGCTTCTTACATTGAGTAAACGGAGGAAGGAACGCGCGATACTGACAGCGTTCACCGCGCGGGCTCGACGTGCACGCCGCGGAGTGTTCTCTTGCTTACAGCGGCAAGCTGCCGCAATTTCCGCAAGAGGGTCGGGAAAAACGGGGGGGAGGATGTCGTCAGGGAATGCGAGCTGCGTCAGGTGAGTAGACGGGAGAGGTAGGTGCGTGGTACAGAGTGCTGCGGGGTTGGGGTGTGCGTTTCCCGTCGTCAAAGAACGAGAGGAGAACGCGGCGCGGCGGGGAGCGAAGGAAAAAAAAGGGGGGGGTTGTCGTCAGCGGTCGGATCGCAACAGAGAGCAAATCGGGGGACGGGGAGCAAATCGGGACGGGGGGAGCAAAGGATCGGAAGGGGCGGAGGTTGGGGGGCGGACCGCAGCCACCGGTTGTCGTCGTCCCTACCTCCGGCGCGCCGCCACGATCCCCCGCACGCCCGGCTGCTGCTGCTGCGCGGCGAGCAGGAGCGCGCGGCGCTTTGGCGCGGCCGCCGGCGCCGGCGCCGGCGCGGGGGGTGGCTTGGCCGCCGCCGCGGGTGCCGGCAAAGGCGACACGTCCTCGTAGTCGGCCTCCTGCGCGTCCGCCGCGGCGGGCGTCGCGGCGGCGGGCGGCGTCGCGGGCGCGGGCGTCGCGGCAGGCGTCGCAGCGGGGGGGCCGGGCGTCGCGGCAGCGGGCTTGGCGGCCAGCGCGGCCGGCGGCGCGGCCGGCGGCGTGGCCGGCGGCGTGGCCGGCGGCGGCGGCGGCGGCGGCGGAGGCGGCGGCGGAGGCGTGGCCGGCGGCAGCGTCCCGGCGGCCGGCGCCGGCGTCGCGCCTGCGGCAGGGGCCGCCGGCGCCGCGGGCGCGGGTCCGGGCGCGGGCGCCGGCGCGGGCGTCGGCACGGGCACGGGCGTGGGAACGGGCGTCGGCACCAGCACGGGCGTCGGCACGGGAAAAGGCTCGGCGACGGGCACGCCGAACGGCTGCGGGAAGGGCGAGGCCACGGGCACCGCGTAGGGCTGGGGGAAGGGCACGGCCACGGGCGTGTAGTACATCACCTCGGTCGGGCACACCCAAGCCTGGTTCTGGGGCGGCGGGCCGGAGATGGAACCGTCGGCCGCCGAGCCCGCAAAGGCGCCGGCGTAGGTCTGGCAGGCCGACGGGCACAGCGACGCGTCGTTGGTGCAGGCCGGCAGGCGCGCGGCGCCGCACGCGCAGCGCGCCGGGTACTGCGGCGGGCAGCGCTGCACCTGCTTGGGGCAGGCGCACAGGCCGCCGAGGGTCTTGTAGTTGGAGAGGCAGCCGGGCGGGCAGGTAATAAGGGCCTCGACGACCACGGCGGGGCACGGCGCCTGCGCCTGCTGCTGCTGCTGCTGCATCATCTGCTGCTGGGGGGCGGCCACGCCGTAGCTGCCGATCCCGCCGAGGAAGAGGCCCGTGTACCGGCGCGCGGCGGGCCCGAGCTCCGTGGCCGTCAGCAGCGGCGGCTGCTGCTGCTGCGGGACGCCTGCGGGCGCCGCGCCGGCCGCGTACGCCGCCCGAGGCAGGGGCCGTAGGGGCGCCGGCCGCTGCTGCTGCGCCAGGCGGCGCCGCCGGCCGAACGCCGCCGCGGCCGCCTGCTGGTTGAGCGCCGCCGCCGACGACATGTCGACCATCCCGCCGCCGCCATAGCCGGCGGGCGCCATGCCGCCGCCGCCGCCATAGCCGGCGGCAGCGGCCATGCCGCCGCCGCCGCCGCCGCCGCCGCCATAGGCGACGACGGGGATGGCCTGCGCCTTGCCGATCTGGATGACCTTGCCGCCGAGCGGGTTGAAGTAGGTCGAGCCGCCGATGAACGAGGCGCCGCCGTACCCGCCGCCGCCGCCCCACTGCTGCTGCTGCATCTGCTGCACTTGCATTTGCTGCTGCTGCTGCTGCCCGCACTGCGGTTTTAGGCACTGCACGAGCCCGTCCCTCGGCGCGAGCTGGCTCCCGTCCGGGCACGAGAAGGACGACGCCTGCCGCAGAGTGAAGGCGATCTTGGGCACGCAAAAGCCCGACGGCAGCAGGAAAGTGGCCGTCGTGTCGCCGAGCTCGACTCCGGCGCCCGCCGCCGCGCCGACACCGCCGCCGCCAGCGACGCCGCCGACGCCGCCGCCGCCGCCGCCGCCGCCGCCGATCGCGTTGACGGCGCCGATGGCGACGGCGCCCCCGCTGACGCCCGTGGGGGTGGGCACCACCAGGGGCGGCGCCGCGCCCGCGTCGACGGCCGAGGGGGGGAAGCCGCCGGCCGACGGGAAGACGGCGGCGGCCGAGGGCGTGGCGACGCCGGCCATCGTTCCGCCCGGGCCCGCCACCGCGACGGCCGAGGCCGACCCTGGCGCCGAGATTTGCGCCGAGGCGGCGCCCGGGAGCGCCTGGATGCCGCCGAGGACGCCTTGGCCGACGATGGTGGCGGCGCCGGGGCCCGTGACGGTGGCCTGAGTCTGTTGTTGTCGTTCCCGGCGTTTGTTTCGGGGGCGGGTTTTTTTTGCTGCCGGTCAGCTGGCGGCAGAGCGGCGGCAAGCGAGCGAGCGAGCGAGCGAGTGACGATTGGGTTTCTGCAGCGCGTGTATCTACTGGGCGCTCGATGCTTGGGGCGCGCGCAGAAATAAAGGAGCTACATGGCCGCATCATTCCGTTTGCTGCGACCAATCGGCGACAGGGGGCGCGCGCTGTGCGCGAGCGGAGGGCCCCCGCTCTGTCACTGTCTCGCGGCTCTGGCTCTCTCTCGGCAGTGAGAGCCCGCCCCCCCTTCTCGTGAAGACACAAAAGACGCGCGGACACGCACCTGCGCGCTCGCCGTCGCGAGCATGCAAGCGGCGAGGACGGCCGCCGCGGCGGCCATGGCGCCTCGCCGCGCCATGGGCGCTATGATGATGAGGGAGACGATTGGACTGAGGAGGAAGAAGCTGGGGGTTTGCTCTTCCTTTTTTTGTCAATGAAACGGGTTTCCGATGAATGGGGTTCGCGAGAATGGGGAGGAAAGAGGCGGGTGCAAGTAGTAGCGTGTGTGTGTGTGTGTGTGTGTGCGGGGTTCGTGCGAGGCGCGCTCCCACGACCGGAAAGGAGCAGCGATGCCCACGCCCAGCCGGCGCCGAGAGACGCCGGCGAACCCGCCCCTTCTCGCCCGAACCGAGAAGCCGACACAGCCCCACAGCCCATCCTCGTCGAGAGAGTCACAAAGAGACATTCGTTTTTGCGTGTCTGTTGCTGAGCCACTGTACACCTGGAAGGGGAACACCCCCGAGCAGAGAAAGAACAAAATGAGCTGTGGTGAGAGGAAAACGACACGACACGACACGACGCCCGAAAGAAAAACACGCCGCGCGCCCCCCCCGCGAATGAAGCCAAATCCACACTCTCTCAGACCAAATCAAATCAGGCCGTCCCCTCGGCCGTGCCCGCCGCCCCCCCGCCGATGTAGCGCAGCAGGATGCCGTCGTTGCCCAGGATGAACCCGTGCTTGGCCCCCCCCTTTCCGTCCGACCCGCTGAACTTGATCGCGTAGAGGTTGCCGGCGACGTCGTCCGTCGAGCGGTCGCGCTTCCACGACGCGCCGCCGTCGGTCGACTTGAACAGCGACCCCGACCCGCCGCACGCGAACGCCACGTCGGGCGACGCGTACGAGATGTCCAGCAGGCCGAAGCCGCGGCTCGACAGCTTGGCGTTGGCGAACCCGGGCGCCTCGACCCCGCCGCCCGTCGCCAGCAGCACGTCGCCGCCGCGCGTGGTCACCCAGAGGCGGCCGTCGCTGGTCCAGCCCATGTTTTGGAGTCGGCGCGCGGCCGGGCGGTTGTGCGGCTGCCAGTAGGCCTGGCCCGCGGTCCACGTCATGTAAAAGTTGCCGCGCGAGCTCACGCCCACGTAGTCCCCCGTGGCTGGCGAGCGCGACACGTTGCTGAACGACCCCTCGTAGTAGGATGCGCCGCTGATGCCGCTCGAGACGGTGCGGTTGAGCGTGGCGTCCACCGTCTCCTGCACGGCGGCCGCCCACGTGTACGCGGCGTTGTCCGTCACGTAGATGGCGCCCTGGTCGGTGGTGAGCTCCGCCTGGCCCTTGTCCCCGGGCAAAGCGGTGATCAGCAAGGGGGCGCCGGGCAGCTTGTTGGACAAGGGCACGCGCTCCCAGGCCTTGCCGCCGTCGGTCGTGTGCAGCAGGATGGCGGGCTTGCCGACGATCCACCCCTCGTTGCCCGCAAAGCTGAGCGACTGGAAGCGGTAGTTGAACCCCTCGTCGCGCGCGGCGTCGACGTTGCGCGGCGCCCACGTCTTGCCGCCGTCGAGCGTCTCGAGCAGCGTCTGCCGAGTGCCGAGCAGAAAGCCGTGGTCCGGGTCGGCCCCCGTGAACCCGATGTCCAGCAGCACCACGCCCGGGTCGACGGGGAGCTCGACCTGCTCCCAGTCGGCGGAGAGGACCTTGTTGACGCCGGCGGCGCGGGCGGGGCGGGGGAGGGCGAGCTGGGGCGCGAGCGCGGCGGCGACGCCGAGCGCGGCGCCGGCGGCGAGGGCCGAGCGGCGGCCGGCGGTCGGCGCCGGCGAGGCGGCGGCCGCAGAGGGGGCGCTGGTCGAGGCGGCGGCGGCGGCGGGGGCGGCGGGGGCGGTGGCGTCCTCGGCGGTGGTGGCGCGGGCGACGACGGCCGGGCGGGCGGATGTGGTCGTCGGTGCGGCGGTGGCTGTCGATCGTGTTTTGAGAGGTGCTGGTTGGGTCGTGGTGTTGGGGGCGTGAGGAGACGGTCGGAGGCGCGGGTGAGGAGACAGATCCCAGCAAGGGGAAGGAGAGAGTGTCCGCGCCGCGCGCGCAGTGAGGGGCGGGTGCCCCCGGCCACGGGCGAATCCGGGCGTGCGAGGGTCTCACCTTGCCGGCGGTGTGCGACCGCGGGCGACGCGCCCTTCAAGTGCAGCGCCATTGAGGGCGGAATCCTCTAGAGGGAGGGGGAGTTTGTGGTCGTTTTGGGAGGGGTGGCTAATCGTTTGGCGAAGGCGTGTGAGAGGGAGCACTGCGCTAGGTTGTTGAGCGGTGGGTTGGGAGGCTTAATGAGTGCTGTGTCGCGTCGAGGGCTTGGGAAGAAAGGGGACTTGAGCGCGTGCAAGCGAGAACGAGGGCCAGACACAGCGGAAAAGCGCGCGCGAGGTGGCGGCAGGTCGGCGGCAAGCGGCAGCGAGTGGCGAGCGGCACGCCTCGTCGCACGGCGCTCGCGCTCCCCGCACTCGTTCGATCGACTGTGTGTGTGTGCATCATCGTGGTACACCCCCGTACACTTTTTTAAGCAACGGTACATCATCGTGGTACGAAACTAAATCAGCCGCCGCCGCCGCCGCCGTCGCTCTTGCCGCCGCCCCCGGTGCTCCGCCGGACCAGCAGTGCCGCCCTCTCGGCGGCGGCCACCGCCCGCACGCCCGGCGGCCTCGGCGCGGTTGCCGCCGCCGCCCCCGCCCCCCGCGCCTCCCCGTCCTCCTTGCCCGCTCCTCCTCCTCCCCTCTTGCTCCCCGCCCGCGCCTCCTCCTCCGCCGCCGCCGCCGCCATCGCCGCCTCCTCCTTGTCCGCCGCCCGCCGCCAGCCGTAGTGGAGCGCGCCGCACAGCGCCAGCGCGTACCCGGCGACCTGCGCCCGCCGCACGGCGGCGCCAAACACCAGCGCGCTCGCCGCGACCAGCAGCGCGTCCTTGGCGACGCCCGCCACGTTTAGGCTGAGCGCGCCCGCGCGCCCGACCAGCGCAAAGATGGTCACGTTGAGGGCGAGGGCCGAGAGGGCCGAGGCCGCCAGCGGGAGCAGGAGCGGCGGGGGGGAGCCGGAGGCGGCAAGGGGTACGCGTGCGGCCGAGACGAGGGCCGCGAGGCGCCGGCCCTCGAGCGCCGCGGTCGCCGGCACGAGGAACAGGAGGCACGCGGGCGACACGAGCGCCATCATCTGAACGGGACTGATCTTTCGGGGGGCGGAGGCGGTGGGGGGGCCGCCGCCGCCGCTGCCGCCGCCGCCGCACGAAGGAGGCGGCGCCGGAGGCGGCAGCAGCAGCCGCTGCACCAGCACCAGGCGCGCCGACTCGCACAGGATAGAACCGATCTGCAGCGCGACGCCGGCGCCGTCGAACCGCGCCTCGGTCGCGCTCGCGACTGCGACGCCCGCCGCGACGACGGCCGCCGCCGCGAGCGTGGCGTGCCGGGCGGGCTCGACGCCCGCGGCGACGCCGGCGCCGTACACGACCAAGGGCGACAGCGCCTTGAGCATCTGGATAAAGTGCACCTCGAGCCGCAAATAGGCCGCGTTTCCGGCGGCGAGGGATAGAGCAAACAGCAGGCCGACGGGCAGGACTTGCCGCCGCCAAGCGCGGGGGCCGAGCAGCGGCGAGAGCGCGGGCGCAAAGGCGGCGGCCGCGGCGGCGCAGACGCCCTGGTGCAGCGTGGTCAGGGCGAGCGGGAGGGGAAAGACGGCCTCGAGCACGTGCTTGTTGAGGAGGACGACGCCCGCGCTGACCAGGATCCACGCGAGCGTGATGCTGTTTTGTTGTTGTATTCGTTTATCGTCGTCGTTGTTCGGGGGGCGGCGGGCGGGCGTGAAGGGCGGAGCTGTTTGTTTTGGCGGACGCACGACGAGCGCAAGGGAACGCCACGCCGGCCGCCGACAAAACGGCGCACCCAGTGTTTCCGGGGCGGCGGCGGGCGGGCGTGAAGGGCGGGGCTGCTGGTTTTGGCAGACGCACGACGAGAGCAAAAAGGGGGCGCCACGCCGGCCCTCGTGGCGCGCCGACAAAACGCGCGCCGAGTGTTCAAGGGGTCGGGCTGTTCTTCCGCCGCACCTGTACACGGCGAGGCGGTCGCGAGCGGAGCGCGTCGCTGCCGTGCCACTGTCCGCCATGTCATCTCGCGGCTTGCGATTGTTCGATCGGAGTGTCGCCACGTTTGGTTTTTGAAACTTTTTTTGTGAGAGGAGGGGGGCCCAAGGGAGAAAAGAGGAGAGGAGACGGCAGCACAGTTGCTGTCTGCCTGCCTCTCTCTTTCCAAAACCCGCCGTCCCTCACGCTCACGTCACACACGCCCGCACGCGTGACACGCGCATTCTTCCTATACGCGCGCCCCTCCCCTCCTTCCCTCCCTCCCTCTCTCTCTCTCTGTTGATCGCTCGCGCGCTGCCCTCTCTGCAATCCTCCGGAGCAACCCGCCCAGCACCGCCCGCCAGGTCGCATCGAACCTGCGCCGACGCGCCCGTGCCTAGTACCCCCCTCACCCACGCACCGCAGGAAACGGCCGAGGCGGCAGGCATGCGGCGGCACCTCGCGTCGAGGCTCGCGGCGGCGGCGGCCTCGGCGGTGGCCACCGTCGCCGCCGCCGGTGGCGGCGGTGCTGGCGGCGCCAGCGCTGCTGGTGCTGCTGCTGCTCCCGCCGCGCGGGCGTCCGGCGTCACAGCGGCGACCTCGGCTCGCGGCGCGGCCAGGAGATCAGCTGCGACCAGCAGTGGCGGCGGTGGCGGCGGAAGCAGCGGCAGCAGCGGCGGCGGCGGCGGCGGCGGCGGCGCCGCCCCCGCCTCAAACGCCGGCGGCCGCGCCGCAAGCGGCGGCGCCCCCGCCCTGCCGATGAAGTCGATGCTCGACATGTCGTTCGCGCACCCGGGCGCGGCGGGCGAGGTGCTGGGCAGCGCCGCCGAGGCCCGCCTGCAGACGCTGCAGGCGTCGGCCGCGCACGAGGGCGCCGACGCGGCGGCAGCCGCGGGCGCGGCAGCGGCGGGCGCGGCGGCGGCGGCGGGCGCGGGCGGCCGCTCGGCCGCGCGCCGCGCCCTGAGCCTGGCGTCGGACGCGGCCGTCGTCGCGGGCCTGTGCGCCGTGGCCGCCGGGGGCTACCTTTACGCGCGCCACCCGGTCGCCGAGGTTGAGGCCATGCTCGCGGACGCGCGCGAGCGCGCGGGCTACGCCGCCGAGGAGCGGCGGCTCGCAGCAGAGCTCGAGGCGGCGGCGGCGGCGCTGGCGCTGGCGGCGGCGGCCGACGAGGCGCGGCGCGCGGCGGACCTGGCGGCGGCGGCGGCGGACTCGAAGCGCCTGTTCAAGGGGCTCGGCCGGAAGAAGAAGCAGGCGGCGGCCCCCGCCGCCGCTGCTGCCGCTGCTGCAGAAGTCTCCCCTGCTCCTGCAGCCGCCGCCGCCGCCGCCGCCGCAGGACCAACCCCCCCGCTGCCTGCCCTCGACCCCTCCGCCCCCCCGGCCCCTTCGCCGTCCGCCCTCGCCAAGGCCCAGGCCTGGCTCCTCGCGCGCTACCTCGACCTCGCCCGCCCCCTCGACGCCAAGGTGCGCGAGTACGCCGACCCCCCTTGCGACAGCCTGCTGCCCGACCTGCCGCCCGAGCACCGCGGCCGCGTCAAGACGCTCGTCGTCGACCTAGAGGGCGTCCTCACGCACAAGTCTTGGTCGCGCGGGCGCGGGTGGACCGTCTACAAGCGGCCCGGCGCCTCGGAGTTCCTGCGCGGCGCCGCGCAGTACTACGAGGTGGTCGTCTACACGAGCGAGCCGAGCATGTACGCGGACCCGGTCATAAATCGGTTGGATCCCGAGCGCTCGGGCGTGGCGTACCGCCTGTACCGCCAGGACACGCAGTACACGCCGGGGGGCGCGCACGTGCGCGACCTGTCCAAGCTCAACCGGGACCTGTCGCAGGTGTTGCTGCTGGCGTGCGACGCGGACGCGTGGGCGTTCCAGCCGGACAACGCGCTCAAGCTGCGGCCGTGGACGGGGCCCGACGGCGGCGGCGCGGGCGGCGGCGGCGAGGGGGCCCAAGGAGGGGCCAAGGACGAGGCCCGCCCGCCCGCTCCTCCCAACAAGCAGGACACGACGCTGCTCGACCTGATCCCCTTTTTGCAGATGGTCGCGACCAAGGGCGTGGCGGACGTGCGCGACGTGGTGCGCGCCTACGACGGCGAGGGGGACGTGGCGGCGGCGTTCCGGCGGCGCATGGCGCGGCTGGCGGCGCGCAAGCAGCAGCAGCCGGCGCAGGGAGGGGGGGCGGGCGGAGGGCGCGGGTGAGCGTGCAAGACAGGTCGCGGCGCCGTGCGCGGAGCTGCTCTCGCCGCGTCCCGTTTTGCTTCTCGGCACGACGCCGCCGGTGCCTCGGGCTCTTTGCTGTTACGTCCCCCCGACCGCACGCGCGCTCGCAAGTTGTATGTGTGTAATCGACGGAACAATCGGCGCGAGTGAGTGTCCGTCTTGTTCGCGTGTGCGTTGTGGTCCTTTCTTCTTCAAAAAAGAGGGAGGGGGCAGCGCGGGCGGGCGAGGCGCGTTTCCTCAGGCGGCCGTTCCAGACTGGGGGGCCTTTTGGCGTTCCGCGCATGTGCGAGAAGAAGGGGGAAAACAAACGGGAGCGGTGGAAACACACACGTGCAAACAAGAGAGGGCGCAACATGCGAGGGGCGGCTCGCCGTAAAGGGCGGCGGCGAAATAAAGGGCATTCGTTTAGGTCGGAATTGTTTTGATTTTTGTTTTTCGGGGGGGCGGCGCGCGGCAAAAGCGAGAGAGGAAGCGGGAGCGCGCCTGGTTGTTGTTGTTGTTGTTTTTCCACAAGACGAAATACAAACCCGAAGGGTGGGAAGGGGGGGGTGGGATCAGCGGCGCGTCGCCGGCGGCGGCGGCGGCGCGAGCGGCGCGGGCGCCATGGGCCGCGCCGAGGGGGCGCCGTCCAGCCCCCCCCCCGGGCCGTGGTGCCCGTGCGGGAAGGCCGGCGTCGCCGCGGGCGGCGGCAGCGCCGTGGCCGCGCCCGCCAGCGCAAAGGCGGGCGTGGCGGCGGGCGGCGGCATGGCGGCGGCGGCCGCGGGCGCGCGGCGCGGGGGCGGGCGCATGGCGCCGCCGCCTCCTGCCGCCTGCTGCTGCTGCTGCCCGTGCCGCGGCTGCTCCTCCTCCCCCCCACCTTCCTGGGCCCCGCCGCCGCCCGCTGCCGCCGCCCCCGCCTGCGCCTGCGCATGTGCCGCCGCCGCCTGTGCCGCCGCGCTCTGCAGCGCCGCCATGCCTGCGCCCGCGTCCTGCTTGCGGAACTCGGTGAGCGTCGGGTAGATGTTCTCAAACGCCTGGTAAATCTCCGACCGGTGCTTGGCCCCCGTCAGCACCACCTTGCCCGACACGAACACCAGCAGCACGATCTTGGGCTGCTTCATCCGGTAGATCAGTCCGGGAAACAGCTCCGGCTCGTACGTCGCAAAGTAGCCGTGCGCGTACGCCAGCCCCTCGAGGCGGATGGGAAAGCGCACGTCGCACGACCCCACGATGTTCTGGATCTTGAACTCCTGGAACTCGGCCTCCTGAAACCCGAGCTTTTGCACGATGCGGCAGTACTTGCGCGCGGCCAGGCGGGCGTCGGCCTCGCTCTTGGCGCCCGTGCACACCATCTTGCCGCTGCCGAAGATCAGGGCCGTGGTCTTGGGCTCGCGGATGCGCATGATGACGGCGGCGAAGCGCTGTTTGCGGGGGGTGGTGGGGGTGGGTGGGGGTGGGGGTGGGCGAAGGGGTCGTTTTTCGTTTTTCGTTTTTCGTTTTTCGTTTTTTTTCGAGCAGAGGGGCGTTTTGGCGCGCCCTCTCTCTCTCTCCCCATCGCTCTCTCCGCCCTCCCTGCTGCGCCATCTCTGCTCCTCTCACCTTGGGGTTGTACTCGGCGTTGCGGGCGTGCAGGGCGATCTGCTTAAGGTCGAGCGGCACCCCAAAGTTGACCGTGGCCACCACGTTTTGCAGCTGCGGCACGATCCCGGACGGGTGCACGTTGCGGTCGACGCCGGCGTCGGCCGCCGCGCCGCCGGCGGCGGCAAGGGCGGGCGGCGCGCCGGCGCCGGCCGACGACGATGGGCCCGCGCCGCCGCCGCTGCCGCTGGCTCCTGCTGCTGCTCCGGCGTCCATTCCTCCGCTCGCCGCTCGCTGCTCGCACGCCTCGGGCGCGTGCCACGGGTCCGCCGCCCTCAGGGAGAGCGCCCCTGCCCTCGCTCGGTCGCGCCCCCGACGAAACGGGAGCAAAGACTCTTCCTCTGACTTGCCTCCCTCTCTCTCTCACTCGCCCTCTTTCTCTCCGTGCTCTGCGCGGCACGCTCAGAGGGAGCGGCGAGAGAGAGGAAACGCTGCCGCCGCAGCCGCAGCCGCGTGCGTGTGGGCGTGTGGCGGCGCGTGGCGGAGAAGGGGCGCGGAGGGGACAAAGCTTTGACGAAGAGTGCTTCAATTGTCTTTTGCTCCACTTCCGCCCGCTGCTATGTCGTCGCTTCTCCGCTGCTGCTGCTGTTGAGAGGATAGGGGGTGGAGCCCGAGAGGCGCTTAGTGTGTGTGTGTCTCTCGCTGCTCTCCCTCGTTTCTCCTCTGAAGAGGGAGGGAGAGAGGGAGAGGGGGAGGGGTTAGAGCAAAACAAAGTCAGGGATCGATTTTGCCTCATCTTGTGCCCCTCGACCGCCCTCCTCCCCCCCCACCCCACCTCCACGCACAATGCCGAAACGCACCACATCCAAGGCTGCCCTCCAGCGCCTGCCTGCCCCCTTTAGTTTCTCGTAGTTCAAGTGACTCCCCCCCCGACCTCGACCCTCGCGTTTTCCTCTCCCCTCCCTGAACACCAAAAAGCACGAGAACGCCGCGCGCCTTGGCGCGCGCGCGGCTCCGTTTCGCGGGCGCGGAATCCCGACTCTGGAAAAAGGGGGGGCGACCCCTCTGATGGTACGATTCAATTGACGGCGAGGCGACGGCCTCCTCGTCTGGCAGACAGCGGGAGGAAGAAGCTGGAGGGGGTGGGAGGGGGGCCTCGCCTCCGCCCGGGCCATCGCCCGCCCGAGCCTCCTCGACCCTCCGAATGCGTAGGAACGATTTTTGACGTCCGTTTCTGCTGACGGCGTCATAGATTGCGCGCAGATGCGCTCTGGAGACGACAGGCGCGGGCGCCAAAAAAAACACCTCCTACTCCTTCATCGACGACAGACGCGCGCGCCCGCTGAAACCCCTTCCCTCCCCATCCGCCCCACCCCCATCGACCTCGTCCACCCCACAGGCGCGCCGCCCCCGAAAGTAAACCGGGGGCCTCAACCCGCGCGGGAACCAGCACGAATGCCGCGCAAGCGGCCCGCGGCCGGGCCGGCCGGCGGCGGCGGCGGCGGCATCGACGCGTCGGCGGCCGCGCCGCGCGGCGCCGGCGGAGGGCAGCCGCCGGGACAACAGCAACAACCGCAGCAGCAACACCAACAAGCGCCGGCCGACCTGCGGCACGTGGCGCCGCGCAGGAGTGCCGGCGCCGGCGGGCCGTCCGCGTCGGCGGCGGCCGCCGCGGCGATGGAGGCATCAGCAGCAGGCGGCGGGCGCCTGCGGAGACCGTGGGGCAGCTTCGGCGGCGGCGGCGGCGGCGGCGGCGGCGGCGGCGGCGGCGGTGACCCCGCGGCGGCGGCGTCGCCCGCCGCCACGGCCGGCCGGGCGCCGACCTCGCCCATCCTGGCGGCGGCGATGATGATGATGGCGGCGGAGGGGATGCCCGAGGGCGGCGGCGCCGAGTACAACGGCGGCGACAACTCGGCCGCGCCCGCCGTCGCCGTGACGACGCTGCCGCCGGGCAGCGGCGCGGGCGGCGGGGCCGCGGGCGGCGGCGGCGCGGCGTGGCCGGCCGCCCAGGCGCCCCCTCCGCCCCAGCCGCCGCTGCCGGCGCCGCCGCCGCCCCAGCAGTTCCCGCCGCCCATCCCGGCCACGGCCGCGCAGCAGCAGCAGCAGCACCAGCACCAGCAGGCGGCGCAGGCGGCGCGGGCGGTGATGGCGGCGGCGGTGGCGGCCCTCGGCGGGCACCAGCAGCAGCAGCAGCAGCAGCAGCAGCAACAGCGACAACAGGGCGGCAGCGGCGGCGGCGCGGCCGAGCGCCGGCGGAGCGGCACGTCCCGCCTCATGGAGGACGACGAGGAGGACGAGGACGACGACGACGACCCGATGGGCTCGGACGACGACGAGGAGGAGGCCGGCGGCAGCGGCGCGGGCGGCGCCAAGGACCAAGGGGACGGCGGGGGCGGCGGCGGCGGCGGCGCAGGCGGCGGCGGCGGCAGCGGGCGGGGGCGAGGGCGCCCTCGCGCCGCGGGGGCCGGTGGCGGCGGCGCGAGCGCAGCCAGCGGCGCAGCAGCGGCCGGGTCGGGCGCGGCAACAGCAGGCGGCAACGACGGCGGGCCGCGGGCCGCCGCCGCCGCCGCCGCCGCAGCAGCAGCATCCCGCCGCCCGCGCGTGCACCTGCAGGGACGCTTCAGCGGCCGGCTCGCCACCAAAGGCGACGAGCACCGGCTCGCCGACGAGTGCCGCCTGCTGGGGCCGCTGCTGGGCGGCGTCGGCCGCCGCGGCGAGGGCTCGCGCCTGACCCTCGCGCGCATCGTGCGCGGAGTCGCCTCGGGGGACGTGCGCCGCCACTGCGAGGCGCGCGAGCGCGCGCTGCGCGAGGCGCGCGTCGAGCTCGAGCGCGTGATGATGGCGGTGACGGTGGCGGCCGCCGACAACGCGCAGCTGCGCGCGCTGCTGGGGTCGTCGGGCGCGGCGGCGCCGCCCCTGCCCGGCCCCGAGTCGGCGGCGGTCGCGGCGGGCGGCGGCGGCGGCGGCCGCATCGGCGCCGTCGCCGCCCCCGGGCTGCCGCCGTTGCCCGCGGCTGCGGGTGGGATGGGCGGCGACGCGGGCGAGGCGGCGGCGGCCGGGGCGGCGGCGGCGGCGGCGGCGGCCGCCGCCGCCGCCGGCAGCGGTGTGCCGGGCCGCCCCTCGTCCGCGGCCGGGGGGGCGGTGTCGCAGGCGCTCGCGGGCGAGATCGACGCGGCCATGGCGGTGGCGGCCGCAGCGGCCGCGGTGCAGCAGCATCACCAGCACCAGCTGCAGATGCAGCAGCAGCAGCAGCAGCAGCAACAGGCCCAGCAGCAGCAGCAGCAGCAGCAGGCGCAGCAGCAGCAGCACCAGCACCAGCAACAGCAGCAGCACCAGGCCGCCGCCGCCGCCGCCGCCGCCGCCGCCGCCACACACGCGGTCGTCGCGTCCAAGGTCGCCGCGATGCAGGCGCACCAGCAGCAGCAGCACCAGCACCAGCAGCAGCAGCACCATGCCGCGACGGCCGCGGCGGTTGCCGCGTTGCACCAGCACCAGCAGGCGGCGGTGGCGGCTCAGAACCAGCAGCAGCAGCACCAGCAGCAGGCGCAGCAGCAGCAAGCGCAGCAGCAGGCGCAGCAGCAGCAACAACAGCAGCAGCAGCACGTTGCCATGGCCGCCGCGGCCGCCGCCGCGCACGCCGCGCACGCCGCGCACCAGCACCAGCAGCAGCACCAGCACCAGCAGCAGCAGCACAACAACAGCGGCCTTTCGCCGATGATGCAGCCGGGCGGCGGAGGGGGCGCGCCGACGGCCTCTGGCGGCGGGCCCGGCGGCGGCGGCGGCGGCGGCGGCGGCCTCGGCCCGCCGAGCGCGTCGCCGGCCATGGCTGCCGCGGCCGCGGCCGTGGCCGCCGCCGCGCACCATCACCACCACCAGCACCACCAGCAGTCGCTCCACCACGCGGCGGCCACGCAGACGGCCAGCGGCAGCCTGGCGCCGAGCCCGCCCTTTGCGTCGCTCGCCGTCGCGGGCACGCCGCCGATCGGCGGCGGCGCTGGCGCCGGCGGGCCGTCACCCTCGGCCGCCGTTGCGCACGCCGCGGCCGTCGCCGCGCACGCCGCCGCCGCCGCCGCCGCGCCGCCCATCGGCCTCGCTGCGGCCGTCACGTCCGCGGCGAGCGGCGGCGCCAACGGAGCGGCAGGCCACGGCGGCAACAGCAACGGCGGCGGCAGCGGCGGCGGCAATGGCGGCAACGGCAGCGGCGGCGGCGGCGGCAACGGCGGCGGCGGCGGCGGCGACTCCCACGCGGCCGCCGCGGCCGCCGCCGCCACGCAGGCCGTCGTCACCAAGGCCCACGCCGACTCGCTGCACGCCACCGCTCACGCCCACGCCCAGCGCGCGCAGGAGGCGTCCCACGCCGCCCACAGCTACCGCGGCACGGCGCAGGCGCTGGCGCAGCAGCACGGCGCCACGGTGCAGCAGATCGAGGCGGTGCGCTCGGTGGCCAGCGCGCAGATGGCCGACCCGGCGGCGGCGGTCCCGCCGCAGGCGGTGGCGGCGCACGCCGAGGCCGAGGTGCACAAGCTGCAGGTGGCGGCGCAGGCGCAGGCGCAGGCGGCCATCGAGGCGCAGGCGGCCGCGCAGCGCGCTGAGGCGGAGCAGCACGCGCACGCGCACGCGCAGGTGCAGGCGCAGGCGCAGGCGCAGCACCTGGCGCAGCGCGCGACGACGCTGGCGCAGCACGCCGAGGTGCTGTCGGGGGCCGCCGTGCAGGTGCAGCAGGCGCAGCAGCAGCAGCAGCAGGTGCAGCAGCTGGCGCACCAGCAGCAGCAGCAGCAGCAGGCGCAGCAGCAGCAGCATCAGGCGCAGCAGGCGCAGCAGCAGGCGCAGCACCAACAGCAGCAGCAGCAGCAGATGCAGCACCAGCTGCAGCAGCACCATTCCGGCGACGCGGCGGTGGCCGCGGCCGCGCACTCGGCGGCCGTGGCGGCGATGCACCGCGTCGCGTCGTCGGCAGGCCTGGCCGCCGCCGCCGCTGCTGCTGCCGCCGCCGCGCCGCCGCCTCTGCCGCAGCCGCTGCTGCCGCCGCCGCCGCCGCCGCCGCCACCCGCGACGGTGCTGGCCCCGCCGCTGCTGCCGCCTCCGCCGCCGCCGCCGGGCGTGCACGCGATGATAACGACGCAGATGTCGGTCGGCGGGCACCCTTCGGCGGCCAGCCCCGTGGCCCTCACGGGCAGCGGCAGCTTCGGCGCCGCTTCGTCGGCCGCCGCCGCCGCTGCTGCCGCCGCCGCCGCCGTCGCCGCAGCGGGCTCGACCGCGGACGGCGCCGTGCAGATCCACCTGCAGCAGCAGCATCAGCATCAGCAGCAGCAGCAGCAGCAGCAGCACCACCACCACGCTGCCGTGGTGGCGGCGATGGCCGCGGCGGCGGGCATGGCGCCCCATGCCCCCGCGCTGAGCGGGGGCCCCGCGAGCGCCGGCCCGACGCCCGGCGGCATGTCGGGCGGCGGTGGCGGCGGCGCTGCCGTGGTCGGGGCGCTCGGTGCGCCGGACGCTACGGCCATGGCCATGGCGGTCGCGGCGGCGGCGGCGCACCAGCAGCACGTGCAGCACCAGCAGCAGGCGCAGCATCAGCAGCAGCAGCAGCACCAGCACCACCAGCAGCAGCAGCAGCAGCAGCAGCAACAGCAGCAGCAGCAGCAGCACCAGGCCGTCGCCGCCGCGGTGGCGGCGGGCGCGGCCGGGCTGCCGCCGCTGCCGCCGCTGCCGCCCAACGCCGCCGCCGCAGCCGCAGCCGCCGCAGCCGCGGCCTCGGCTGCCAGTGGCGGCATGCCCGCCATCACGCGTGAGGGCTCGCTCATCTCGCTCAGTGGAGGCATGGCCCCGGGCGGCCCGGGCACGGCCGCCAGCGCCGCCGCCGCCGCCGCCGCCGCCGCCGCCGCTGGGCTCGCCGGCCTCTGCCCCCCGACGGCGCGCTCCGACAGCACGGGCTCGCTTCACGCGGTCGCCGCCGCGGCCGCCGCCGCCATGCACCAGCAGCAGCAGCACCAGCAGCAACAGCATCAGCACGCCCAGCTGCAGCAGTTGCAGCAGCAGCAGCAACACCAACAACAACAGCAGCAGCAGCAGCACCAGCACCAGCAACAGCACCAGGCCGTTGCGGCCGCCGCCGCGGCCGCCTACGCCGCCGCCGCCGCGCACGCCGCCGGCGCGACGCCGCCCGACTATCACCAGCAGCAGCAGCAGCAGCAGCAGCAGCAGCAGCAGCAGCCGGGCGGCTACCTGGGCGCGCCGCCGCAGGTCTCTCCCGCTGACGCTGCGGCCCTGGCGCACCACCACATGCACCAGCAGGCGCAGGCGCAGGCGCAGCAGCAGCAGCAGCAGCAGCAGCACGCTGTGATGGCCGCCGCCGCCGCCGCCGCCGTCGCGGCCGCCGGCGGCAACGGCAGCAACGGCGGCGCCGGCGCCGGCCACATCGGCATGCTTCCGCCGATTCCCCCCGTCGCCGGGGGGCACCTGCCCCTTCCGCTGCCAGCCGCCACGGGCGCCGCCGCCGCCGCCTCGGCCGCCGCCGCCTCGGCCGCCGCCGCGCTCCCCCCGCTGCCCCCGGGCGCGACAGGGATGACGCCCCTGGCGCCTTTGCTCGGCGGCGGCGGCGGCGGCGCCGCCGGCGTTGGCGGCGGCGCCGGCAACGGCGGCGCCGCCGACACCCCGGTGGGCGCGACGCTCGCGAGCCTCGGCACGGCCACGCCCGGCGGCGGGCTCGGCGACCCGATCGAGGCGGCGCTGCGGCGCACGGCGAGCATTGCCCCGCACGCGGGCGGCGCGCCCATGGCGCCGCCCGAGCCGCTCGGGCCGGGCGCGGCCGGGCCGGGCCCGAGCGGCGGCGGCGGCGGCGGCGCCGGCGCTGGCGGCGGCGCCGGCGGGCCGCTCATGGCGCCCGCCGCCACGGGCGCGGCGGCCGCCGCCGCGGTCGCCAGCTACGGCCCGCCACTGCAGCTCGACCCGGACGCGGTCGACGTGATGATCCTCGCGCCCACGCCCAGCATCGTCGGCATCGGCGCCACGCCGCTCGCCGGGCCCGGCCCGGCGGCCGCAGGGGTCGCCGCCGCGCCGCCTCCGCCGCCGGCCGCTCACGGCAGCGGCGGCGGCGCGGACTGAGGAAAGATCGGGGGGCGCCCACGCTCCGCGACGCCTCAGACCCCACGCGGCTTGTCCCCCCTGTTTCCCCTCGTCATTCCTCCTGCCTTTTGTTTTCCCTGCCGACCCTCTGGTTATTCTTGCGACTCATATTCGTGTCGTCCCCCTCTTTCATGCGCGGGCCCGCCGGGACTGTCCCGCTGCCGCCCCCGATATCGTCGTGTTTTCGGCCCCCGCCCCCTCCTTTTCCTCTCCCCACCCTCTCCCACTCTCTCCCCCCGCCTCCCATGACCAGCGCCCCAGGTTAGCAGACACACAAACATAGACACACACACACCCCTTTCATCACATGATCCCATGCAAGCGCCCGCCTTTTCATTTTTTGCATTCCTCGCCTTGTCTTGTCGTCGAGGAGAGAGAACGCGCCTTTTACCCCCGGCGTCTTTCGCCGCATTTCGAGATCTTCCTGCCACCCGCCACACACACATACCCCATGCGAGCGCGAGTTCCCTTGCCTTCTATCGCGGCCCTCACACTGTAGCAAAACCCCCCCCAAGAATGAGAGGCCGTTCCTAGACCTTTGCAAAAAGCAACGACAACAGAAAACGGGATCGACGCCCCCACGTGTATCCGTAGAGCCCGCGCTTCCGCCGCCGCCGCCGCCGCCGCCGTCGCCGTCGTCCGCTCGTGATTGCAAAATGCCTGGCCCCCTGCAGGCCGCACCCGTGAACATAGCTCCACATCGATCAGTCCCACTCTTTATAGCAAGCGTCGTATCACGCCCTCGTCTCACGCACCGAAGCTCCTTTCTCTCGATTGATAACACGCGCGCGCTCTCTCGTCTCCTCCCGCCATCCCACGCCGCACACTCTCGGCATCAGCAAGCACCGCCTCGAGTACCTCGCTGCTTGATCAGCTAGCCAAAAATGCAGGCTCTGCCGGCGCAGCGGGCGTCGACCCTCGGTGGGGGTCTGCGGCGCTCCACCCCCACCCCCGCGAGGAACGTGCGCGCGGCCGTCGCATTGACGATCCCGGAGGGCTTTACGACGGTACGTACGCGAGTCGTCAAGGAGCTGTGACCCAGCCTTGGCGCGGCGGTCGTTGTCCCAAGCGTCGGCAACGGGAAAGGGAAAGAGAGCGAGAGCCGCCGCCGTTGCTGCCGCCGCCTCTCGTCGGCGAGAAACACACTCGACGCTCGAGGGACGCCGCCGACGCTCGCACACCACACCCCACCTCTCACCCGCAAACACCAACCAAAACCCCCGACGACGACGCAACAAAACACACGCGCGAAACCCAGGTCGCGCCCAAGGGCGACCGCGTCCTCGTCAAGGTCGCCGAGCAGGAGACCACCACCCGCGGCGGCATCCTCATCCCCGCCGCCGCCCAGCGCCGCCCGACCTCCGGCGACGTCGTCTCAGTCGGCGACGGCCGCCCGCCCGACGGCGGCCCGCTGCGCCCCTTCACGGTCGCGCCCGGCGACACCGTGCTCTACTCTAAGTTTGGCTTCATGTACACCGACCTCAAGATGGCCGCGGGCGGGGACGAGTACATCCTCATCCGCGAGGACGACGTCATCGGAACGCTGCCCAGCTCGGGGGCCGTCGCCGACGACATCCCCAAACTGATGCCGCTCGGCGACCGCGTGCTCGTCGCCGTGCAGGAGACGGCCGACGTGACCATCGGCGGCGTGCTCCTGCCGGACAGCGCCAAGGAGCGGCCGCTCAGCGGCACGGTCGTGCGCGTGGGCCCGGGGAGGTGGGACCAGGCGCTCAACGGCGGCGAGGGCGGGCGCACGCCGCCGGGGGTGCAGGAGGGCGACCGCGTGCTCTACTTCAAGTATGCGGGCGACGCCATGGAGACGCCCGCGGGCGAGCAGTTCATCGTGCTGCGGGGCGACGACCTGCTGTGCAAGACGGGCGCGTGATTGCTCGTGTTTCTTTTGTTGTCGGCGGCGGCGGCGGGTGACGGCTGATCCGTCTCGATTTGCGACAAAGGGCGCGCGCTTCGCGTTTTAGTTTTGCTTGGTAAAACCGGTAAAAGAAAAGAGCTATCTTTTGTCATCTCTCGTCACGACGCGCAGCCCAAATCGCTCCCGCAGCAACAGGGCCACGTTCTGCCCCGCCACGCCCGCGCGCACGATGCGCGCCTCCCCATTGCCGCCGCCCGCCACGCGCGACAGGTCGACGACGGTCGAGCCCTCCGCGGACGGCGTCGCCACGGGCCCGCCGTCAAACACGGCGGCGAGCCGCGGCCACAGCTCGCGAAAGTCGCCCGCGCGCAGCGGCTGGAGCGCGGCGCCCGACGCGTTGGCCGAAGTGAGCGCGAGGGCGCCGACCGCCGGCGGCGAGCCGGGCGCCGCGGCGTCCTTCTCGCGCGCGAGGGCGCGGCACACGCCCCTCGTGAACTCGCAATTGGGAACGCGCGCACCGATCAGCCCCGTCGCGCCGAGCGCCCCGAGCGCCAGAGCCGCGGCGGCGCCCCCCTCCTCCTCCTCCTCGTTGCGTCGGGGCCGAAGGAGCACCGTCACGGGCCCGGGCAGCAGCGCCTCGAGCAGGCCTTCCGGCAGGCCCTGCGTGTGGGCGACGGCGGAGACGTCCGCCACCTCGGCGACGGCGACGGCCAGCGGGCTGGCGGACGCGTCGCGGCCCTTGACCGCCTTGAGCGCGCCGACGGCCTCTGCGCTGCAGGCGTCGGCGGCCAGGCCGTAGAGCGTGTCGGTCGGCAGGGCGACGACGCCGCCGCGGGCGAGCCGGCGCGCGGCGGCCAGGCGCGCCCCGCGCGCCGCCACGGGCAGGACGACACAGCCCGCCCCGCCGCCGTCCTCCCCGGCCGGCCGCGGCTCCTCCCGCTCCTGCCCGCCGCCGCCGTCGTTATCGGCAACGGTTGCCGCCTCCCCCGCCGCCGCCGCCCACTCGAAATCAAACACGATCGCGAGGTGGTCCGAGGGGAAGCTCTCGCTCGGGATGAACGAGGCCAGCAGCGCCTCGGGCGGGGCCGGCAAGACGCGCCGCACCCGCAGGTCCGCCGGGTCGTGCCAGACGTAGTCGAGCAGGGCCCTGTAGCCGCTGGTGAAGTTGGTGTAGGGCGTGCGGAGCCCGTCCGCGGAGCGCAGCGGCGCAAAGGGCACCGAGACGGCGACGCCGACGACAGAGGGCAGACCAGTGGCGGCGGCCTGGTCGGCGGCGGCAGGGGCGGCGGCCGCAGAGGGCTGCCCGGCGGCGGGCGTGTCGGCAGCGGGCGCTCCCCCTGCAGACCCTCCGCACCCTGCGTCCACCGCTGCCGGCGGGTCGGCCACCCCTCCCCCGCCGTCCGCGTCCGCGTCCACCGCCGTCTCTCCGCCATACTCGTCCTCGCCCTTGCCCCACCTAAACGCCGCGCCGCACCGCCAGTCCCAGTGGTCGCGCGGCAGGGCGCCCGTCGTCAGCAGCTCCACGACGCCCGGCACGCCGTCGTTGAGGTCGCTGTTGAGGTCGCCGACGAAGAGCAGGGCGGCCCGGCCCATATCCGAGAGGCCTCGCGCCAGGCGGCGGGCGGCGGCGGCGGCATCCTCGCCATCCTCCGCGGCCCCCCGTTCGCCACCGCCGCCGCCGCCGGCCTGCCCGCGCCCGGCGACGCCCGCCTCCCAGTCGCTCAGGGCCGCGGCCGCCTCGCCCAAGATGGCCGCCGTGTGCATCGTCCGGATGTGCGGGGCGTAGGGGTGGAAGAAAAGGTGGGTGTTGGAGACCAGGAGAGGCCGCGGGGCGGGCGGCCGCACCTCGCCATCGCCGCCATCCTCCTCTTGGCCACCGCCGCCCTGCCCTGCGCCGCCGCCGCCGCCGCCGACGGGCAGCAGCAGCGTCACCTGCGCGATCGTCGTCACCTTTTGCAGCGCCTCGGCCAGCGCGGGCGAGGCGTCGATCAGCGGCGCAAACTGCGCGAGCGCGCCGTTGCCTTGCCCCTTCGCCGCCGCCGCTCCCGCCGCCGTCGCCGCCGGCGCGCCCTGCCCCCACTCCGCGCCAAACGCCCGGCGCAGGTCGACGTCCCGCGCCGCCCCGAGCGAGAACTTGGACGCCCGCCAGAACGTGGCCGACCCCTCGCGCACGCGCCCGAGCTTGCTGGTGTACCGCCCCTCGTAGCCGAGGCGCCTCAGGTGCGGCAGGTAGTAGTCGCTGAACGCGGACGCGTCGCATTCCTGCAGGCAGCAGACGTCGGCGCCGTGCGCGCGCAGCTCTGCGAGCACCAGCTGCCGGCGGTACTCGGCGGCCAGGAAGCGCGGGGGGCAGTAGCCGAAGAGGACGTCGCGGGCGTAGGCGTTGGCGGCGTACTGGTTGGCGAGGATGTTGTAGGACAGGACGCGGAAGGAGGAGGAGGGGGGGGAGGGGGGGGGAGGGGAGGCGTTGCCGGGAGAAGGGGCGGAGGAAGAGGACGACGACAGGGCGGCGGCGGCGGCGGCCGGCGGCGCCAGGGCGCGCAGGACGTGGGCGGGGAGGACGGGCCCGGCGACGACCGGGGTCGACGTCTCGGCGTAGCCTGGCTCGCCGTGATCGACTGCGGCCGAGGCGCCCTCCTCCCCTGCCTCCTCGTCCGCCTGCCCTCCGGCGGGCGCGAGCTCGCCACCGGCCGCCGCCCGCGCCGCGCGCGCCGCTGCGCCCGCGCGCCGGCGCGCGGGCACGCACTCGACGCGCAGCACGCACCCGAGGTCGGCCTCCGTGGGCGTGTAGCAAACGTCGGTCGCGCCCGTGTCCGCCCAGGTCCCCTCCCCCGCTGCGGCCGCCGTTGCCTCCGCCGGTCCCTCTCGCTCCCCCTTGCTCCCGCCACCGCCGCCACCGCCGCCGCCGCCTCCGGCAACCCTCCTCCTGAGCCAGCGCCAGCTGCAGCAGTCGACGTCGGCAAAGTGCAGCTCGTGCACCGGCAGCAACGGGTAGCCGACCATGGGAGGGCGGCAGTTGGAGAGCGCCGTGGCGGCCGCCGTGCCGTTGCCGCCGCCGCCGCCGCTGCCGCCGCCGCCGCCTCCGCCGGCCGCGGCGCTCGAGGAGGGCAGGGCGGCGAGCCCGGCGATCGACGGGGGGTTGACGCGCACGGCAAACCTCTCGCCGCCCACGATCAGGAGGGACGCCGCCGCCCACGCGGCCAGGTTGCGGGTCGAGGGATCGAGGGCCGGGGCGCCGTCGCGGGCGTCGGCAAAGAGGGCGACGACGGGGTCAGCTGGGTCGGCGGCCGGCGGCGATCCGCCTGTCGCTCCGCCGCCGCCGCCACCCTTTTCCTTCTTGCTCTTCTTCTTCTTGGGCGCCAAGTTGGCGCGCATGCGGAAGAGCGTCTTTTCCAGCGGCTCGTCGGTGGGGCTGTCGTTGGGGAGGTGTTGTTGTTCAAAGGACGAAAGGGGGGGTGTTCGGCGGGGCGTGGGCATGGCGGGGCGTGCGGGCAAAAGGGGCGGGGGAAAAGAGGGGCGTCTCCGTCGCTGCCGCCGCCGCCGCCATTCTTCCCAACGGCACTCTACTCACCGGTCCAAGTTGCACAGCCGCCCCGCGATCACGAGGGAGATCGTCAGATTGTCCTCCCCGGCCAGCGCGCGCACGTAGGCCTGCATTTTTTGTAGTTTCGTGTGGGGGGGCTTGGCGGGAGGAGGAGGGCGTCGTTCGGTGGCGGAACCAAGGGGGCGGGCGGGCGGCGGGCGGCGGCGCGGATCGGCGCGGAGCGGCCGGCGGCGGCGGGGCGGCTCAACGTAAATAGGCGCCTACGAGTCTGATTTAGGGCCCGGCTAGACGCCGCACCTTTGGCAACTTGTGATCATGCTGCTGCTGCTGCTGCTGCTGCTGCTGCGCGGGCGCCTGCCGCCCCTCTTCCCCCCCTGTTGCTCGCCGGTGATCCGACATCGCCGCCGCCGCCGACGCGGCAAGGCGCGTGAGCGGCGCCGCCGCGCGCCGCGTGGCGAGGAGCCGGGAGCACTGCAGGTGCGGCGCTCGCAGCTGGCGCATGTCCCGTCGCGCGCGGGGGCCGCGCGGCGATCGGAGATATGAAAGAGAGAGACAGAGAGCAGAGAGGAGGAGGCGGAAGTGGTGTGGGTCGCGACGCAGGCAGAGAGGCGCAGCTTGATGCCGGCCCGCGCGTGGTGTCGAGGGGGGCGACCTAGAGGGGTGTGCGTACAACTTTGATTCGGGGTAACTGACCTAGAGGAGGGAGGGAAGCGGGGCGAAGAGGACAATCAGCCCAAATTATCGCGCTGTTTGGCGTCGTCGACAGAACGACGGCCGAACGCAAAAAACGGAGCGGGGGGGGGGGGGCAGGTGGGGGGGCGGCAGAAACAAAGAAAAAACAGTTCGTGCGCCCGCGTGTGTGTGCTGCGCGAAACGATGCGAAAAAGAGTCTTCGTTGGGAGGAAAGGATGGCCCCGGATGAGTGTGATAAATAGACGCGCGCTGCTGCTGCCGGCCAACGCCGATCGGGGGATGGCGGAGCAGCAGCAGCAGCAGGGGGAGAGGAGGACGCCCCGACGCGCGCGCGCCTCGTTTTCGTTTGGTTTTGCGCAAAACTGCATTATTCCCCGGCGTGTCGTCTCACTTTTTCCCAGCAGCCGGGGGGCTCGCGCCCCGCCGCCCCTTGCCGCCGCCGTTGACGACAGCAAACGTGTTCACGGCGCCATTCGCGACGCCGTTCAAACCGTTTGCGACGGCCACCCCCTTGCCGCCGTGGACGCCGCCGCCGTTGGCGCCGACGCCGTTGCCGACGTCGTTGCCGTTGCCGTTGCCGTTGCCGTTGCCGTTGCCGTTGCCGTTGCCGTGGCCGCAGTTGCCGCAGGTGCCGTAGTTGCCGCCGACGCCGACGCCGACCCCGTTGCCATTGCCGCAGTTGCCGTTGCCGTTGCTGCCGTTGCTGCCCCCTCCAAGAAGAGGCTTGCGGAACACCAGCATGTGCATCGGCGAGAAGACGCCCGCCCTCCCGCCCTCCACGAGCGACGAGGCGACGTTGACCAGCATCTCGTGCACCTGCCGCAGCCCCCGGGGCGCCACGCGCGCGGCGTCCAGCGCGGAGACCACGCCATGGGAAACACGGTTCTGCCACGCGAGCTCCTGCAGGCGGCCGTACCACGCGCCGGCGCCCGGTCCCGCGGCCGTGGCCAGGTCTGCAGAGGCCACGAGCTCGAGCCCGACGGCCCCGCCCGCCCGCTCGGCGTCGGCCCACGACCGCATTTCGGGCAGGCCGTTGCCAAAGTTGATCTCGTCGATCACGCGCACGTGCCCCGGGTCGCGCGGGTCGAACGCCGCCGTGGACACCCACTCGTACGACAAAAACAGGCCGCCGGGCTTGAGCACGCGCGCCACCTCGGCGTAGACGGTCTCGAGCTGGGGCGCGTGGCACGTGGCCTCGATGGCGTAGGCGGCGTCGAACGCCCCGTCAGCAAACGGCATCTCGAGAAAGTCGCCGCGCACCACGTCCGTCAGGGGGGCGAGGCCCAGCTTGGCGTTGTGCGCGCGCGCGCGCGTGGCCTGGTACTCGTTGATGGTGATGCCCGTCACGTGCGCGCCGCTGACCGAGGCGATCGTGCGCATCGGCCCCCCCACGCCGCACCCGACGTCCAATGCGCGCATGCCGGGTCTCAGTCCTAGGGCGACGGCGACGCGCGCCTCGTGCGCCGCCTCGCTCTGTCCCCAGTTCTTGCCGGGCAGGCGGGGCGAGAAGTGGAACGACTGGCCCCAGCCCCACTCGTAGATGTCGGTGACGAGCGAGTAGAAGGCGTCGACGAGCTCCGTCGTGCGCGAGCGGTCCTTGATGCCCTCGCCGGCGCCGGCGGCGCCGAACGCGCCCTCGTACGAGTCCCACTCGGCGAGGACGCGGCCGCGCTCGATGGAGCCGCCGCTGAGGTCGAAGCAGGTGGGCTTCTTGCGGTAGCCGTCCGAGCCGCCGCGGCGCAAGTACAGGAAGCAGCCGGCCGAGGCGACCGTGCCCGCGGCAGCGAACATGACCAGGCGCTGTGAGCGCTCCTCGCTGCTGCTCTCGCCGAGGCTGAACATGCGCGCGAGCTTGGCGCTCGCGTCGCCCAGCTTGGCGCCGAGGCTGCCGCCCGACATGGCGCGGCGCGCGCGAGGGGGTGGAGGGGGGCAAGGGCGGCAGGGAGGGGGGGAGAAGGGCGCGCGCGATTGGAAGTTGATGGGGGTTGTCCTTCCTTCTTGCGTCACGAGCGTTCACGGGACTGCTGGTCAAGAGTTAGGGCGTCGCTAGTTCCGGGCGTTTTACTAGGGTCGGTTGCGAGGCGAGTGCATCAAGAGGGCAGTGAGTCGCGTGAGGGGCGGCGCAAGGGAGGGGCGGGGGGAGTTTTTCAAGCTCGCGCTCGACGTCGCGCAAGATGCTCGGCGCTCCCGGCGGTCGGCGGCGTCGGCGCCCGGTCCGTCGCTCGGTCGGCGGTCGGCGCGAGCGGGAAGCGGCGGCGGCGGCGGCGAGAGAGGGTCAAGTGCTTTCTGTGTCGCGCGTACACACGCAGACACGCACATAGACCCCTTCAAGCGACCTCTTGCATCTCACTCGAAACCACATCCCACAGACCAGCTTCGCGGACCCGAACGACCCTCTTTCTCTCCTCTCTCCCTTCATTGACCTTCCCTCCCTCGACTTGGACGTCCCCGCCTCTCACCAGGCACACGCAGCCCGACAGGCCCGACCGTCAACACCGCCACCAGGAGGAGCAGGAAGGAGGCGGCAGACAGCGAGCGCGGAGGGAGGTGACGATGGACGGCGCCGACGGCGGCGGCGGCGGGGGCGGCGGCGGCGGCGGCGGCGGCGCGGCGGGCGCGGCGGGCGGGGGCGTCGCCGCCGCCGCCGCCGCCGCCGCCCGGGCGCGGCCCGCGGCGCGCGGCCTGCGCTTCTGCCCAGAGTCCAACGACCTGCTCTACCCGGTCGAGAACAAGGAGACCCGCCGCCTCGAGTACCACTGCAAGGCCTGCGGCCACCGCGAGGACGCCCCTGTGGAGGACTGGTGCGTACACGTCAGCGAGACCAAGCACAGCGCCGCCGAGCGGACCACCGTGCTGGACGACGTCCGGCACGACCCGACGCTGCCGCGCACGCGCGACGCGCGCTGCCCCGCGTGCGGGCACGGCGAGGCGGTCTTCTTCAGCGCGGCGTCGGAGCAGGGGATGACGCTGTACTTTGTGTGCGTGCAGTGCTCGCACCGGTGGCGCGACTACGTCTGAGCCTTTGGGGGGGGGGTGGAGGGGCTTGGAGCAAAAAGGAGCAATTTCTCTCTCGTTCTCGTCGTCGGCGCCCCCCCTTCCCCCGCCCCTTTCCCCTCTCTGGAAACGCGCGCGCGCGCGCGAGCACCAGCTGTGTCTCTTCTGTGTAAACATCAACAAGTGGTGGTGGTCATTTTGCGGTCACGGACCAACGCGCGCTAGAGTCGTGGTCTCTCGGGCGGAAGGGGTCGGAAGCGCGTTGCGCGTTTGGGCAAAGAGAGACACAGCGGCACGCACGCACGCACCCGCTGCGCCCTCGAACAAAAAGCAACGATCGAACTTTCTTCACCACGCCCCGGTGGCGGCCGCGCGCCCGTAGCGCTCGACCTTCACGCCCGTCATGGCCGCGTACTCCTCCTCCACGGCGCGCAGCTCGGCGTCGTCGTCGCTGCCGTCGCCGCCACCTGCCCCTCCTGCGCCCGCCGCCGCCGCCGCCGCCGCCGCCGCCGCCGCCGCCGCCGCCGCCGCCGCCTCAGCCGCGCGCCGCGCCGCCGCCTGCCGCTGCCGCTGCCGCTGCTCCTTGGCCCCGCGCTCGAGCGCCCGCTCGCGCGCCGCCTCGCGCTCGAGCAGCGCCCCGACCTCGGCCCGCTCCCCCGCGCCCGGGACCGCCAGCACGGGCCCGAGCGCCACCACGGCCACGTGCCCGCACGCCCCCCCGACCGCCAGCGCCCCGCCGTGCGCGTGCGCCGACAGCGCCGACAGCGGCGCGTCCAGGCAGCGCGCCAGGGCGGCCACCGGCTCGGCGTGGCTGTGCAGCAGGTCCCACGCTGACAGCGCGCCGTCCATGCCCGCCGTGTACACCACGCCAGGGCGCGTCTGCGACCAGGCGCCCGCAGTCAAGTAACTATCGGTGGCGCCGGCGCCGCGCCAGGCGGGCGCCGTGCCCAGCAGAGGGGCGCGCGGCTGGTCCTCGGCCCACACTTTGGCGGTCCAGTCGCCCGCGCTCATGAAGAAGCGCGGGTGGTGCGGCGAGCGCTGGAGCGCGGCGACCGGGCCCGCGTGCGCGGCGTAGACGGCGGCGACGCGGTCGGCCGGCGCGCGCGCGCGGCGGCTGCACAGGGCCACGGCGCCCTCCTGCGTTCCGACCAGCACGCGGCCAGGCTGGTGCGCGGCCGTGTCGTCGAGCAGCACGGCGGAGAGGGCCGCCGGGGGGCAGGCGGCGGCGGAGGCGCCGATGCCGCCAGCGCCGGCCACGGCCGCGATCGAGGCCGGGGGAGCGGCGCCCCCGCCGGACGACGGGTTGTAGCCGCCTCCCCCGGCTCCGCCTCCGCCGCCCATCGACTGGGCGCCCGGCCCCCCCCCGTAGCCGCCCGCCGCGGACGCGTCACCGAAGCCGCCCGCAACCTCAAGCCCGGGCGCCGCTGCCGCCGCCGCCGCCACCGCCAAACCCCCGCCGCCCGCGGGCCACGGCAATGCGAGCGCGTCCAGCGGCGCGGCCAGCTTGCGGGCGTCCCACCACGCAACGATGCCGTCCGTCGAGGCCGTGACGAGCTCGCCCGCGGCGCCGGCCCCGCGGCCGGGGAGCCACAGCACGGAGCGCACGCTGTCGCGGTGGGCCGCGGCCACGGGCGTGAACTCGACGGGGCGGGCGCCGCGGCGCAGGTCAAAGACCACGGCCTGCCCGTTGGCCTGGCCGCAGGCCAGCAGTGCGGCGTCCCGGGGCGCAAAGGCCGAGCACTGCAGGCCGCCGCCCGCCCCGGGCAGGGGGCACAGCTGCCCGACGGGAACGTAGGGCGCGGCGACGTCCCACACGTAGCCGGCGAGCGCGGCGGCCGAGGCCGACGCGGAAGAAAAGGAAGAGGCGCCGAGGCCGCCGCCTCCGCCGCCGCCGCCGCCGCCGCCGCAAGGCGCGCCGTAGCAGACCGCCAGGCGCCGCGCCGTGGCCATGGTCGGCGCCTGCTGCGGCTGGCCCGAGGCGCCCGCAAGGTGCTGCGACTGCTGGGGCTGGTGCCATGCGACGTGCACGACGGGGCGGCGGGGGGCGGTCCGGCCGCTCTTGTTGGCGTTGCTGGCAACGTTGCAGCCGTCATTGACGCCGGCGCCGCTGCCCGCCGCCGCAGCCCCCGCCGCGCTCGACGCGCCTGCCGCCCAAGGGTCGCGCAGCAGCGTCGCCACGTACATCAAGGGCACGTCGGCGGACGCGGCGGGGGCACCCAAAGACTTGCCGCCCACGCGCACCGAGGTCGCCGCTCCCGGAAAGGCGGTGGCAGCAGCAAAGGAAGCAGAGCGAGGGGCATCGCCGCCGCCGTTCCTGCCGCCGCCGCCGCCGACGAGGACGGCGCCCTCCTTGTGCTCCTGCTCCTGCTCCTGCTGCTGCTGCTGCTCCCGCCGCAGCGCCGCGCGCTGCTCCTTGAGCTGCTCGCGCTGCCGCTGCGCCTGCGCCGCCGCCTGCAGCAGCTCCGACAGCGCCGCGCCCCCGCCCCGCGCGAGCGCGACCAGCGGGTCGGCGCCAAACGGGCCGAGCGCCTCGCTCTCGCCCGCCGCCCACGACGCCGCCGCCGCTGCGTTTGCGACGGCGCGGCAAAAGTCGCCGTCGCGCTCGAGCTTGCGCCGGCAGCGCTGCGTCTGCTCCGGCTCGGACGGGTCCACGTCGCGCGGCCACCCGCCCTCGGCGTGCGAGGCGCCGTGGTGCGCGTACGTGACGGCGACCGTGTTGGCCGAGTGGGCGGCCATGAGCGGCGCGCACTGGCACGACGCCGAGCTTGGGTCGCGCGGCGCCGCCTTGAGCGCGGCGGCCAGCGGGCGGTCCGGCCGCGCGTCTAGCAGCAGCTCGGCGGGCGGCTCGGCCCAGCCGCGCCCGGCCTGGCGGCCAAAGTCGCGGCGGGCGCGCACGTATTGCGCCTGGATCTCCATCCCCAGTGTTTCTAGAGCCCGGGTGGGACGACGTTGCCGTGCGTTCAGGTTTCCTTGTGATTTGTTTCTTCCTTTTTTGCCCGGTTTTGCGGCCCGACAGATGGAGGCGAATACGAACGCGGCGGCGACGTCTCCCTTTTTCTTGTGATACGTTTTGACGCGCTTGTGTGGAACGCGGCAGTCGGCGATCGGCCGACGGAGGTCAACAAGAGAGTTGAGAGAAAGAGTCGACGGGGTGGGAAGCTGGGAGAGGGGGAAGTTGTTGCCAGAAAAGGGGGGCAGAATCGAGAGGCGAGAGTGAGCGTCGCCGGCGGCGGCTCGGCGTCGCCGGCGGCGGCTCGGCGTCGGCGGCGTCGGCGGCGTCGGCCGTCGTCGGCGGCGCCACCAGTTGGCAGCGGCGCGGCAGCGGGCCCAACAGCGATCGCTCCTCCTCACTCTTCTGTGCCACACACAACCAACGCTCTTACTGCTCGCTCGACTCGCTCTACTCCCAACACACAACCCGCGACTTTCCACGAAACACGTTCGAGAGAGCGAGAGGAAGCGGCGGACACGGAAAAAAAGTCTTCGTCTGTCCTCGCCACAAAAACACTCCTCTTGCGCCGCTTTCGCGCACAGGGCCTTTTCCTTTTCGCCCGCGCCGCGCCGCAAGTACTGCGATAACTATCGCGCTGCCTCGCGCCCGCCTGGAGGTATCTGCACGGGTCGTGACGGCCCGGCGCAGCAAGCGCACGGGTCAGACCGGCAGATAAAAGAGCAAGGGAGAGGAGCCCCAAACGCCAAACGCCAAACGCCCACCCGCCCAAGCGGCGAGCGCCCCCGAACAAAGCGCAGCAGCGATGGACGCGCGCACGGCATCGGCGGCGCAAACGGCGGCCATGCTCAACCCCGCGGCCGTGATGTCGCAGCTCGCCGCCCTCTCTCTCGCGGGGCCGCCGCGGCCGCCGCCGCCGTCGTTGGCGCCGGTGGTGGTGGCGTCGTCAGCAGAAGCGGCCGGCCCAAAAGCAGCAACAGCAACAGCAGCAGCAGCAGCAGCAGCAGCAGCCCCGGGAGGCGTCCACGGGCACGTCAACGGCCACGGCCTGGCGGGCCTCGCGCTGCCCTCGCGCGACCACTACCGCGGCCTGCGCGAGCGCCGCGACGCCGACAGGCTGGCGGCCGAGGGCGCGGAGGGCCTGCCGCTGCCCCCGCGGTCGCCCGCCGCCGCCGCCGACGGAAAGGGCGCCGTCGCCGCCACCAACGACAGCCCGAAAGCAGTCGAGACGCCGCCCCCCGGGCGCCTCCAGTCGTTGTCGTCGTCCTCGGCGGATGCGGCCGCAGGAGCAACCGCCTCGGCGTCGTCGTCGCCCCTGACCGACGACGGCAAGGCACAGCAGCAGCAGCAGCAGCAGCGGCAGGAGCAGCGCCGGCCGCTCGAGCTGCTGTCGAGCCGCAGCGCGTCGCCGCCGCCGTCGTCGTCGTCCGAGGACGCCGCGGCGTGGGCCGGCGCGGAGGACGATGAGGCGCGGTCGGTGGAAGCGGCAGCGGCAGCGGCAGCGGCGGCGGCAGAAGCAGCGGCGGCGGCGGCAGCGGCGGCGGTCGCGGCGGCGGCGGCAGCAGCGGCCGCGGCGGCCAACGCAGAGGAAAACCGCGCCATCCGCGCGCTCGAGCGCCGCGAGCCGCTGCTGCGCGACAACCCGCACCGCTTCACCATGTTCCCGCTCGAGTGCCCCGACACCTGGCGCTTCTACAAGCAGGCCGTCGCGTCCTTCTGGACCGCCGAGGAGGTCGACCTGTCGCAGGACCGCCGCGACTGGGAGCGCCTCTCGCCCGGAGAAAAGCGCTTTGTCAAGCGCGTGCTCGCCTTCTTTGCGGCCAGCGACGGCATCGTGCTCGAAAACCTGGCCGCCCGCTTCATGGAGGAGGTGCAGCTGCCCGAGGCGCGCGCGTTCTACGGCTTCCAGATCGCGATCGAGAACGTGCACTCGGAGATGTACTCGCTGCTCCTCGAAGCCTACGTGCGCGACGGCCCCGAGCGCTTGGGGCTGCTGCGCGCGGTGCACACGGTCCCCGCGATCGCCGCAAAGGCGTCGTGGGCCCTCGAGTGGGCGTCCTCGGGCGACGCGCCCTTTTCGCAGCGGCTGCTCGCGTTCGCGTGCGTCGAGGGCATCCACTTCAGCGCCGCGTTCTGCGCCGTGTTTTGGCTCAAGAAGCGCGGGCTCATGCCGGGCCTCACGTTCTCGAACGAGCTCATCAGCCGCGACGAGGGGCTGCACACGGATTTCGCCTGCTTGCTCTACAACAAGCTGGGCGCCGGGTGCCGCCTGCCCGAGGCGCGCGCGCACAGCCTCGTGCGCGAGGCCGTCGAGCTCGAGGCAGAGTTCGTGCGCGAGGCCCTGAGCGTCGCGCTGGTCGGCATGAACGCCGGCCTGATGGTGCAGTACGTAAAGTTTTGCGCCGACCGCTTGCTTGTGAGCGTCGGGCACGGAAAGCTCTACGGCGCCGCCAACCCGTTCGATTGGATGGAGCTCATCTCGCTGCAGGGGAAGACCAACTTTTTCGAGCGGCGCGTGGGCGAGTACCAAAAGGCGGGCGTGATGGCGGGGTGCGGCGGCGGCGGGGGCGGGGGGGGCGGCGGCGGCGGGAGGCTGGGCCACTACGCGAGCGCGGGGCACCTGTCGGCGGTGGCCGAGGCCGGCGCGGCCGAGGGCGCGTCGGCCGAGGGCGCGGGCGCGGGCGCGGGCGCGTCGTCGTCGTCGTCGGCGGCGGGCGTCGGCGGCCTGCCGCCATCCGGGCGCATGCGCTCGAGCTACTATGGCGGCTCGGACAGCCACGGGGGCGCGCACCTGTTCACGACGGACGAGGACTTTTGAGGCGCGAGTCTGTGCGTCGCTGAGTCGCGGCGATCCCCCTCGTCGGATGTTTTTTTGTTGGGCGTCTTTTGTTGTACGTTCGATCGAAAGGTGTCGGCCGCTGCCGCTGCCGCTTGCCAACTCGGCACGCGCGCTTTTGTCGCCTCTCCCTCTCTCTTCTATCGCCTAGACCAATCCTTCTTTTCATTTGCTTCGAAACACATGCGCTAGACGTTGAAAAATCTGCCGTGCCACAACCCCTCTTTTGTTCCCCCACTCAAACTGCCCGCGCGCCCAAGAAAAACTCGGCCAGCGCCGCGCTCGTCTCGGCCGGCGCGTCGTCGTGCGGGCAGTGGCCCGCGCCCGCGATGCCGTAGTATTTTGCCTCGGGCGCGATCGCCATGATCTGGCGCGCGCGAGATTGGGTGATCCAAGGGTCCCGCTCGCCCCACACGAGCGCCACGGGCACGCCGAACCGCCGCAGCCGCAGCAGCGCGGCGTCGACCGTCAGGGGAGGCGGGGAGACGCCGAGGCGCCCGCCGTCCCCGCCCTTGCCCGCGCCGTTGATCAGGGCAAACACGTCGGCCGAGCGCGGGTCGCCCGTCGGCGCGACGATCGACGCGACCAGGTCGTCGTCCACGGGCGCCTGCGACGCGTACACCATGCGCAGCACCGAGCGGATCTGCTCGGGCTGGCGCGCACGCTGGAACGCCAGGAAGAGGGCGGCGCGCTTGCCTGCGCGCGTCAGACCGCCCCCTAGGCGGCGGGCCGCGGCCGACAGCGGGGCGCGCTCGGCCTCGGCCTGGGCATCGGCCTCGAGACGCCGCTGCCGCGCGTCGAGCGCCGCGTACACGTCGCCGTCGCTGTTGGCGATCTCCTCGGCGGACCTCGTGGCCGCCGCCGCCGCCGCCGCCGCGGCCGCCGACGCCGCAACCGCCGCTGCGCCGCCGCCGCCCGCCCCTCCGCCCGCCCGCTGCTGCGGCGGCTGCGGCTGCGGCTTCGCTTGCGTTTCAAAGGGCCCCGCGGAATTCAGCAATGCGATCGCGCTGATCAAATCGGGCCGCGCCGCCGCCGCCGCCAGGCTCGAGTACCCGCCCAGCGAGTTGCCCGCGATCGCCACCTTTGGCGCCGTGCCCCCGGCGCCCCCCTTGCCGGCGTACTCTGGCGCGATGACCTGCTCGCAAAAGGCCGCCAGCTGGCGCGCCCACGCACGCCCGCCGCCGTACTCCAATTCGACGCTCCGCTCGCTCCAGCCAAACCCGGCGAGGTCGACGGCAAAGACCCTCAGGCCTTGGGCCGCGAGAGCGGGCATGGTGTAGCGCCAGTGGTAGGCCGAGGCGCCGTAGCCGTGGACCAGCAAGGCGGGCGGGCCGCCGACGGGCCCGGCCGCTGCCCAATTGATGCGAAGGAGCGGGGGGGGCAGCGGCCGCGAGGGGGAGGAAGAGGCGGCGGCGGCCGCGCTGCTGCTGCTCATCACGTCCGGCGGCGGCGCCCACATCCACGTGCGGTAGCCCGAGGGGGAGTAGCGCAGGCGCGTGAGGCCCGACCGCGGGTCGACCTCGAACGTCTCGACGGCGCCGGCGTCGTCGGAAGGCGCGGAGCCGCCGACGAGGACGGCGGCGACGGGACCACTCGTCGTCGCCGCGGCCGGTTCCGCTGACGTCGCCGCCGCCGCGCGCGAGGGGGCCCCGGCGCCAGCGACGCTGCCGCCGAGTCCCGCCGCCATGCCGCCGGCCAGGAGGAGCGCTTGGCGCTTGGTGGTGGCCGGCGCGGCCGGGTCGGGGGAAGCGGGCGGGGACGCGCGGCGGGCGACGGTGTGGCGTTGTGGCACCACCAGCCCACAAGGGTGAGGCCGCGAGAGGCCGCCGTGGCGCAGGAGCATCGTCGTCTTGTTGGATGGTGGTACCGAGGATCGATAGCGAGTTGAGTACGTGTGAGTGGATGCGTTGTGGCGGGGGGGGCGACAGAAAGAGCGCCCATCCAATTCATGCACGCATGTGCACGCGCTCGATCGATCGTGCGCTTCGACGTCGGCGCCGACGCAAGACAGACCGGCGCGCACCTCCTCCTTCAGCCTCCATTCTGCCTTCGGGAACAAAACCTTCCCTCACCCAACCATCACACAATCACTACGATCACAATCACGCACCATGCCCCCGACCGTGCACTCGGAGATCACGGAGGAGGAGGCGACGGAGGAGGCCGACCCCATGACGGAAGCAACGGCGACGACAGAGGAGGGGGAGGACCCTTGCTCTGGCGCGCCGGGCGCCACCGCCGCCAAGAAGAAGAAGAAGAAGAAGGTGCGTTCCTTGTCGTCGGCCTTTGCGCGCGCCGCGGCGTTCGGGGCGTCGCACATCGCGCGCAACAGCTAAACCCCCCCCCTCTCCTGCCTCTCCCGTCGAGCGCCGCATTTTCAAACCCCCAAAACTTACAGAAGAAGAAGAGCAGCGGCGGCGGCGACGCGGACGAGGGGCAAGCCGGTGCGGGCGCGGCCGAGCCCCAGCTCACGGCGGCGGAGCGGCACGAGGCGGAGCAGCGGTGAGCTTTTTTGCCGGCGTCGGCCGCCGTTTCCGTTTCCGCGGGCGGGGGGGGGGGCGCCGGCGCATCCGCCCCCTCTCTCTCTCCTGCTCGTCGTCCTTGGCGCGCCCGCCCTCACTCACGCACGCCCCCCTCCCGCCCGACACATGAGACCCACAACCACCCCCAACCGCAGCTTCTCCCGCGCGGTCGACGCCGCCCGCCGCGCCGACGACGGCGACATGTGGCTGCTGCTCGACCGCGCGGCCGTCGGAGACGCCAAGGCGCGGCGGCTGACCGACGCGCTCAGGGCCAACGGTTCCGTCACGTCCGTGAGCCTGGCGGGCAACCGCATCGGGCGCGAGGGCCTCGCGGCGCTGGTGGCGATGCTCGAGGCGGGCGGGGCGCCCGAGCTCATCTCGCTGGACCTGCGGGGCAACCCGCTGGGGCCGGCGGCGGCGGCGGCCGTGGCCGGCGAGGCGGGCGCCGCTGGCGCCCCCGGCAGCGGCTCCTCCGCCTCCTCCTCCGCCTCCTCCTCCTCGGCGGCGGCGGCGGCAGCAGAGAGCGACGAATTAAACGCGCGCCTCGCGGCCCTCTCGCGCTCGCGCCGCCAGCTCAAGGTGGAGACGGGCCCCTTGCCGCCGCCCAGCGAGGCCGGCGGCGAGGCGGGAGGCGAGGCGGCGGGGGCGGCGGCCGGAGGCGGAGGCGGCGGCGGCGGCGGCAAGGCGGGCGGCGCCGCGGCCAAGGCGGCCCGGCGCGCGCGCGTTGCCGAGGTCAAGGCGGCGTCGGCGGCGGCCGCGGCCGCCGAGGCGTCGGCCGCCTCGGAGGCGGCGGCCTCGGCCGCTCAGGGCGCCGGCGCCGCTGCCGGCGGCCCGGGCGACTTCCGCAACTCGCCGATGTTCCGCAAGTTTTTCCAGCAGGGCGGCGGGCTCGGCGGCGGCGGCGGCGGCGGCGGCGGCGGCGCGTACGGCGGCCTCGGCGGCGACGACGACGACGACGACGACGCCGTCAGCACCGGCAGCGCCGGCGGCTACGGCGGCCGCTTCGGCGGCGGGGGGCCCCGAATCTTTGGCGCGGACGGCGAGGACGAGGCCGAGGCGGCCGCGGCCGACGAGCCGCCCCTTCCGCCCCCCGAGGAGGTGTGGGAGCGCGTGACGGCCGCGCTCGGCGCGCCGGCCGGCCGGCGCGCGCCGCCGCCGCCGCTCGGGGGCGACGACGACGACGGCGAGGGGGCGGGCGGCGGCGGCGGCGAAGACGACGACGACGAGGAGGACATCGTCATCAGCGCCGCGCACGGGGCCATCCCGGACCTGGCCGAGGCCCTCCGGCGGATGGGCATGTGCCTGGAGCGCGAGGTGCCCTCGCTCGTGCCGCCAGCGGCGGCGGCGGCGGCGCAGGGCGCGGCGGCGGCGGCGCAGGCGGGGGCGCCGTCGTCCTCGCCCTCTTCCTCGTCGTCGGACGACGAGGGCGAGGCGGGGGCGGCGGGCGGCAAAAAGGCCAAGGCGGCGGCGGCGGCCAGCAAGGCCAACGGAGCAGCGGCAGCGGCAGCGGCAGCAGCAGCAGCAGCAGCAGGTGCAGGAGCAGGAGCAGGAGCAGGAGCAGGAGCAGGCGCGACGGCGGAAGGAGCAGCGGCAGCAGCCGCCACCGACACAGCAGCAGCAGCGGCCACGGAAGCAGCAGCAGCAGCACCAGCGGCAGCAGCGGCCGCCGCGCCGCCGCCGCCGCTGCCGAGCGCCGACGCCCACCCGCACACGCGCTACGCCGTCGAGCACCTGCCCCTGCTCGCGCGCGTGCTGGACCTTGAGCCGCCGCGCGCGCAGACGCAGTTTGGCGGCGGCCTGCCCCAGCGCGCGCTCGGCAGCCACCGCCTGTGGGCGGCTGACGCCCTGCTGCTGCTGCTGATGCCGTCTCTGCCGGCCGTCGACCGCGCGGTGGCCGAGGCCGGCTTGCTGCCGCGCGCCGTGGCGCTGGCGCTCGCCCTCGACAAGGCGAGCGCGCTGCACTGCCGCGTGGCGGAGTGCGTCCGCTGCGCGCTGCGGAGCCCTGTCGAGGCGCTGTGGCGGCCGCTGTTTGCTCCTGGCCTCGGCGCCGAGCCGCCGATCCCGGCCGGCCGCGCGGCGCCCGACGCCTCGGCCGGCCGCGACGCGCGTGGCGAGGGACGCCTGCGCCGCGTCGTGGCGGCCGCGGCGGCCGTGCGCGAGGCCGAGTTTGCCGCGTCGGCGGCGTCGTTGAGCGGCGGCGGGGGCGCGGCGGGCGCGGCGGCGGCGGCGGCGGCGGCGGCGATGCCGGTGAGCGAGGCGGCGCGGCGGGCGCGCCGCGAGGCCCTCGCGGCCGCGCTCGAGGCCGGCGCCAGCAGCAGCGAGCCCGAGGACGACGAGGCCGCCGACGCCCTGCCGTGCGCACCCCTGCACGTGGCGATCGCGCGCGTCGCCGAGGGCGCGCGCCCCCGCGCGGTGGGCGTGCGATCGGCGCGCGCGGGCTTTGCCGTGCGGGTGGCGGAGGTGCTGCTGGCGGCGGCGGCCGGAGGAGGAGGCGCGGGGGGAGCAGCGGCGGCGGCGGCGGCGGCGGCGGCGGCGGCGGCGGCGGCGGCGGCCGGGGCCGGCGACGACGACCAGGGCGCCGCCGCCGCCGCCGCCGAGGTCGTCGAGGGCGGCGACGGCGACGACGACGAGGCGCGGCAACAGGCCGCCCTCGGGCCCAACGCCGCGGCCCTGCAAGCGCTCCTGGCGGCCTCGCCGGAGTGGGCAAAGGCCTTGGGCGTCGGCGCGCCGGGCGCCGCCCTGGCGCCGCTTGGGTCGGGCCGCCCGCCGTCGGCCGGCGGCGACGGCGTGCGGCGGCCGCGCGTCTCGAGCCCCCAGGGCCGTTTCGCGCGCCCGAAAAAGGCGGGCAAGCAGGCCGACCGGGAGGGGGCCGAGGGCGCGGGCAACAACAACGACGGCCGCGGCGGCAGCACCAGCACCAGCAGCAGCAGCGGCAGCGACAGCGACGGCGGCGGCGGCGGCGGCGGCGGAAGCAGCAGCGAGGAGGAGGAGGAGGAGGACCTCGAGCGGCGCGCCGCGGCGGCGCGCGCCGCCGCGCCGACGCGCGTCGGCGACCTCTCCCTCGACGTCTTGCACGGGCCCCTCGGGGCGCTCCTGCGCGAGCAGGACGGCGACCTGTGCGGGCCCAGGCCGGCGCGCCTGTCGATGATGTACGGCGGCGGCGGCGGCGGCGGCGACGGCGACCTCGGCGGCGGCGGCGGCCTCGGCGGCGGCGGCGGCGGCGGCGGCGGCGCGCTCGGCGATTACAGCGCGGGCGGCGGCTTTGGCGGCTTTGGCGGGGCGGGCGGCTTGCCGCCTGTCGGGGGCCTGATCGACGGCCCCCAGCTGCTGCGGCTGCTGCGGCTGTCCTGCCTGGAGGACGGCGCGGGCGGGCAGGACGACGGCGAGGACGTTCGGTGAAAGGAAAAGTTTTTTTTCCTGTGCTCTCATTTTTTCTCCAGTCGTCCGCCTGGCGCGTTTATTTTCCCGCGGCCGACGCCGACGCCGCGAACACGCACTTTTAATTTTTTCCCCGCACCCCTGTGCCAAGTCCGAAAGCCTCCGCATTCTTCGACTTGGGTACTGTCGCTCGTGTTGTCGGCGCTGTCGGAGCATTTTTTGGTCGTCGACGAGCTCGACAAGCCTGGACGGCGCCGAGGCGGGGAGCAAATGCTTGGCCGCCGTCGCCGACGCCAGACGCTGAGCAGATAACCCGACGACGGCAGCATGCGGCCAGTATCGTCGGTCTTTGTCCTTTGAGAGGAAGCATCTGCGCATTATCATTGACACACACACACACATCGTGACACCACCCAACCCACCTCAACCCCCCCCCAGCACCATCAAAAAAAGAAAGGGGAGACTTTGAACGATAATTCTTTTGGGGAACGCGGACAAAAGCGAGCAACAGTCGCACAATGGCGCGGACGATGCTGGGGCTAGCCCTGGTGGCGGTGCTTGTCGGTGCGTTCACGGCCACCGTTTCGGGGATCGGTCTACTGAGCAGCCAAGCAGCGTTTGGAGGAAGGGAGGAAAGGGGGGAGGGTAGTTGGGGAAGGAGAGAGAGAGAGCGAGCAATCGTCTGCGGCCCCCGCCGTTGGCAGGCGGGGGCGTGGCGCGCGCGGCCAGGATTATGGCGGACGCGCAGACGGGCGGGTCAGCGCCGTCCCAGGCATCGGAGGCCAGGAGCAGAGGGGGCTTTGGCCCGCCGCCCACCACCCTCAACTGCTGCTTTGGCCCTCCCCCCTTGGACGAGGAGCTGGCCCCCCCCGGCTTCTCTCTCTCTCTCGCCCCCCGCCTGCTTCCGCCCAGCAACGAAGAGAGGACGACGCCCGCCGATTCCAATCAGGCCGTCCCGAGTGTCCCCCGGATTGGGCGGTGCTCGCAATCGCGATCGAGATCGACGCCTTGAGCCCTCTTTTCCGGGGGGCGCCGACGCGCATTCGCCGCCGCCGCCGAGCGCGCGCGCCTCCTGCTGCGGCGGCCGGCGCGGGCGCGCGCGCTCGCGCATTGTCCGCCCTCATCAGGCCAGGGCGCCCTCGCTCGCTCTTTGCGGCGCAGAGGCAGGCGTTGCTTGGCCCCTGCGCGCGCACGCCTCCGGGCCCTTGCTCGGCGCGCCCCGCCCCGCCAACCGCGTCGTCCTTGGTTTCACACCCTCGCTGCCCGCTGACGCCGCCGCCCCCCACCCCGCCCCCCGCCCCAAACCAAACTAACCAAAACCAAAACCGAAAACGCAGCCTCCGCCTCGGCCCAGAGCGCCCTCACCGCCGTCGCCCCCGTCGGCCTCGGCCGCGCGGGCGCCGCCGCGCCCGACCCCTGCGCCCTGTCGGTCAACTTTTTCCCCGACAACTACGAGGACAGCAACTCGCCCGCGGGGTGGACAAGGACGGTCCAGAGCAACGCGGGCAACACGTCGCCCGATCAGCTGGTCAAGATCGCGCTGGCCGGCTACCCCATCCCCATGCTCCTGATCTCGCCCATCTCGCCCTTCACCACCGTGGGCGGGCAGGTCCCCGTCGGCTGCGTGGCCGGCAACGGCGCCGGCGGAGGGTTTGGCACGCTCGTGCGCCCCGCGGCATACACGATCCAATGGTCGCTCGCGGGGCAGGGCGGCACCCTGGGGCCTTTTACGCGCGGCGACAAGCAGGACCCGCCCGCCAACATGACCCTCGGCTTCGCGCCCAACCTGCCGGACGGCGACTACTGCGTCAACCTGCAGATGACGCTGGTTCCGGGATCCGGCGTGGTGGCGGTGGGGGCGCAGCAGTTCACGGTGCCGCCGCGCCCGTCGTCCGTGCAGCGGCAGATCTGCTTCATCAAGATGAGCTCGCGCCCCTCGGCCAACGTCACGTTCAACAGCTGCAACAGCTCTTTCGGCGTCGACCTGACCGGCGTCCGCCCCAAGCCCATCTTTTTGCGCTTCCCTGACATGCAGATGTTTTCGACGGTCTTTCACGTGTGGGGCAAGCTGAACCGCACGTTCGACCGCGGCGAGCAGGCGGAGGGCCTGCTCGACTACTTTGACCAGTACGTCAAGTGGGAGGACCCCCAGCGGCCCGCGGCCCTCAAGGTGCACCTGGAGGACCCGGGCCTCATCCAGGGCTATTACAACGTGTGGATCGAGGGGTCGCTGTCGTCCCAATTTCCCGACCTGGTCAACCTATTCGGCGCCGACACGTTCGACGACGGCAGCGCCAAGTTCATGGGCGTCAGCCTTCGAAACACGTCGAACAAGCCCGTGCCCATCCAGACGACCAAGTCCAAGATCGCCAACCTCGAGGGGCCGTCGACCCCCGTGGGCGTGGGCGAGATGGCCTCGTTCGTGTGGGAAACGGAAGGGTACGGCGAGCAGTTTTGCTACGTCGACGGCCAGAAAGTGGCCAACGCGGCGGACCGGGCGCACTGCGAGTCGCCGCTGACGCTGCGGGTGGTGGACGGGGGCAACCACACGCTCGAGGTGGCGCTGGCGGACGTGTGCGGCGACGTGGTGCGCAACGGCCTGTACTTTGGGGCGTGGGGGTGGCGCCTGGACCAAAAGTACCTCCCGAAGCCAGAGCCAGGGGCCATCCTGGACACGCTGCCGCTGGGCAACGACGCGCTGGGCGCGGGCCTGCCGCTGCCGATGCGCGCGCCAATCGCGCGCAGGCCGCGCAACGGGGCGGAGGCGCTGGCGGCGGGGGCGGGGACGGCGCTGGCGGGCCTGCTGGTGGGCGCGGCGGCGCTGCTGATCTGAGCGAGGTCCGAGCGAGGAGGAGGAGGAGGAGGAGGACGGGGCCAGGGAGGACGGCAGCGACAAGGGACGAGACGCTCGCCGCCGCCGCCCTCTCTCTTTTCCTTCTCGTTCCCGGAAAAGAACAGAAACGCGTTTGCTTTCCTTCTCCCCCAGAAACACATACACAATGCTCCTTCTCCCACAGCATACACACACACACACACACACACACGCACATACATACATACGCACACCCTCGACCCGCGGAGAGAGAGAGAGACTCAACACACACACACTTACGCGGAAAAAACAAAAACTCATTGCGAAGCGCCCGCCGTTGGGCGGAGAGACCGCCACGCGCGCCGTCAGTCTGTCGCGGCGAGAACGAATGCTCCTGTTCCATCATCCGACCGAGGCGGGTGGCAAAACAAACGCAAGGCTCAGCCAGCCCCTCCCCGTTCCTAGGCCAATAAAAGTGATCCTCCCTCCATTCTTTTGTCCTAGCGTGCAACAAAGTCAAGAAACTGAAAACAGGGGCCGCCGCTGACGGCCGCTGCTGCGTCGTGAGCGCCGGTGCGTTTCGCCGATTCCCGTCCGGCGGACGGCGTCCGCCCCCCCCCCTCTATCTGTCTCTCTTCACTGTCCTTCACCATTTCTTCATTCCGGCCCTTCAAAGCTCGAGCAATTCACGCACGGACGCCCACGGCTGCGCGCAAGTGAACACACGCCACGGACGCCGAGACGCCAAAGGCCGTGAGCTCTTCTCCTCCAAGGTCTCCCGTCTGTTCAATCCACCGGCGAAAGCGCGCGCGTGCCACTGGTCCTTGAGAAACGGCAGTGTCTGAGTCTCTCGCGTGGTCTGACCAGCGCGCGCGCCGTGTCGACGCACGAAGGCGCGCGCACGCACGGCACGGACGAAAAGGAGCGAGGGGAGACAGGCCAAACGCGCACAGAGAGAGAGAGAGCAGAAGCCATGGCTGTCGCCAAGCGCAGTCTCGCCGTCGCGCTCCTGGTGGTGGCGGCCGCAGCGCTGTCGGCAGTAGTCTCGGCCGAGCCCGCGGTGCGCCGGCCCTCGGCCGCCGCCCCGCCCGCCGTCTCTGCCGCCGCCGCCGCGCGCCTCGCCGCGTCCGCCGCCGCCCAGCAGGCCGCCCGCCTGGCCGGCGTGCTCGACGCCTCGGCGTGCCCGCCCTTTGTCGGCTTCTTCCCGCCCGGGAGCGAGGAGTTCAACGTGCCCACCGCCTGGGGCAAGAGCCACCAGATGCAGGCCGGCAACCCGTTCCCCGACCGCCTGCTCCCTGTGGTCCTGTCGGCCGTCACAACCATCCCGGGCTCGGCCGTCGCCACGCCGCCCACACTGCAGCTGGCTGTGTCGCACCCGCTGCTGGGCCAGCCGGGTGCGCTCCTCCCGCTGGACTGCATGGGCGCGCCGGGGGGGGGCGGGTCCGCTCCCGCTGCACCGCGCGCCTCGCCCCTCCCGACGGGCGCCATCACCCGGCGCCGCAGCCTCCTGCAGCAGGCCGGCAACGGCGGCCTCTACCTGAGCAAGCCGGCGACCTACTCCGTCACGTGGTCCCTCAACGGCACGGCGCCGTCGACGCGCACTTTTGCCCCCGGCGCAAGCGGCGAGCGCCCGCGCATCATGCTGCCCGAGCTGAGCGCCATGCCCGACGCCTTCTACTGCCTGACCATCACGGTGGCCGTGCAGCCGTGGACGGGATTGGTGGGCCAGACGCGGGCCGCGCCCGTCTCTCCGCTCTTTGTCACCAAGCAGGTCTGCTTTGTGAAAGCCGACCGCGCCATCACCGCCGACGTGTCGTTCGACGGCTGCGGCGCGCCGTTTGCGATGCTCCTGAGCAACGTGTCGCTGCCGGCCGTGCCGCTCGTTCCCGGCGTGCCCAACGCCGGCGTCCTGGGCATCACGGCCCTGCGCGTGCGCGCCACGCTCAACCGCACCGAGGACGGCGCGCAGGTGCCCGAGGGCGCCCGGCGCGAGCTGACGAAATGGTTTCTGCTCGACCGCCCGTTGCCCGCCGGTTACGTTTTGCGCTCCCGCCCGGACGAGGCGCCGGTCGCGGGGTGGTACAACGTCGAGATCGACTCGTCGTTCGTGACCAACCGCCCGGGCCTCGTGGCCCTCCCCGCCTCCGGGTCCTTCGGCCGGTACGACCCAAATGTCCCCGCCCCCTTGCGCGGACAGCTGCGATTCGCCGCGGGCGTCTGGTCGACCGACGCGACTGGCGAGCTCGTGCCTCTGCAGGCCGAGCCGAGCGCCGCCTTCGGCGAGATCTCCGGGCCCGAGGAGTACAGCGCCCAGGCCAACGGCGCCCAGGTGCAGTTCGCGTGGCGCACGACGGGTCTGGGACCCACCTATTGCTACGTCGACGGCGAGCAGCAGGTCAACGACGACCGGCGCCGGTGCCGCAGCCCGCTCGACACGCACCTGAAGGACGCGGCGCGCAACTCGACGCTCAGCCTCGCCTTCACGGACGCGTGCGGGGACCTGCACGGGCAGCAGCTCGAGTTCGGCAAGTTTGGCTTCCGGCCGACGCGCCAGATCCGGCCGCCCGCCCGCCGCGGGCGCGCGGGCATCGACGTCGACGACAACGGCAGCCCCGCGGTGGGGTCCGCGGCGGCGGCGGCGGCCATGGTGGGCGCGGAGGCGCGCTCGGGGCCGGACGGCGGGTGGGGCGGCGCGGGCGGGGCCGAGTACGACGCCGGCAACGCCACGATCACGGCGGGTACGCTGCGGGCGACGGGCGGGGCGGGCGGGGCGGGCGGCGGGGGCGCGCTCCTGCAGGCGCGGCACAAGCGGGCGGCGGCCAACGGGGCTGGTGCTAGTATGGGTGGCGGTGGTGGTGCGACGGGGGCGGCGGCGGCCGTGTTGCTGGCGTCGGCGGTGCTCGCGATGGTGGTTTGAGGGGTCGGCGTTGCCGCTATATAGATGCAAAGACTCTCACGTAACAAGCTTGTCTGACGTGCAAAACAAAAAGAGGGAGAAACGAAATTTGAGGGCGGTCGCGCGCGCCCTCCCCGCTGTTGCGCCGAAGAATGTGCGGCGGCGGGATTGGGTCGTTTCTCTGAAAGGGGGGGGGGGAGCCATGAGGGGGGCATACGGGAAACGCGCACCCGCAAACAGCGGCGGGGAAACAAACTGTCGAGAAGGGAATTCGGGAAAAAGCTTGCTTGCTTTTGACGGGGAGGGGGGGGCGTTGGGCGGGAGGAGGCGGCGGCGGGCGGGTTTGGCACAAAAGCAAGTGATGGCCCGCGCGCCGCGGGCCGCATGCCAAGGAAGGAGAAGAGTGGTCGTAGTAGTAGTGGTCGTAGGTTGTAGCGGGCGGTACCAACGCACGCGTGCGTTGTTTGCGGTGGGCGACGGGCAGGGGGGAAGGGCTCGAGCAGGGGGGAAGGGCTCGAGCGGCGCCTGAAGCGGCGGCGGCCGCGCCCACGACGGCGGCGGCGGCGGCGGCGGTACCGACGCGCGTGTGTGGCGGTGGCGACGGCCATAGGCAAAATGTGGGGGCCTCAAGCGGCGCCTAGAGCGGCGGCGGCGACGGCGGCGGCGGCGGCCTGCTCGTCCTCCTCCGCGCGGCCGCTGCGCGTGCGGCCGAGGACCGCCAGGCCGCCGGCCCTGGGCGGCGGCAGCGGCGCCGCCGCCGCGCCCTCCAGCACGCGCCGCTTGTCCACGCGCACACCCCGCGCCGCGTCGAGCGCGTGCGTCGCGCCCTCGAACTGCCGCAGCCACCCGTCGACCGGCGCGCAGCCGCCGCCCGCCGCCGCCGCCGCCGCCGCCGCCGCCGCGCCGCCAGGCCCGCCGCCGCCGCCGCCGCCGCCGCCCAAGCCGCCGCCCAAGCCCCCGCCGCCGCCCGCCGCCCTCAGGTCGCCAAGCCTCAGGACCGCGTGCATGATCTCCTCCTCCTGCCCGAACGCGCCGCCGCCGCCGGGATCGCCCCCCGCGGAGGCCGAGGCCGCCACCACCACCTTGCACGCCATGGCGAGGCACCCCGGCTGCGACCGCGGCAGACGGCACACAAAGGTCCCCGGCGGCTCGCGCGCAAGCGCCCTGGCCGCGCCCTGCCGGTCCATGCCGAATCCGGCGATCACGCAGGGGTCCTCCATGTTCCACACGCCGGCGACCTGGCGCAGCAGGCGCAGGTGGGCGCGGTAGCCCTCGAAGAAGGCGTCCCACTGGGCGCGGCCGAGCGGGGGGCCGCCGCCGCCGGCGCCGTCTTCGTCCTCTTGCTCCTCTTGCTGCGCCCGCTCGTCATTGGCGGCGAAAGGGGCCGACGGATCGGCAGCGGCAGCGGCAGCGGCAGCGGCAGCGGCAGCGGCAGCGGCAGCGGCAGCGGCAGCAGCGGCACGAGGCGGAAACCCGGCCATCGTCTCGAGCGCGGAGAGGTCGTCGCGCGTCAGGCGGCGCGTGAGGCCGGACGCCTCGTACTCGTCGAGGACGGCGGCGCGCAGGGCGGCGCGCGTGAGCGGGGCGCAAGGCGGAGGGGGCGGCGTGGGGGTGAGGCCGGGCCGCGGCGGCGCGTCGGCGCCGCTGCCGCCGAGGATTGAGGACCGCGCGCCGCCGCCACCGCCGGCGCCGCCGGCGCCGCCGCCCGTCGTCGGCACGAGCGCGTCCCCGCTGACCTCGTCCTCGTCGTCCTCGTCGGCGAGGCCGGCGCCGTCGGGCGCGCGCTTCACGCCGCGGGGAGAGCCGCCGTGGCCGTTGGCCAGGGCGGCGGCGGCGGCTGCGGCGGCGGCGTGGCCGTTGCCAGCAGCGGCGGTGGCGCCGCCGCCCGTGTCGCCGCCGCCGCCGCCCGTGCCGCCGCCGGCGGGGGTGCCGCCGCCCGTGCCCCCCTCCAGCCCGTCCAAGAGCAGGCCCGGGTGGCTCAGGCCCGGGTGGCTCAGGCCCGGCCCGCCGCCGCTCATCTGCGGCATGGCGCTCGCGGTCGCCTCGAGGACGGAAGGCGGGGGCGTGGGCGTGAGGCCGGGCCGCTGCTGCGCGTCGGTGCCGCCGCCGCCGCCGCCGCCGCCGCCGAGGAGGTACCGATGATGAGCTCCGGCCCCGCCGCTGCCGCCGCCCGCGCCGACGCCGACGCTGACGCCGCCGCTCGACGAGGCGTGGTGGTGGTGGTGGAGGACGGGCCCCGCCGCCGCCGCCGCCGCCATCGCTGCCGCCGCCGTTGCCAACGCCGCGCCCGCCGCCCCCCCTCCTCCGCCGCCGCCCGAGCGGTCGTGCTGCTGCTGCTGCTGCTGCTGCTTGGCCTGCTGCCGCGGGTGGTGGTGCCTGCCGTTGCCGTTGCCGTTGCCGTGGGCGCCGCCGGCCCCCGCCCCATCCTCGCCGCCCCCATTGGCCGCACCGCCGCCACCACCACCGCCGCCGTTGTTGTTGTTGTTGTTGGCCGCCGCCGCCGTCGCCGCGCCGGCGACCATGGCCGCCAGCCGCGCGCGCTCCTCGTCCGTCGCCGGCGCCGTGTAAACGTGCTCCAGCGCGGTCGGCGGCCCCGTCGGCTCGCCGTACATCAGCCCCAGGCGCGCGCACGCCTTGGCGCGCTGCTCCGCGCGGCAGATCCCGACCGTGGGCACGTCCCACGAGACGAACACGAGGTCCTGCTCGAGCACGCTGCACGCAAAGGCCATGGTCGCGCGGTTCATGCGCGTCGGCTTTAGAAACTCGATCGCGCAAAACTCATAGTCCTGCACCAGGAGGCCGGGCGGGCCGGCCGCGGCGTCGGCGGCGGCCTCGCCCGCGAGCGCGGCCTCGGCGCAGGCGGCCGCGAGCGCGGCCGCCGAGCCCGCCGGGTCGCCGGCGGCAGCAAGGGCCTCGGCGAGCATGCGGCCGAGCTGCACGGCGTTGGTGGCGCCGCCGCCGACGGCCGAGGCGGCACCCGGCCCTAGCAGGCGCACGAGGGTGGCGCCGTCGAGCTCGCCCGCGGGCCCTGTCGCGTACTGCAGCAGGGCGCCCATGTCCGGGTTGGCGGCGGCGATCAGCGCGCGCAGGCGCGCCTGGGCGGCGCGCGCGGCCTCCTCGGCCGCCGCCAAAGCGCGCGCGTGGCCGGCGCCCGGCCGCGCCGCGCCCTCGAACCGGTGCGTCACGCACACCGTCCCCTTGAGCTCCGTGATGGGCTTGCGCGGCGGCGCGTCCGGGTCGCAAAAGTCTTCCGGGATCCAGCGCGCCATGCCCTCGCGCTCCTGCTGCGACACGACGTACGCCTTTATTGTCAAGGGAAAAGAGCACCGGCCGCGGTAGGCCACCTCGACGCGCACGCGAAAGTTGGGCGTGAGCCGGCGGTCCTGCTTGACGGGGACGCAGTACTCGGCGGGCGCCTCGAGGATGCGCAGGGACACCGAGGCCGGGGCGAAGCCGTTGTACAGCAAGGATTCTTCGGGGAGGTAGGGCTGCTGCTCCTCCAGCGCGAGCTGGTCCGCAAAGGCGCGCGAGCGCGCGAGCTCCCACCGGCCGCACGGCACCGCCTCGGGCTGGCACTTGTACCGCACAAAGGTGGTCTGCCAGCGCTCGGGGTCTGGTTGTTTTGTTCGAACAGCGTTTTGGTTGATGTTCGGTGATGGGGCGGGTTGTTGATGTTGGCGTTGGTTTTGGGGGTGGGGGGGGGGGGGGTGTGTGGGGGAAAAAGGGGGAGAGGGGGGGGGTTTGCGCTTCGGGGGGCCCTGGGGGGGGGGGCCCCGCACCCGCGCCG
>Ga0105053_10000529_pt1 | contig 59486 bp, 45 predicted proteins | sample BON01_FD_78093 | JGI IMG/M metagenome (GOLD analysis project Ga0105053, IMG submission 78093) | Freshwater microbial communities from Lake Bonney liftoff mats and glacier meltwater in Antarctica - BON-01 | ecosystem: Environmental > Aquatic > Freshwater > Ice > Glacier meltwater | place: Lake...
GCATTCCGCATTCCGCATTCCGCATTCCGCATTCCGCATTCCGCATTCCGCATTCCGCATTCCGCATTCCGCATTCCGCATTCCGCACTCCGCACTCCGCATTCCGCATTCCACACTCCGCATTCCACACTCCGCATTCCACACTCCGCATTCCGCATTCCACACTCCGCACTCTGCATTCCGCATTCCACACTCCGCATTCCACACTCCGCATTCCGCATTCCGCATTCCGCATTCCGCATTCCGCATTCCGCTCACCCTTTCGATTTCTTCGCCCGGTCATTCCCTTGCCAACTAGACCTACCATTCCCTTTTTTAGGGCTGTTTTCAGCACGGGGAGCGCTATTGTCCCGATCCCTGTACGAAGGCTTTGGCTTGTTGAAGGAAGGTTGCTTTTCCAATTTTGACACTTCAAGGATGGAGGCAAATCGGCTTTTCCTGGCTGGCAAACTGGATGATTCTTCCCGGCGATCGCTGGAATTGTTGTCTTCGCGCCGCTCATTGCGTTGTCCGCGTTGTTCCGTGCGTTGCGGCCGTTGTTCGTTCCGCTGGGGCCGCTGCTCGTTCCGCTGAGGGCGTTGTTCGTCGCGTTGCGGGCGTTCTTCGCGTTGTGGGCGACGATCCTCACCGCGTTGTGCAAAGCGCTCGTTGCTGGTGTCTATGCGCTGCCTTTCGGGTTTGGGTGCACGCGGCTCATGCCGGTTGCCGCCTTCTCCGTTGGTGCGGGTGGGGTGGTTGCTAGCTGGGCGTTGCTCACGGTTACCGCCAGATCGGCCATTGTTTTGACTGTTGCGTTGTCCTTGTCCGGAGCGGCCATTGCGCTGCTCTTTGGGTTCTGGCAGCGGTGGCCTGCTCAGGTCGGCCGGGTAAGGATGTTCTTCCACAACGGGCACTAATTGTTTGGTAAGTTTCTGGATATCCTTGAGATACGGGACCTCCTCCACGTCGCAGAAAGAGAGGGCAACCCCGCTGGCGCCAGCGCGTCCGGTACGTCCGATGCGGTGTACATACGTTTCGGGGATATTGGGCAAATCGAAGTTGATCACGTGCGTCAAGTCGTCAATGTCGATGCCACGGGCAGCGATGTCGGTGGCGACCAGTACGCGAATGCGACCATTTTTGAAGCCACTGAGGGCAGCCTGGCGGGCATTCTGTGATTTGTTGCCGTGAATGGCTTCTGCGATGATGTTCGCTTTGACCAGATCAGCGGCTACCTTGTTCGCACCGTGTTTGGTGCGGGTAAATACCAGGGCTGTCTTGATGGACTTGTCTTCCAGCAGGTGAATCAATAAGTGGCGTTTGTCTTGTTTTTCCACAAAATAAATGGCCTGTTCAATTTTTTCTACGGTGGAAGAAACGGGGGTAACCGCCACTTTCACAGGATTGGTCAGAATCGAATTGGCCAGTCCAGAAATTTCATCGGGCATGGTGGCCGAGAAAAACAGGGTTTGGCGGTTTGTCGGAATCTTGGCGATCACCTTTTTTACGTCGTGAATAAAGCCCATGTCGAGCATGCGGTCGGCTTCGTCGAGTACGAAAATGGAAAGGCTGCGCAGGTCGACAAAGCCCTGGTTCATCAAATCGAGCAAACGGCCCGGGGTAGCGATGAGCACTTCGACGCCACGTTGAAGTCCTTTGGTTTGGGAGTGTTGTGACACGCCGCCAAAAATGACGAGGTTGCGCACATCAACATGGCGACCATAAGCCGTGAAGCTTTCGCCAATCTGGATGGCCAGTTCGCGGGTAGGGGTGAGGATCAGGGTACGGATTTTGCGGCCATCTTTGAAATTGTGGCGTTCGTTGGCCAATCTTTGGAGGATGGGAAGGGCAAAAGCGGCGGTTTTTCCGGTTCCTGTTTGGGCGCAACCGAGTAGGTCGCGGCCTTCTAATACAGGTGGAATGGCTTGTTCCTGAATGGGAGTTGGGCTTTCGTAGCCCTCTGTCTCAAGCGCGCGTAAAAGCGGCTCGATGAGCGATAAATCTTTGAATAACATTAAGTTAGAAGTTCCCGGAATCGTACGCGATGGGTCGAATTAACGTCCCTGCAAGGCTGAAGCTTTTTGGAAAAAAACCTATTGTCCAGGGCGGACACAAACCGGAGTTGTGAAAAATATTGGTACAAAGGTAGGGGAATAATATGGTTTTGAGTGATTTATAAAAAAATAATACGAAGAAAGGGAATTTGAATATGGATAAATCCTAATAGAGAACAAAACGAAAACAATATGCCGCACTTCAGAATTTCCCAGCTTTTGAGCGCATTTTTTATACCTGGCGAAGGGCTTGTAACCTAAACTGCAATGCTTCTGCGCCCCAATCCCGCAGCAATATTTACGACTATTGATTGGAAATGGCTTGCCTCTGCCAAGGGGCGTATTCGTTTTTTCGATGGTAATGGCTTGCCCCGGCTGGAAGTCCTACTAGTGCAGGCCAGAAATAGGCAAGTGTCAATGTCAGTTTACTGCCTGCGGGACTTTATTTTGTGGTGCTGGAGGCTGGGAATGTAGTGCTGGCCAATAAGTTGATTGTGGTGTCGCTGGTGCCAGTGGGTTGGAATTGAATTGGAAATACGAAGCAATTGTGTCATTCCGAGCGAAGCGAGGAACCTGATTTTATAGCGTAACCCAAGTTCCTCGCTTCGCTCGGAATGACACAACTGCTTGGCAGTCAAAGTAATAAAAGTGATTCCTGCAAATGGAAGTTGAATAGAAGCCCTAAGGTTTTTCAACCTATAAGGTTTAGACGCCGTTCAACTACTTCTTCTTCGCCAACGCCGCAATCCTTTCCTCCAACTCATCCTCATCGCCAGGCGTGTAGCCGATATGCTCATACACAATGTTGCCATTTTGGTCGAGTAAGAAGGTGTAGGGTACTGATTGGATGTTGGCGGCAATAGAAAGTTCTTTGTTGCTATCCAGGAGGATACGGTATTTCCAGCCTTTGGCCTCCACGACACCGGGTACTTTGGCTGCCGAACGTGCGTCGTCGGTACTGATGGCCACAAGCACGACATCGTATTTTTTTTGCCAATCTTCGTAAATTTCGCTGATGGCGTCTAATTCTTTTTTACAGGGAGAGCACCAGGTAGCCCAGAAGCTGATGACGGTGATTTTACCCGTTTGACCGAGGGTTTGTACGTTGATGGATTCGCCTTGCAGTGTTTTAACATTAACAGAGGGCAGGGTTTTGGATTGGGCAAATCCGGCAGTAGCCAGCAGCATTGCGACGAGTAAAGTGAGGGTTCCTTTCATGCTTAGAAAAGTCGTTGTTTGAAAAGTGAAAAGTAAAACAGCCACAAAAATATCTTAAAAAAGGGAATAAAACGCACATTAACCAGCCTTTAACTGTCATTAACGATCAGCGGTTAAGGCAAACATAGCTTTCGCAGCGCCAGGCTATCGCCATTAAACACATTGAAATCGACCATTTCATTGATGCCTGTTACGTTCCCGCGGTCGCTGTGTTGCCAGAAATGCCAATCCCCTTCACCAGGCATATCAAAATCGGCTACGTGGTAGTGCGCAATCCAGAATCGATATCCTTTAAATTCCTCATAATCAGCGAAATACTGCTTGTAGAAGTCTTTGTTGGTGTATAAGATTGGCCGCACATTGTAGCGCTTCTCCAGCAAATCCAAGAACTCTTTGGTATACAACCGCACTTGTGCTTTGGTCATTTTCCGCGCTTCTTCCACATCGACCACCGGAGGCAAATCGCCGGAACGAAGTTTTACCACCTTGCTGAATTTCAATGCCTGATCCTTGGCACTTACATTGGGCAAGAAAAAATGGTATGCACCCCTGATAATGCCGTTCTTACGCGCTCCTTCCCAGTTGTCATCAAATTGAGGATCCTCCATCCAAGAACCTTCCGTAGCCTTGATAAAGGCAAAAGTGACCTTGATATCCCCCACCTTCATTTTGCTTACCCTTGCCCAGTCTACCTTGCTTTGCCAGCGACTTACATCAATCCCATGTATTTTATACCCACTCGGAATGCGAATCCCAAAGTGTTTGTACTCCTTATAATGCAATGGGTACTCAATCAAAGATCGCAGCCAAAAACGAAAATCACCGCTGAAAATGAACCCCAAAATAAATAACAACACCAACAAAGCCCCCGCCTTGCGTTGGTCGCCCTTACTGCGGGCATAGTTGCGGGGGAAGATTCTGAGCATAAGAAAAATGGTTTCAGGTTTCAGGTTTCAAGGTTTCAGGTTTTCGCGATCTGTTTTGTTGCTCGGGGGGTGTTTTTCAAATTTGAGAACTCTTTGCTCGTTTATTTCCCCACGAAAACCAAAAGCAACGCCAACCTGAAACCTTGAAACCCGAAACCTTCTTTTCTATTTTCCCTGAAAAGTAGGTTTGCGTTTTTCCAAAAACGCCGCAACCCCTTCCTTGTAATCGTGTGTGTTGCCAGCCATAGTCTGGAGTTTGTCTTCCAGTACCGATTGGGCTTCAAAATTGTTGGAAAAAGATTGGTTGAGGGCTTGTTTGGTAAGTGCAAGGCCACGCGTAGGCATTTGAGCGAGGGTTTCGGCCATTTTTAGGCTGTCGGCTTCAAAAGATTCATCGGGCAAAACCTTCCAGATCATGCCCATTGCAGCGGCATCGGCAGCACTGATTTTGTCGGAAAGCATCATCAGGGCTGTGGCGCGCTGAAAACCCACCAGTCGCGGCAATGTCCAAGTACCGCCAGAATCGGGGATAAGGCCAATTTTGGAAAAGGCCTGGGTAAAAGAAGCGGATGCAGTAGCCACGGTGATGTCGCAGGCCAAGGCAATATTGGCACCCGCGCCAGCGGCCACACCATTCACCGCCGCGACGACAGGTTTTTCCAGGTTTCTGATTTTTAGTACCATCGGGTTGTAGCCTGTGGAGATGATTTCCGCCAGCGAAGGCCCGTTCGGGTCTGTCACCTCCTGCAAATCTTCTCCGGCACAAAAAGCCTTACCCGTTCCAGTGATATAAACAGCTCGAATGGCAGGGTCTTTTTCACAAACATCCAAGGCTTCTAAAATCTCCATCCGCATAGCATGGTGCATGGAATTAAACACTTGCGGGCGATTGAAGGTGATGCGCCCCACAGCGTTCTCGATGGAAAAAAGAATATGATTCATAATTTGATAATTTGATAATGAGCTAATTTGATAATGAGCTAATTTGATAATGTGATAATTGGCGTTTCAGGCAAAAATCCCAATGATTTTGGCCAAAAGTGCTAAGTGGAAATCCTATCTCGAAGCTAGACGAATGAGCAATTATCAAATTATCTCATTGTCGAATTATCAAATTATTAGCTTCTCTCTTTCCGGTCCAGTTGAAATCATGCTCACCGGCACGCCAAGATGTTTTTCGAGGTCTGCGACAAAGGCTTGGGCGGCTGCGGGCAGGGCCTCAAATGTGCGCGCATCGTCTAAAGATGCTCCCCATCCAGGATAGGATTTGTACAGCGGTTCCACGGGTGTATGGCAAAGATCGAAAGGAAGATTCGTTGTTTCCTGGCCATTGTAGCGGTATTTGGTTGCCGCGCACACTTCATTAAAGGTGTTGAGCACATCGATTTTCGTGAGGCAAAGTTCCGTGACCCCGTTTAGCATAATGGTGTAGCGCAACTGGGGAAGGTCGATCCAGCCGCAGCGCCGTGCCCGGCCGGTGGTGGAGCCGAATTCCATGCCTAGTTGCCGCATTTGCTCGCCTGTTTCATTATCCAGTTCGGTCGGGAAGGGGCCGCTGCCCACGCGGGTGCAATAGGCTTTGGTTATGCCGATCACCCTGCCGATGGTTTGTGGTGCTACGCCAAGTCCGATGCAAACCCCGGCAGTGATGGTGTTGCTGGAAGTGACGAAGGGGTAGGTGCCAAAATCAATATCGAGCATACTGCCTTGTGCGCCTTCGGCCAATATTTTTTTCCCGCTGGCAAGCGCCTCATTGATGTAGTACTCGCCATCAACAAAGGTTAATTCACGCAAGGTATTGAGGCTTTCAAACCAGGCTTTTTCTTCAGCTTCTAAGTCAAATGCTACCTCCGGATAAATTTTCAAAAGTTCTACATGCTTTTTTTTCAAAGCATTATATTGTTCCTGGAAACTTGGAGCGGCTATATCGCCAACACGCAATCCATTGCGCCCGGTTTTGTCCATGTAGGTCGGCCCAATACCTTTTAGAGTGGACCCGATTTTCTCCTTTCCTTTGTGGGCTTCACTTGCGGCATCGAGCCAGCGATGTGTGGGCAGGATGAGGTGCGCTTTCCGGGACACCAGCAGACGGCTATGGAATTTGACATTACTTTGCTCCAGCGACCGCAATTCGCGTTGGAATACAACAGGGTCCAAAACAACCCCATTACCAATGAGGTTGATAAGCGATTCCCTGAAAATACCAGAAGGTACGGTGTGGAGTACATATTTGTTGCCGCCAAATTTCAAGGTATGGCCGGCATTGGGGCCGCCTTGAAAACGCGCTACGATATCGTAGTCCTGCGCTAAGTAATCAACAATTTTTCCTTTGCCTTCATCGCCCCATTGCAGGCCGAGTATCACGTCTATTTTTTGCATAAGTTTATTTGTGCTGCCAATTTTTAGTTGGCATTTAGTGTCGTGTGCCGCCAACCTTGGGAGGGCGACTCATATTAGCGCCACAAAAGTAGGAAAAGAAAAAGGCGTCCAAAGGAATTCCTACCTTTGCGTTATGATTCGGTCTACATTATCCGTTTTAATGCTTCTGTTACTGCCTGTTTTTGGCAGCAGTCAGGATGCGGGCAACCCTTTTGAATTGATCCACCGTTTGCCCAAAACAGCTGGTATAGCTGCTGGAATCGATGTTTTTGCCAATCCATTTAATATGGTAGCGCACCGTATTCCAATCGCAGCCGAAAGTGTTGCCAAAAATGCCACAAAAGTATTCAATCCCTTTGCGGTGTTGCCAAGGGGCGGGAGCCTGCCTAATGCAGTGTTGTTTTCGGTGTTGTTGGTCATTTTTTGTTTGCTCACTTTTTCAGTAGCCTCCAATCGCACGTCGGTTGGTAGGGCTTGGGCTGGCTTTTTGAACGACAATTCACTGAATCTGGCGCAGCGCGAAGCCTCTGGTTTGGTGGGCAGCACACCTTATTATATGCTGTACTTGAATTTTTTGCTCAATGCCGGAGTCTTCGTATTTCTGGTCACCCGCATTTTTCAAGGCGATAATTTTAACAACCTGGGTTTTTTATTGATTTGTATTGGTGGAGCGTTTTTCGCTTTTTTGTTCAAGCACGTCATGTTAAATGGGGTGAGTTTTCTTTTTTCAAAGGAACAAGAAGCGCGGCGGTATAATTTCTTAATCATCATTTTTAAATGTGTTTTGGGGCTTTTTCTGGTTCCATTCAACTTTTTGATCGCATTCGCAGAGAAGAGCGACTATAAATCACTGCTTGCATTCTGGATGCTGGGCCTGGTTTTGATTTTTTATATGTACCGCGCCTTGCGATCAACAAGCATTGGAATCAAATTTTTGAGTAGCAGTCCATTCCACTTTTTATTGTACCTTTGCACCGTAGAAATTGCGCCGGTTTTACTGTTGGTAAAACTGGGGATTATGCAAAAAACGTAAGCCGAAGCTGCGTTTCACTCAATTACAATCACAAAAACAAGTCCCGAATGTCTGCAACTGCTGCACCCCTTCAGGAAATTTCCCGCCAAAGAGTTCACAACATCCTAATATCGCAAGCAGCACCTGCTGTGCTAACGGCGTATGAAGATCTCGAAAACCGATTTGGTGTTCATATTGACTTTGTACCTTTTGTCGCATTGGAGGGTCTTACTGAAAAGGAATACCGGAGGAACCGTGTCTATCCGAACGATTATACAGCGATCGTTTTTACGAGTAAACATTCCATCGATCACTTTTTTCGGCTTTGCAGCGAAATGCGAATCAAAATGTCGGAAGAAACAAAGTACTTCTGTGCGACAGAGGCAATCGCCAACTATCTTCAGAAGTTCATTGTATTTCGGAAGCGCAAAGTGTTTAATGGTACCAAGTCGATTTTAGAACTTAAGTCCTACATCCAGCGAAATAAGGAGGAAAAATTCTATTTGCCCTGTAACGAAACAGGTGGCCCTGATATCACCAAGTTTTTTCGCGACCTCAAGGTGCCCATTCAGGAAGCCGTGATGTACCGCACCGTGAACAATGATATCAAGGGGCTAAAAGATATCAAATACGATATCATCGCATTCTTTTCAGCCATTGAGATCAATTCCCTTTTCGATCAATTCCCCGATTTTAAACAAGAGGATCGACGCATCTGTGTTTTTGGCACGAATGCCTTGAAAGCGGTAACAGACCAGGGGATGAAGGTAGATATTCAGGCGGGAACGCCAGATGCACCCTCTATCGCGGTGGCACTGGAAAATTATTTGAAGATTTCAAATCCGAGTTAAATGCCCAATCAAGCCTGTTTTTTGCTCTTTTGACGCAAAATGCCAAGCCACACAAACATTTATTTTCTTTTTTGGAAAGCCTTTTTTGAAAAAATTGATTTCCAAACTACATTTGCCGACCCTCTGGATGTATTTCCAAAGGGTCGGTGTTGTTTACCCACCATTACCTCCCTGCCTACACTTTTACCTGCCCTAGTCTAAACGAAGGCAGGAAGGCTATGCAGGTAAAGGCGAAGGCGGGTTGCTCCAATGCTCTTTTACAGCGCGATAATGAACAAATCAAAATCAATCCGCTACAGCTTTGGCAAAGGCGGGTACATAAAACCCATACATTATGACAAAATATAAAAGATCAAACAAGAACCTAAACACGAAAGACCGTGAAGATAACCGCAAATTCTTGACCGTTGTGGCCATCGCCACCGTCATACTTATGGTGGTCATGTATTTCGCGTTTGTGCGGTAGGGTTCGGCCTACTTGTAGGATGCCTAATAAGTGCTTTCGGGGCTTTACCTTTGTAGTAGTATGAGCAGCATCCTTAGACGAGATTTTTTCAAAAAAACAGGCCTTGTACTGATGGCCTCGGGGTTTTTATTTCCACGAATGGCCTTCCAAGATTTGTTGACAACGACGCCTAAATTGCGTAAGCCCCCACGATTAAAGGCCGGCGCTAGCGTTGCGTTGATTGCCCCTTGTAGTCCCGCCTCTGAAGAGAAAATCACCAAAGCCATCTCCAATCTCGATGCCTTGGGGTTCAAGGTTATGGAGGGGAAAAGCTTGCGCGCAAGTCATGGATACCTTGCCGGAACCGACGAGGCACGGATTGCCGACCTGCATTGGGCGTTCCAAGATCCGGCCATCGATGCCGTTTGGTGTGTACGGGGCGGATACGGTGCCACCCGCATATTGCCCAAATTGGACTATGACCTGATTGGAAAGCATCCAAAGCCATTCATCGGGTATAGCGATGTGACGGCCTTGCACCTGGCCATTCATGCCCGCACTGGTATGGTCACCTTTCATGGGCCGGTTGCCGGCGGCGATTTTCCGGAAAATACGTTGGAACACCTCCGGGCGATGGTTATGAATGGTATTGAAAACCATGTTATTACACCACCAACTGGTGATTTTCCAGGGGAAGAATTCCGACCATTTACCATTGCACCTGGAAGGGCACAGGGGGTGTTGACAGGGGGCAATCTGACCCTGCTTTCTGCACTTGCAGGCACGGCATTCGCCCCCGTTTTCAAAGATAAAATTGCCTTTATTGAGGATGTTGGTGAGCAACCTTACCGCCTCGACAGGATGTTTACCCAATTGCTTCAGGCTACAGATTTAGCGCAGGCGGCAGGTATAGCCCTGGGCGTTTTCAACGAATGTCAGCCCAAGGCGGATAGCCCTTCGTTGTCGTTGTCCGATGCTTTGCGCGATCGGCTGGCTGGCCTTGGCATCCCGGTTGCCTACGGTATCCCGTTTGGGCATGTCAGTTACCAGGCGACTCTGCCTTACGGTATTCGAGCCGAATTGGATGCAAGCGCCCAAACACTCACTATTTTGGAAGCAGCCGTACGTTAAATATGGGCAGCAAATACTTCTCGCCCCTCGTTTAAGCGCTACTGCTACCATAAAGCCGTAGATTTGCCACCATTATTCGCTCAATCAATTATCAAATTACAGCATGAACACAATCAGAAATATTGCCACCATCTTTTTCCTGTTTCTTTTTGCCTCCCTAAACGCGCAGGTAAAATATGGCTTTAAAACGGGTCTTAATTTTGCGAAAATGAGCGGCCCTTCCGAATTAGACAATGCAGGTATGTCGCTTGAAAGCTGGAAAAACGTAGTTGGCTTTCACATTGGGGTTAGTTTTTCAAACAAATTCACCGACAACTTCGGCGTTCGCGGCGAATTATTGTACTCCAAAAAAGGAAGCGAATACAAATACGATGGTCAATCCTACCGTTTTTTCAACCCTTCAGGCGGCACCGTTTATTCAACGGGAAATTCCAAATACCTCATCAACATCAGCAATGCGTACATTGATTTGCCAGTGATAGCTTTTTACCGAGCGGGCGATTTTGAATTTTCTGCTGGCGGCTATGTAGGTGTCATGGTACAGTCCACGGGTGAAGGATCTTTGGTTTATTCCGGGGGAAAAACACCAAACAACCCTAATGTTACCATTCCTAACACAGAATTTTTCTTGAACTACAATTACCGTAAAGACGACCCGGGTGGTGCCTCTGGCGATGAGCTGCAAATTGTAAGGGTAGACAACCAAAACTTTGAACTGCCGAAATCATTTGGAGCCTACTACGACTATCCAGCAGGCAGTAGCCGTTTTTTCAATGCCTTGGATTACGGCTTAATAGGAGGAGTATCTTACTATTTGAGCAGTTCCTTGTACCTAAGTGCCCGGGTTCAATACGGCCTGGCAGACATCAGCAACAACAAAGCTGATATTCAAAAAGCCAGCACAGCGCCTGATAAATCATTGATTTACCGCAATGACAAAGACATGAATTTTGTGATTCAAGCCTCTGTCGGCTTCAGTTTTTAAGCAAAATTTGTACAATTCAAAAGTGCCTTAGAACGACATACTCGATCTAAGGCACTTTCGTTTTAAAATAACGGCCTATTTTTGCACTTGATTCGTACAGAGTTGCCTCATACCTGCCTTCGTTTAATGCGCTTCCATTTTCACATCCTAACCAAACCTTACCGATGTTTTCAAAACCAATATTTCGTTTTTCCTTGTTGCTGGTTCTCGGTGTTGCCGCCTGGCAGGGCTGCAAAAAATCTGATTTCGAAAATGCAGCACTTGGTGACCATACCGCCGAGTTTGCTTTTCCACTGTTTACCACAGATGTAAAATTGAAGGATTTGCTGCTCAATATCCTGAACGACACACTTTCTGGCGACACCATTTTTATCAACCCGGATAATACCATGACCCTTTTCTACTCGGGGGATGTGGCAGAAAAACCAGCGACGGATATTTTCAAATTCTTAGAATCGGGCATCGTTCCGCTTAGCAGCGATACCGTCGTAAACCCCATTCTGGCACCAAATGGGGTGAGCATAACGCAAGCCACTTTGAAAGGAGGCGAAATTTCTTTTATTTTTAGTAACCCAACCATGGATACCATAAAAGGCAATTTTGGGATACCAGAAATGACCTTGAACGGTGTGGGATTCAACCATCCGTTTTTATTGGCTCCGGGTGCGCAAAATCAGGTATTTGGCCCGTTCAGCATGAATGGCTACGAGCTCAATTCGGCAAGTTATACCCTTACTTTTGCTTACGCAGCCTACCTGCCAAATGGTACAAAGATTAAAATACCGCTCCAGCCCAATGGGTTCCCCAATGCGTTTGTGGTGTTTCTGAACCTGAAATTTAAATATGTTCAGGGCTACTGGGGCTACCAATTGTACGAACTTACCCGCGACACCATTGAAATTGACATCAACCAGACCGACCTGCGCGGCGATATCAAGATCAAAAGTCCTAAAGTGACCATGCGCGTGCGCAATTCCTGGGGCTTCCCGACCAGGGGCATCATCAAATACCTGAGCTTCATCGGCCAAAATGGCGAAGAACTTCAATTAACGGGCACTGCTTTCCAAAATGATGGCACCAACGACTATGCCGACTTCGACTATCCTTCTTATATCGCAGGGGAGGTTGGCCAGGAAAAGATAACGGACTTCGTGCTGGATGAAACCAACTCCAATATTGCCGATATTTTCAACCTGCAACCCGTGCGCCTTGTGTATGAGATAGATGGCGTAAGCAACGCCCTGCTGGATCCCGACCTGATAGGATTTATGACAGATGAGAGCGTTTTAGGCTTGCAAATGCGGGTGCAATTGTTGCTCGAAGGCTCTGCTAAAAACTTTGGGGCAGAGCAAACCCTTAACCTCGATTTTGGTGAATTTGGCAGCCTCGACTCCGCGAACATCGAATCTGTAGAATTCAAATTGGTCACGGAAAATGGCACTCCAGTCGATATTGATGCCCAAATTTATTTCTGGGACGCTGCTGGAAACACGGTTGATTCCCTGTTTGATGGTGGCGGCCAAAAAATTATGAACGCGGCCCCAATCAGCGCTATTGGTACTGCTGACGGTACCACCCGTACAGAAACATTTATTACCATGACTGCTGCGCGTTTCGACAAAATCCGAACCACCAAAACAGCTGTGCTAAAAGCGTATTTCACCACAGCCCAAGGCGGCACTGTCTCTGTCAAGCTGCTGGCCGACAATACAGCTGTTGTAAAAATGGGTATCAAGGTCAGAAAACGATTGACGGGAGGTTGATGTAGTTTGCTTCACTACCATTCAATTTTCCACCAAAACCGTTAACCATTTTTCTTTTCAAACCACATGTTCAATCAACACATACTTTTGAAAATCAATTTTTTGGGCAGGTACAGCCTGGCATTACTGGCCCTTTTTTGCAGCATCCAGATATCGGCACAACAAGAGTTGATGTTGCATGCTCTGCCAGATGTTTGGCACAGTACTTCCACCAACCCCGCATTTTTTCCAGAAGGGAAAAAGTTCATCCTTGGGCTCCCGGGGATCGGCCTTGATGGAGCGCATTCAGGCGATGTCTCCTACCGTGATGTCTTTATTAAAGACGGTGATCGCACTGTAATTGATTTTAGCAAAGTGATCAGCAAGTTGGATTTCACCAATGAAGCACACTTCGATCAGCGCACAGAAATCATCAACCTGGGCATTCGTTTGCCGGGTAAAATAATGCTGCAAGCGGGCTATGCCAATCGACTCAGCGGTGTGCTGGTGTACCCAAAGGCCCTACCGGAGTTGTTGTGGAATGGTAATGGCCCATACATCGGGGAAACCCTCAACATTGGCCTCGAAGCGGATATAGCCGACTGGAACGAGTGGAGCGTGGGCTTGGCCAAACAGTTTGGTCCGCTCTCGATCGGTGTGCGCGGGAAACTGCTCACAGGCGTAAGTTCCCTGCTGACCGACCCGAACCATATTTCAGCCTCGGTGTACACCTCGCCCGATATTTACCAATTGTCACTGCACACCGATTATGGCTTTCACTCGGCCTCCATCATCGAAGCCATTGATACCTCTAACTTAGGATTTGACTTAAAATTGGCTGATTTGAAGCGGAAAGCTTTTTCCAAAAACACTGGAACAGCCTTCGACATCGGCCTGAAATTCAAAGTAAACGACCGTATTACCCTCGATGCCAGTGTCTTGGATTTGGGCGCAAAAATCAAGTGGGATACCAAAGCAAACTACTTTTTAAGTCAGGGTGATTATACTTACGATGGCCAAACGTTCCCCGGCACCGATATTATCAATGGCATTGACAGTCTCGGATTTGATCTGGCCCTGGATACGCTCAACGATATTTTCAAGTTTAACAAAACCCCAGGTGAATACACCACAAAACTACCCCTGCGCGGCTATTTGGGCGGTTCTTTCATGCTCAGCAAAAAATGGATATTTGGCATGAGCGCTTATTTTACCCACCGCGATGGTGCCAAAAACACTTTCGCCATAGGGGGCTCTGCTCGTTGGTCGCCGATGAAATGGCTCTCGCTAGGGGCCATGTACAGTGTCAACCGCCGCAATGCCGCCAATCTGGGGATGCATGTTGTCCTGAAGCCTGGGCCTGTTCAAGTGTACTTTGCTTCCGACAATATATTGAATGCTTTTTCTGTGAAAAATTCGCCAGCGGTCAATTTAAGGGCCGGTATTGCGTTAATGTTCTAAGGTTTTTTCAGTTCAATCAAAATTATTACCATCATGAAATGGACATTGCACACACGCACGCTTTTGATTGTCAATATTTTATTGGCTGTTGGGCTAATCGGCTTCTTCGTCTCTTCCTTCAAAGGTGAAGGCGATAGCAACAACGGCCCCGACCAGCGGGTGCGATCGATCAGCCTCGACAAGGACTTCAATTTTTGCGGGGAAAAATTCCCGATGGACAATTGGGATGTCCGGCAGCGGCTGGATGCTGAGTTGTTGCGCAATGTTTATTTCCATTCGCAAACCATTCTGGCCGTTAAGCGCGCCAACGCTATTTTTCCGATTATCGAGCCTATTTTAAAAGCGGAGGGGGTGCCCAGCGACTTGAAATACCTGGCAGTGGCGGAAAGTGCGCTCTCCAATGCCGTTTCACCTGCAGGTGCACGTGGCTTGTGGCAGTTCATGAAAGATGCTGCCAATGGTTACGGACTAGAAGTAAACACCGAAGTTGACGAACGCTATCACTTGGAAAAAGCGACCAGAGCAGCTTGTAAATACATGAAAAAGGAAAAGGAGCGCCTGGGTTCCTGGGTACTCGCCGCGGCCGCTTACAATGGTGGACCTGGCCGTATTATTGAAGAAATGGCCAAACAACGCGCCAAATCATTCTTTGAACTCAACCTGGCTGCCGATGAAACGATGCGTTATCCGTTCCGCATTGTGGCCATCAAAGAAGTAATGGAACACCCGGAAGACTTCGATTATTCGATTGAAAAGCAGCACCTGTACCCACCCATCACAGAGTTTAAGACAATAATGGTGAAAACGGCTGTTCCAAATTGGGGTGATTTCGCCGTAGAAAATGGAACAAATTACCGGATGCTTAAACTATACAACCCATGGCTCATCGACAGTAAACTGACGAACAAGGAGGGGAAAACCTACGCGATACGGCTTCCTAAGTTATGAGTGATGAGTGATGAGTGATGAGTTATGAGTGATGAGTGATGAGTTTGCACAGCACCAGAGCTTTGGTTGGGGGGGCAGCGCTAATTTCGATACAGCACTTTTTCAATTTTGTATTGTGTTACAGAATGAGGGCCAATTGACTATTTACAAAGATTGTCGCCAGAAGTGCTGAAAAACAATTCCAAACCTAAAAAGCGATGCTGTACAAACTCATCACTCATCACTCATCACTCATAACTCATCACTCATAACTCATCACCCATAACTCATCACTCATAACTCATAACTCATCACTCATAACTCATCACTCATAACTCATCACTCATAACTCATCACTCATAACTCATCACTCATAACTCATCACTAAATTTTAGCGACCATGCCGATTGTTACCCGGTTAATACGGCTCACATTTTGTCCTTTGAGGATGAAGCCGGTGCTGATGTAGAACCCCGTTTTCCCGTTGTCTGAATAATAGGCTGTGCCGCCCACTTGGGTGTAAGAAACACCAAAAGCTTGGGCGAGGTCGGGTACATTGGGGGCGTAGTCGTTTCCTATAGCGGTATGTTGCCATTCGGCCCAGGCATCGAGGTAGTAATGCTTGGCGGGGAAGCCAATTTTCACCAAATAAGTCGTAAAGTTTTGGGGTTCAATGGGCTCATAATTGGGTCTTTCCAGCCGTATCGCCGCTATGTCTTTTTCAGCAAGGTGGTCGAGTCGCAGGTGATAGCCGCCGGTGAAGTTTAAGAATATTCCCATTGGCGTTTCCCATTGAGCGATCACTTTGAGGGGCAGTGTAATAGCTTTTTGCCCAAGGGCGCCAGTAGCAGTGGGTTCATAATCACTGATTGGGAAAGTAGCGCCTGTGCCAAATAGGATTCCGAGTTTTCCCATTTTGTTCATTTCTTTGTAGAAAGGTCGGTATTTCAAAAATAGACCCCCATCTTGCAGCCCGCTTTGGGCGGAGGTGAAGACCGCGGTGGCGGTGCCGACCAAGTCGATTGATTTTGTTAAACCATATTCAGCAAATAAACTGAGCGCTTGTCCGTTGTATGCTGCGTCAAAAATTTGTCCGCCTGCGCCTTCAAACTTTTGGGCATTATTGAAAGAAAACGAAGGTGCAAGGTCAAGTTTTCCTTTGCCTTTCAAATAGCCGTCGAGTGGACCTTGGGCAAAGGCGACAATGGGGAACAGCAGGATGATGATGAATTTGGGCATGAAATTTTCTGTAAAGCAAAATGTTACAACCAATTAGTCCTTTCAAGAGTTTAGGGCGAAGATTTATTATTATTGATAGAGGCATGAAAATCAATATTTCCAGAATCATATTATTGGTGGCTTTACTTGCGCCAAATTGGCTGATTAGCCAAGATTTCTGTGTGCAGATCGCAGCTTATGATGTACAGCAACCAGCTTCCTTTTTTAAGGAAAGAGGGGTTGATCAGTATACAGAAAGCGCCGACAATTCGGGAATTTTTTGGTATTCAGCTGGCAGGTATACCACCCGTGAGGAGGCTGAAACCATTCAACAAGATATGATATTCAAAGGTTTTGCCAATGCGCTCATCCTTGACGCAGCGGAGCAACGCCTGCTGTCGGATGCTGACTGTCCTTACATCCGCGATGGGGTGGTTTTCATCCACGACCCCAGTTACAATCCCACTGAACGCAGCATCTATTTTGATTCTGGCCAATCAAGCCTTGATGCTGAATCTAAGGATATATTGAATGAAGTATACCAGGAAATGAACCAAAAGCCTGGGTGTACCCTCAAAATTCGTGGATTCACAGACGGGGTTGGTGATGGCGTTGCCAATTTGAAACTTGCTGCCACCAGAAGCCGTGCCGCACGAGATTACCTTATTTATAAAGGTGTAAGGGCCGACAGGATGTTTATGGAAGTATTTGGGGAAGCTATTCCTGCTGCGCCAAACGCCGAAGATGATGGCTCAAATTCGGGGAAAGGGCGCGATCTTCCTGGGAACAGAAAGTTGAATCGTCGTGTCATCTTGAAGCTGGAAGAACCAGTAAAAGCTCCCAAGGCAAACTAAATGCCAGCAACAATTTAATAAGTATAGCTGTTAAGCCTAATAATGGCAATTTACTCAATTCGTGATCTGGAAAAATTGACGGGCATAAAGGCTCACACCATCCGTATTTGGGAGCAACGTTACAACCTCATCACGCCTGCCAGAACCGAAACCAACATCCGCTATTACACGGATGAAAACCTGCGCCTGCTTTTCAATATTGCCCTGCTCAACCGCAATGGCCTTAAAATCAGTAAGGTCGCGAAGATGAAGCCTGCAGAAATTGCTGCAAAAGGGGCTTCGCTAACTCAAAATTCCGCCACCAACAACAGCCAGATTGAAGCGCTTACGCTGTCCATGATCGATATGGATGAAAGCGCTTTTGAAAATGTTTTTAGCACGTATCTGAAAAATCACGGCTTTGAGGCAACCATGGTGGAGCTCATTTATCCATTCCTCGATAAGTTGCGCGTGCTTTGGCTCACGGGGAGCATCAATCCGGCCCAGGAAAAATTTATTGGCCAATTGATTCGGCGCAAACTCATGGGTATTATTGATCGCTTGCCGCCTTTTGTGTCCAAAAATGGTTCGCAAAAAGTCCTGCTTTATTCCCCGGAAGGCGAATCACAAGAACTGGCGCTGCTGTTTATGCAATACCTGATTCGCATGCGCGATATTCAAGCCATCTACTTAGGCTCCAATGTGAATGTGCATGACCTGGGCGATGCTTGCAATGCGCTGAAGCCAAATTATGTGCTAACGATCATTCAGGATCCTATCCCACGCCAACCCATTCAAGGCTATATCGATCATGCTGCGGAATGTATTGCTGATGGTCAATTGTTGCTGACAGGGGCACAGTTATTCGTAAGCCCGGTAAAGTTACCCGCTAACGCCAAGATACTCAACGGTTTGGCGGAAACACTCCAATTCCTCGATGCTTTGCAAATTAAGCAAAAATGATATTATTTTGTGTAGATGGCATCCTTCAGCTTCATGTCCCCCGCGTTTGGTGCCTCCAGTATGTTCAGCCAATTTTCAGCCAAATCTATCCGGCCTTCATGCAAAGCGAGCCTGGCGCACAAAATCATACCTCACATTCCCTCAAGGCACCGCACCAAACTACTCCGCCAATGCGGTATCTCAATCCCAAATGCCGCCTTGATCTTCGCTTTGTTTAGTACACTAAACGGAGGCCGCAGTGCTGGGGTAGGGTAGTCTTTTGTTTCGATGGGCTGAACCGCACAATGCAGGTTTTTTATCTCAAAAATAGCCTGGGCAAAATCGTACCAACTCGCTACGCCTTCATTGGAATAATGCCAAATGCCCGCTAGCGACGTTTTGGGAACAATACCGTTTCCCACTTTTTGCATAATTTGAAGGACAGCCAAGGCCAAATCCGGGCCATAAGTCGGTGTTCCTATCTGGTCGGCCACCACGCTGATGGAAGTGCGTTCTTTCCCGAGCCGGAGCATGGTGTTTACAAAATTTTGACCTACAGGTGCATACACCCAGGAAGTGCGTACCACCATGACGCCATTTGGGTGCGCGCGCAATGCCGCCCGTTCTCCAGCAAGTTTGGTGCGGGCATATACACTTTTGGGCCGTACAGGATCATGCTCCTTGAATGCGATATTTTGACGATTGTGGTACACATAATCCGTCGAAAAATGGATGAGTGTTGCACCCAGCACGGCACAAGCATCCGCGAGATTTTTTGCGCCAGCAACATTGATGCGTTTTGCCTTGTCTGGCTCTGATTCTGCTTTGTCGACAGCCGTGTATGCAGCGCAATTGATTACCCAGCGTATGTTTTTGTTTTGCTGAACAAAGCGCGTTACAGCACGCTTATCTGAAATGTCCAATGCTGCCGAGCCGGCAAAATGGAAGTCCCATTCCGGGAAATCCGCTGCCAGGCGCTGAAAGCACTGCCCAACTTGACCGTTAGCACCGGTGACCAAAATCATAATTTGATAATTTGACAATTAGGTAATTTGATCATGGGGGCTCGGGTTTGGCATGCGTTCCGTGGCGCTTATGGTACTTCTACCGTGTTCAATATTTTGGTGATAATGTCTTCTGCTGTGATGCTTTCCGCTTCGGCTTCGTAGGTGAGGCCAATGCGGTGGCGCAAAACATCGGGGCATATGGCGCGGACATCTTCAGGTATCACATAGCCGCGGTGGCGCAAGAAAGCCAACGCCCGAGATGCCTGGGCGAGCGCGATGCTGGCACGGGGCGAAGCACCATAATGCAGTAGCGGTGCGAGTTCTTTTAAACCATATTCAGCAGGTGTTCGGGTCGCAAACACAATATCGAGGATGTACTGTTCAATTTTTTCATCCATATAAATCCCGTGCATCACTTCCCGTGCGCGAATCAAGGCCTTCGTTGTTACGACCTTATGGATGTTTGGCTGTTCGCCGCTCATGTTGTGGCGTACAATGTCGCGCTCCTCGGTTTTGCTGGGGTAACCTATTTTTACTTTCAGGAGAAAACGGTCGGCCTGTGCTTCGGGCAGTGTGTAGGTGCCTTCCTGCTCAATGGGGTTTTGGGTCGCCAACACCAGAAAAGGCTCTTCCAGTTGGAACGTCTCATTGCCGATGGTGACCTGACGCTCCTGCATGGCTTCCAACAGGGCACTCTGCACTTTTGCCGGTGCGCGGTTGATTTCATCAGCCAATACAAAATTGGCGAAAATGGGCCCTTTCCGAACGGTAAATTCTGATTTGACAGGATTGTAAATCATGGTTCCAACGACATCAGCGGGCAGTAGGTCAGGGGTGAACTGTATCCTGCTGAACTTGGCATCCACGGTTTGGGCCAGTGTTTTGATGGCCAGCGTTTTAGCCAAGCCAGGCATACCTTCCAACAAAATATGGCCCTTGGTGAGCAAGCCAATCAACAAGCGCTCAATCATCAGTTCTTGCCCGATGATGACCTTGGATGTTTCTGCTTTTATCTGATCAACAAAAGCGCTTTCGAGTAGAATCTGCTGGTTGAGCGCTTGAATATCCGTGTAATGCTGCATTGTATTTTTTTAGGCTTTCAGTAGAGTGGGCAAAAGTAGCAGTTCGCAAACAGTTTTCGGCAATTTCCGCAAACCATAGCTTGAACATTTGACCGTAAATACCGTTTTCAAGCTATCAGGTTATCCGAGACAAAAGTAAATTGAAATAAACCTACTCATGGACATCAAGGAAGGTAAAGAAAAATTCATTGAAGCTTGGGGTCGTTTGGCGGGCAGTTGGAGTATTCCTCCCGCCATGGCGCAAGTACATGCCTTGTTGCTCATTGCACCCGAACCGCTTACTGCCGATCAGGTAAGAGAACATCTCGATATCTCTGCGGGGAATGCCAGTATGAATTTGCGCGCGCTCGTCGAATGGGGTTTGGTGTACCGGGAATCGCCTGAAAATGAACGCAAAGACCACTTTTCCGCCGAAAAAGATATGTGGACGGTGGTACGGCAGATTATCATCAACCGAAAGAGGCGAGAGCTGGAGCCGATGTTGCAAATACTGGATGAATTGGCTGGTGTACAAGAAAAATGCCCTAATTCCGAGCATTTTTGCGCGGTAGTCCGGGATATTCGGAAGATATCGCATAAAGCGAACCAAACGCTGGATGCTTTGGTCAAGGCAGAGCCAAGTTGGATCACCGGAATTTTTTTAAACATGGTGCGTTGAAATTTGGGAAAAATTACTTAACTTTAAGTAGTTTTTAAAACCCTTTTCAACCCATGAAAGAAAACTTTCTCCATTTTATTTGGCGTTGGCGCCGATTCAACGCCCTTAACCTTCAAACGACAGAAGGCCATTCCATTGAAATATTGCAGCCCGGAGAATGGAACCACCACGCTGGTCCCGATTTTTTTAACGCCCGGCTCCGCATCGGCACCACCACCTGGGCTGGCAATGTAGAATTGCACCTTAAGGCCTCCGAATGGATGGCGCACGGACATTCTAATGACCCTGCCTACGACAATGTCGTGCTCCACGTGGTGCTACAGGAAGACCAGCCCGTCCTGCGCGCCAATGGCGAGCGTATCCCCTGTCTTGAGCTCCAAGGCCGCATCCCGCCCAAAATCCTGGAAAACTACCAGCGCCTCGAAAACGAACGGGCCTGGATTCCATGCCAAAATTTTTTCCCAAACACACCCGGTATCTTGCGCCTCAACTGGCTCGATCGGATGCTGGTAGAACGGTTGGAGGAAAAAACTGCCGCCATCGCGCAAGCTTTGGTCGCCACAGAGAACCACTGGGAAGAAGCATTTTATCGCCTGCTAGCCCGGAGTTTTGGTTTGAAGGTGAATACCGAACCCTTTGAAACACTTGCCCGATGCCTTCCACTTAACATTGTTGCACGGCACAAAAACGACCTGAAACAAGTGGAAGCGCTCGTTTTTGGACAGGCAGGTATGCTTAACAAAGATTTTGAGGACAAACATCCGCGGGCTTTGGCCAAGGAGTATGAATTCCTGCGCCATAAATACAGCTTAACGCCAATGGATGCCGGGCAGTGGAAATTCCTGCGACTGCGCCCAGCCAACTTCCCCAGCATTCGCCTGGCACAGTTTGCTGCGCTGTTGCATCGCTCCGTAAACCTGTTTTCTCAAATATTGGAAGTAGAAACCGTCCGCGAAATGGAACATCATTTTGAGTTGCAGCTTGACGGCTATTGGCTCGACCATTTTCAATTTGATAAACCTTCCTCCCGGCGGCCTAAAAACCTGGGACGTGATTTTGTACACCTGATCATCATCAATACCATTATCCCTTTCCTATTTCATTGGGGGCGGGCAAAAAAATTGCCAGACCTTGAAAAACGTGCTTTGCAATTGCTGGAACAGCTGCCGCCAGAGTCCAACACCATTGTGCATGAGTGGGAAACTTTGGGCCTGAAAGCAAAAAACGCCTACGAAACGCAGGCAATTATCCAACTGAAAACCCATTGGTGCGATCCTAAACGTTGTCTGGAATGCGCCATTGGAAATGCCATTTTAAAATAGACTTGTTGCGGTGGGAGCGCTCGAGCCATTGCTGGCCGAGCAGTCTCCCACCGCAATAAGTTTAATGAAGCTGCGCTTATTTTGTTATCTTCACCTCAATAGGCGTCGAATAAAACTCCGTGATCCCATTAACCGGCATCCCAGCAATATTGTCTTTGACCAATTTTTTTCGAACGAGGTATAATGTCCAATCACCGGGGCTAAAGTCTTTCAGCTTGGCAGCGGGAATATCAATTTTAGGTACGCCAACTGAAGTGGAAACTTCCAGGGGCAGCGTAATCCCTTCTTTCGCATTTTCCCACATCAGCACCATGGTTTCACCTTTGCCGAGGGGACTCCCCTCCCAGGTAAGTGTAGCAGGTTGAGACTGCGAAATGGTATTACCCTGTAGCGAAAAGGTTGTTATGGGATCGATGCTCATCCGAAAGACCTGTTTGTTTTTGTTGGCATCGCGCCAATCAAAAACCTGTTCTGCTACAAAACGCGCAGGGTACTCATAGCGGTAAGACATGCCATACACTGGCGTAAGCTTCATTTCCATGCTCTGGTATCGAATTCCACCAGGGATTTCCAGCGTAGTTTTGTTGCCAACATCCTGTAGCGTGGCCTCCGCTTTTGTAAGTTTTAGGGTTTCATCATAGCGGGCATAACAAAAAAGCGTGTGATTTTCTGCTTTTTGCTGTGAATTACAGCCTAAAAATGCCAATGTTGTCAGAATTAAAAAAAAGATGTACTTCATATGCTTGTCTGAATATCTTTGCCGCTCGTCGGGGAAAGGGTGTAGGTTGGTGGAAAATGGGTGATACGCTGCTGCAAAGTTCTGCTAAGGAAAACGATGCACCAAATAATCAGCCTTTCTTTCACGAATCCAATGGACGCACTCATACTTGGACAACCTCAATTCACACAATTGACCACTTTCACATCAATTAACAAGCCTATTTTCGACCCATCAACGGCATGAAGAAAGTGCTCATCACGGATGATTGCCATCCAATATTGACAAAAGGTTTGACGGATTTGGGGTTTTCTTGCGTTTACGAACCAAATATTTCCGCTGAAGAGACGCTGAATTTGATCGCTGGATACGAAGGTTTGATTATCAACAGCAAAATCCTCGTAAACCGACAATTTTTGGATGCCGCAGAAAAACTCCGATTTGTTGGTAGGTTGGGTTCGGGAATGGAAATCGTGGATCAGGTATATGCGGCAGAAAAAGGAGTAGCGGTACTCAGCAGCCCCGAAGGCAACCGCAACGCAGTGGCAGAACAAGCGCTCGGTATGTTGATTTCTTTGGCGAACAACCTAATTCGCGGCGACAGCGAAGTGCGACAAAATATTTGGAGACGCGAGGCCAATCGAGGATTTGAGTTGAAAGGGCGAACATTGGGGATTATAGGGTTTGGGCATACGGGCAGCCAATTTGCCCGAAAATTGCAGGGAATGGAGATGCGGGTGCTGGCTTACGACAAGTACAAGCCACAAGGATTTGCCCATGAAATGCCTTGGGTAGAAGCGGTAAGTCAGGAAAAGATACAGGCAGAAGCAGATATTATCAGCCTGCATTTGCCTCTTTCCATGGAAACGCAATATATTGTGGACGATCTTTTTATTGGCCACTGCAAGCCGGGCTTTATCTTGCTCAATACGGCGCGCGGAAAATGTGTGAAAACGAGCGATTTGATTGAGGGATTGGCATCAGGGAAGGTTGGCGGCGCTTGTCTGGATGTTTTTGAAAATGAAAAACCAGAAACTTTTACACCTGATGAACGCCAAATGTTTGCCCAACTGCACAAATTCGAAAACGTAGTGTTCAGCCCCCACGTGGCCGGATGGACCCACGAGTCAAAAAAATTACTTGCTTCAGTCCTCCTGGAAAAAATAACAAAAGCCCTAAACCTGAAACCTTGAAACCTTGAAACCATTAAATCCGAACCTTAATATTTTGCAACAATTTACTTAACCACAGTTCTATGGTACGTTCTTTACTCTTAACATTTGCGATGCTCCTCAGTGCCTTTGGGGTCGCGCTTTCCCAATCAACAACTTATTTGACTGGCAAGGTAGTTGGCGACGACAATGAAGCCCTGATCGGAGCAAGCATCAAAGCGCTCAAAGGCGATGACTTCGTGCGTGGTGGTTTAACAGACCTGGACGGCAACTTCCGTCTGGCACTGGATCCTGGCGCTTATGACATAGAAATTACCTACTCTGGTTTTCAGACACAGCGTGTCACCAGGGTACAGGTATTGTCCGGGAAGCTTAACGAGCTTCCTAAAGTCAAAATGTCCACATCGGTCTTGTCAGAGGTGGTTATTACCGCTTACAAGGTGCCGCTTATTGAGCAGGACAACACGTCGGGTGGTCAGACATTGACGTCAGACCAGATCAAAAATCTTCCCACACGTAGCGTCAATGCGATTGTAGCCACTACGGCCGGCACCACTTCTATTGATGGAGGTTCCATCAATATTAAAGGTTCTCGTTCCAATGCTACGAATTACTACATCGATGGTGTCCGTGTTTCAGGTTCCCCACCACCTGTGCAGGACATTGAACAACTTTCGGTCATCACAGGTGGTCTTGGCGCTGAATACGGCGACGTGACGGGTGGTGTAATCTCCATCATCACCAAAGGTGCCGCCAGCGAATACCACGGTACTGTTGAAGCAGAAACTTCCGAAGGGCTTGATCCTTATGGCTGGCGATTGCTGACGGCTAACATCAGTGGCCCGCTGCTCCGGAAAAAAATGACGGACGGTTCTACCCGTTCTTTGGTCGGCTTCCGCCTTTCAGGTCAATACAATTACCAAAAAGACGACAGCCCACCAGCACTTCCCGTGTACAGGGCAAAAGAAGGCCCACTTCAAAATGCAATCTTACATCCATTGCGGAATAGAAATGGCCGTATTGTATCCACAGCGGAAACATTTACACAAGACAGCGTAGATTCCTACAACTACAATCCATTCGAGGATCGCACAGATATTGACGTGACAGGAAAGGTGGATTTCCGGTTGACGGACAATATTGACTTTAGTGTTACGGGTACGTATAAGGATGTACAGAATAAATTTGATCCAGGAGGCTGGCGCTTGCTCAATGCTCAAAATAACCCAACACAATTCAACCAGCGTTACCGTGGTTTGGCGCGTTTGCGCCATCGCTTGGGTTCCAGCAACCCAGAGGAAGGTAATGATTCCCGGAAAGTTGCCATTTCTAATGCCAGCTATCAAATTCAGTTCGGTTTTGAGCGTGGCCAAGGCCATGTCTCCGACAAACGTCACGGGACGAACATCATGGACTACGGCTATATCGGTCGTTTTGACTTTGATTATATTCCGATTGCAGGCCCTGGCGACGATGCAACCATTCGACACCTCGATAATTTTGAATCCTTTCAGGGCTACACTCCAGGCACTCAAAATCCTGGATTAGCAGCATACAATGAATTTGCCAATGCCGAGTTTTACAACTCTTATTTCTCGCAGAATGGTCTTTTTTCAGATACATATGATGATATCTGGTCTGGTATGTACCCAAATGTCAACCTGCTTTACAATAATTACAACAAGAATGAGGCAGATATCATTACAATTAATGCATCTGCTGCATTTGACTTGAAATTGGGGAAGAGTGGTGTGCACAACATCCAGTTTGGCTTGATAAACGAACAGCGCACAGAACGCAACTGGACAGTAGCCCCAATTGGCTTGTGGAACCTTGCCAACCAAACGGCTAATATCCACTTCAATGGTGTGGACTCTACGCGCGTGATCGGACGCTTTTGGAGCGAGCGTTGGAGCCCAATTATTGGCGACTCTATCGACCAATTCGCCAATATGGTGGTTGATATCCCTGACAAGAAATTTTATAGAAAAGTCCGGGAAGGCCTGGGCCTGAATATTGATGACTGGGTAAATGTCAATGGTTTGGATCCACGCCAACTCAGTTTGGATATGTTTGGCGCGCGCGAGCTCAACGACCAAGGTTTGATCAACTACTATGGATACGATTATTTAGGCAACAAACTTGATAATGGGATCACATTTAGAGATTTCTTTACAAGTGTAGATAAAGATGGTGTGCGTGATTTCCCCGTTGCACCACTTCAGCCGATCTATCAAGCAGCCTTTATTAAAGATAAATTCACCTTTAATAAAATGATTTTCAGTTTGGGTATGCGTGTAGAACGCTTTGACTTGAACACACAAGTCATGAAGGATATCTTTTCGCTCTACCAAATAAGGGATGCTAAGTCAGGTTATGCAGAAGTACCTGGCCTGGGTGTTCGCCCTGCCAATATCGGCGATGATTTCAAAGTTTACGTGAATGGTCCGAACTCTACTGAGGTAAAAGCATTCCGGGATGGTACCACCTGGTACTTTGCTGATGGTACACAAGCCAATGACGGCAACGTAATCTTTGGCGGTGGTGTTGTTACGCCCCTGCTGCTTGATACCATCACTGGTGACAACATCATCGACCCACGTTTCAATCCAGACAATTCATTCGAGGACTATACACCACAAGTGAACTGGTTGCCACGTCTTGCCTTCTCTTTCCCTATTTCGGAAGATGCAAACTTCTTTGCTCACTACGACATTTTGGTACAGCGCCCACCAAGCAACTGGCAGATGACCCCCCTGAATTATGTGTATTTCTACACACCAGGCCGTACGCCGGCGAACAATGCAAACTTGCTTCCAGAGCGTGTGGTGGACTATGAAGTTGGATTTCAGCAAAAACTAAATCAGAACTCTGCCATCAAATTCTCCGCTTATTACCGCGAGCAAAGGGATATGATTCAGAGCCGTCTGATTCAGTATGTACCCGTTATTGGCCGTTATGAAACCTATGGTAATATTGACTTCGGTACCGTAAAGGGCTTTACCTGGCAATATGACCTGCGGCGCACCTTGAATACAGAACTTCGCCTGGCTTATACCCTCCAGTTTGCTGATGCTACAGGTTCAGGTGCCGATTCACAGCGTGGTCTTACCCGTCTGGGCAATCTCCGGAATTTGTTCCCACTCGATTTTGATGAGCGCCACAATATCAGCGCCATTATCGACTACCGCTACGACGAGGGCAAGCGTTACAATGGCCCACGTATCGGCAACAAAGACATTCTTGCCAATTTTGGTGTTAATGTCCAGGTGGCTGCTGCTTCTGGTCGCCCATACACCGCTACTCAACGCGCAGAGCGCTTTGGCGGCAGTGGAACTTTGGGCGCCATCAATGGCAACCGTCTTCCTTGGCGTTTTAATGCCGACATGCGTGTAGATAAAACGTTCACCTTGTCAAAAGAGGGCAAAAAGCCGCTTAGCTTGAATATTTACCTCCGTGTGGCCAATGTGTTGAACCGTAGGAATATTCTGGGTGTTTATTCAACTTCAGGATCGCCAACCGACGACGGTTACCTGGCATCCGCAGAAGGTCAAAGCGTTTTGGCTGGAGTTGGTGACCAAGGTGCCAGCGAGCAAGCTTTCCTGGACGCATATTCCTGGAGGGTGCGTACTTCTGGAAATTTCACCCTCCCACGCCGTATTTATGTTGGTGCGGCATTCCAATTCTAATTCAACGATTATCAATTTAAGCATACATTTTTCACAATAAAAAATATAAAATCATGCGTACATACAGACTTTGGATAGCGTTCTTGCTGGCCTTCGTCGCATTGGGCGTTTCCGCAAGAAACAACCCCAATGCCCGAAAAGCCACCAAGTCGGCAAAGGCTCAATACCGCGATGTATGCGCCAACTCTCAATCGCAAATCGATCAGGACATCAACAACGTCCGCGCTCGTTTGCTGGGTGGAGGCGACTGCTGGTGGGACTTCACAGATGGCCGATACATCGTGCCTAAAGTGGATGTAGCTACGGGTCAGCAAGAGGTTTCTTCTCTTTTTGCCGGTTCTGTTTGGCTCGGCGGAATTGACCCTGCGGGCAACCTGAAGCTTGCTTGCCAAGACTATCGTGGTGGAGCTAACAATGAATTTTGGCCTGGCCCTCTTACGGAGCTGGGTATTACAGAACAATTCACCTGTGACAACTGGGACCGCCACTTTAAGGTGACAGGTACGGACATCCGCAAACATTTGTCGAACCTTTCAAAAGGTGACCTTAGCCCTACGAGCATCCCGCGTAGCCTCAGAGGCTGGCCTGCCAAAGGCAACGAATATTTCACGGATGTCTGGGGCTTTGAATTGCCTTTTACCAACCAAGCCCTTGCAGGCTTTTTCGATAAAGATGAAGATGGATTGTACGAACCGCTCAGAGGTGACTATCCTTCCATTGAAATACGTGGTTGTCCGGTAGACAAGTATCCAGATGAAATGGTGTTTTGGATATACAATGACCACGGTGGTGGCCAGCCGCACGGCAATACGAATGGCAAGGCTATTCAAATGGAGGTCCAGGTGCAGGCATTCGGCTATCAAACAACCGATGAGCTGAATGACATGACCTTTCAGCGCTATAAGCTGATCAACCGTGCGACAGAGCGTATCGACTCCACTTTTTTTGCTATGTGGACCGACCCTGACCTTGGTTGCGCCCTTGACGACTACATTGGTTGTGATACTGCCAAAAACTTGATGTATGTTTACAACCAAGACGCTGTAGACGGCCAACCAGGTGCCACTTGCGATGGTGTGCCTACTTATGGCGATAAAGTACCGATTTTGGGTGTTGACTATTTCCGTGGGCCGCTTGATTCGAACGGATTCGAGCTCCCCATGTCTTCGTTTGTTTATTACAACAATGGAGGAATTGGTACTTGGCCACCTGCGACGACGGATCCTGCAGCTCCAGGTGAGTTCTATCAATACCTTACAGGATACTGGAAAGACCGGACGCCATTTACGCAAGGTGGCAGCGGCTATGGCGGTACTGAACCCATCAAATTTGCATTTACAGAGCCACCGAATGATATTAACGGTTGGAGTATGTGTACGGCAAACCTGCCTTTTGGCGACCGCCGTACCCTGCAAGCTTCTGGGCCATTTACATTGCTTCCTGGAGCTGTGAACGAGCTTATTATTGGTGTTCCGTGGGTGCCAGATATCGACTACCCATGCCCCGATATGGAAGGTCTTTTCCGTGCCGATAAATTGGCGCAAGGTCTTTTCGACAACTGCTTTCAAGTGTTGAATGGGCCAGATGCGCCTGATGCTGACTGGGTAGAATTGAACCGGGAGATTGTGGTCGTATTGACCAATAACTCTGATGTGGCTGTAAATAACAATGCTGGGGAAAATTATTCCGAGCCAGACTTTCTGGCACCAGATGCTTTGCAAAACAGCCCTGACCCTGCGGTGCGCGAATTGGTTAACTACAAGTTTGAAGGATACAAGATTTATCAGGTGAAAGATCCAAACATTTCTGCAGCCGACTATGAAAATCCTGATCGCTCCAGATTGATTTATCAGGTTGACGTAAAAAACAATGTAGGTAAAATCTACAACTGGAAGGAAATCGTCAATCCAAGTGATCCATCGAGGAAATTATATACCCCTGAAATCAGGGCTGAGGGTCAGGATTTTGGTATCCGACACACCTTTAGTGTTAAAGACGACCGCTTTGCAACCGGTAACGACAAGCTACTGATCAACCACAAAAAGTACTATTATGTAGTAATAGCCTATGGCTATAACAACTATGAAACTTTTGACCCTTTTTCACAGCCAATAACAGGACAACAGCGTCCATACTTGCCTGGTCGTTTGAATGTAGTGGTGAAAACAGTAATTCCACGTCCGATTGTGGATGTAGCGCTCAACGCTGCTTATGGTGATGGCGTTCAAATTACGCGCTATGAAGGTGCTGGTGTGGGTGGCAATTTTGTGGATATTGACGATGAAACCCGCGCACGTTTGTTTGAGTCGAACTTTGATAGTACCCTGACGTACAAAACTGGCCGTGGACCACTCAATGTTACCATTTTCAACCCCTTCGAGGTGAAAGACGGTGAATATGAGCTGGAGTTTGTAGATGGCAATATGGCGGATAACACCCTTGCCGTTGACGCACGCTGGAATCTGCGGAAATTGCCTGATGGGCAAATTATTGCCTCGGAAAAGAGTATTGAAAAGCTCAATGAACAGGTTGTACTGGAGTTTGGATTCTCTGTTACCATTGCCCAAACCGGGGAGCCTGGTGACAAGATCGATGCTAGAAATGGCGGTATCGGAGCTGAAATTGAATACCAGAACCCCGATCAGTCTTGGATTCAAGGCATTCCCGATCAAGATGGTGATAATATTTTTAATTTCGTAAAAACCAGCCCGCTGGAGCCTGACGCAAACCTGGATCCCGAGCAAGGGCTTAGCACCCTTGGAGATGGTTTCTTTGTACCATATCCGTTGTGCGATTGGCGCAATCAGTTTGGCAACACGCCGAACTTCATTTTGTCGCCAGCCTGGTCCGACAAGAACTCCTTCAACGGAAGTGCTTTAGGCAACGATGGTAACCGTGCTAAACTTTTGGCTTCGCTACCAAACGTCGACATTGTTTTCACCAGCGATAAGAGCAAATGGAGCCGATGCGTCATCATTGAAAGTGCCAGCTACCCTTACACCAGTGTCGCGCCAACGGAATATCCTAAATTCCCTGGATTTGTGACAGAAGGTAGCCCTGCACTTCCGCTCAAAATAAGGGGCATGTTTGATGTCCGTTATGCCCTTTCAGTAGGCAAAGACGATGCCAACGGTGATGGACTTCCTGATCCCGACGGAGCTGTTGAACCAGCTGTATTGGTCAATCCAAACGGTACGACCACACCCAACTCTAAGGCTGGACAGCCGCTGCGCGGTATGGGATGGTTCCCTGGGTATGCTGTAGATGTAGAAACAGGCCGTAGACTCAACGTGTTTTTTGGCGAAAACTCTGTCTATTCCAGTGCATTGGACCCAAGTTATACGGGCCGTGACATGATGTGGAACCCAACAAGTTCGATATTCAGGGCTGGCTTTGAGCCTGGTCCATTCGTGCCTATTAACTATTATGACCTGCAAGTTGGCGGTCAACACTGGGTTTATGTTACCAATACGACTTATGATGAATGCGCCTACCTGCGTTGGGGTTTCTCGCCAGAATTGAACAATAGCGCAACCTCGAAAATTGCACGTATCAGGCAGATATCTTGGGCAGGCATGTTGTATGGTTCTGATATAGCGCCACTTCGTTCTTATGCAGATGGCCTAATTCCACGGAACAATGATGCCATCGTGAAACTTCGTGTTGATAACCCTTATCAAACATGGTTTAGCGATAGCGACCCTCAGAACAGGAAAATTGGACACCCACGCTACCGCTTCAAAATTGAAGGTCGCGGCCGCACGGATCTTAGTTCTTTGCAAGTTGAAAATGCACTGGATTCTGTCAAGGTGGTCCCGAATCCTTATTATGGCTTCTCACAATACGAGACATCTCAATTCAGCCAAACGGTGAAAATCAGCAACTTGCCCGGCAAGTGTAGAGTGACGATTTATTCGCTGGATGGTAAATTCATCCGCCAATACACGCGGAATGAACAATACGAGGCCTACAACCAAATTGCCCCCGATGTCGAATGGGATTTGAAAAACAGCCAAAGCATACCAGTTGCCAGCGGTGTTTATCTGATTCATATTGACGCACCGGGTATGGGTGAACGAACCGTTAAATGGTTTGGTATTGCCCGACAGTTTGACCCGTCGGGGCTATAATGGACGCATAAAGTGAGGTTGCCGCAAAAGTTTGAAACTATTGCGGCAACCTCCTTAACAATCAAAAATTCAACTTGTATCGACAATGAAGAAATTATACAATATTCTTTGCTTTACGATGGCTTCGTTTGCAGCTTTTGCCGGCAACCCGGATCGTCAGGGTGAAGCTGGAGCAAATCAGTTGCTCATCAATCCTTGGGCGCGTTGTGCCGGACTTCATGCGACGAATACCTCCGCCGTCTCAGGCGCAGAGGCCATGTACCTCAATGTAGCAGGGCTTTCCCGTATCAAAAAAACAGAGATTCAGCTTGGCCATACACGCTATATTGCCGACATTAACCTCAGCGCAATTGGTTTTGCTCAAAAAATTGGCAAAGGTGGCGGTGTATTTGGTGTTAGCCTGGTAGCACTGGATCTTGGCGATTTTGATTACACTACGGAAGATACTCCAGAGGGTTCTGGAGCGGTATTCAGCCCTTCGTATTTCAATATGGGATTGTCTTATTCCCACTTGTTTGAAAATAAGGTGTCTGTAGGTGTAACCGCTAAAATCGTGAATGAGTCCGTTTCCAACGTTGCCGCAAGAGCCTTTGCGCTTGACGCAGGTGTTCAATACGTGACGGGTGAAAACGATAACTTTAAATTTGGCATTTCTTTGCGCAATGTAGGCAGCAAAATGCGGTATGTTGGTGAAGGCTTATCGAAAGGCCGACCGAATCCAGGCCCAACTTTTGAGTACAACAACACCTACTACGAGCGCTCGGCTGCTTATGAGTTGCCTTCGCAATTGAATATCGGGGCATCCTACGACTGGCTACTTAGTAAGATCAACCGCTTGACGTTGCTTGGGAATTTCACCTCCAATGCCTTTTCTCGCGACCAATTGGGCGCAGGCTTGGAGTTGAACGTGCGCAAAACATTTGCATTCCGTGTAGGCTACAAATATGAGCTGGATGCTCCTATCGGTAGCGCTCAAGCGACCATCGATAATGGACTTAGTGCCGGTCTATCCTTTTCTGTGCCTGTACGCAAGAATTCTGATACCCGAATTACTTTTGACTATGCTTATCGCCAAACTTCCATCTTTAACGGAATCCACAATTTGGGCCTAAAACTCGATTTGTAAAGATTTGTGTCGATAAATCATTGGGTTTTATCAGAAGGTAATACCTTTGTACCAATAAATAAATGCAGGAACGTTTCTGACCTACGGTCAGAAACGTTCCTGCATTTTTCTGCTATACCAGCAGCTAGTGCCGCGTCCGCCAAATATCATACTCACATGTTATTTGGCGGACACAGCACTACACATTATCTCATTCCCTTATCAAGGAGCAAAGAAGAATTATGGCAAACTACATATATTTGACACAAGGCGGTTTCGACAAAGTTATGGCTGAATTGGAAGAGCTTAAATCAACAGGCAGACAAGAGGCGGCTTTTGCCATCTCAGAAGCGCGTGCACAAGGAGACCTTTCCGAGAATGCGGAGTATGACGCTGCGAAAAACGCACAGGGCCTGCTAGAGCTAAAAATCAACGAACTGGAGACCATTATTGGCAATGCAAGGATTATTGATGAAAGTCTGTTGGACGACTCTAAAGTCGCTATCCTGTCCAATGTGACCATAAAAAACTTGAAAACGGGCAAACAAATGACCTATAAACTTGTCTCCGAAACAGAAGCCGATGCCCGGCAATTCAAAATTTCTGTAAATTCACCCATCGGCCAAGGCCTCCTGGGCAAAGAAAAAGGACAAATCGCGCAAGTGACTACACCTGCCGGACAAATGGAGTTTGAAGTGGTAGACATCACCATTGGCTAAAATTTTCAGCCCATTTTTTCAATTGCCGATCGGTTTGAAATGATTCACCCGATCGGCAATTGTTTTTTGTTGAATTACATTTCCTGATTTCAACTATTCGCGCTTAATTTTGACCTTAAGAATTGGCAATATTAACCAGGTCGATTCCTAGGTTTCAAAACATCCATGATTGGCATCACGCTTTCGCACCACCGTACATTTTCCAAGGCTTTCCAGGCTTTGGGGGCTGTTGCGTTACTGCTTTGGCAATCGCCAACGCTTGTTGGCCAATCGCCAGTTTTTGTTACAAGCTCAGATGTAACCGAAGCAATTGTGGGCGTTCCTTTCAATCTTACCTTTACGCTTACAAATGCAGAAGGACAGCGTTTTAGTCCGCCTTCTTTCCAAACCTTCAGCTCAACGGGCGGTGTCTCCGAATTAAGGGGCTTTACTTTCGAAAAAGGCCAATCTCGCACGAGCCAATCTTGGTCCTATAGCCTTGTACCAACTCAAACGGGCTTATTCAGCATCGGGGCGGCTACCGTTTACGTTGGCGGACGCGGCCTGAAGACGCCGCCATTCAGCATAAAAGTGCTGTCGGCGCCCAGCTCAAAGGGCGGTGTGACAGTGCCCGCAGGCGATGATCAGGTGTTCATTGCCAGTAGCTTGAACAAACAAAAAGCATTTCCAGGAGAACAACTCGTTTGGAATCTCAAGCTTTACACCAGGTTGGCCATAGAAGGTGCTGACCTCATTTCGATGCCAGATTTTGAAGGGTTTTATTCAAAAGAAAAGCGACACTTTAATACACAGCTCCAATATCAAACAATTAAAGGCAAAAAATACGCCGTAAAAACACTGCACGAAGAAGCAATTTTTCCACAAACATCAGGCAACTTGACAATAGGTGCCGCTCAAATCAGGGTTGGCATTGAGCAAGCTGGAGGACAGGGCTTCCTGATTGGCCCCAAGCCCGTTACATTAACTTCCCAGCCCATCAATGTTACCATAATGCCGCTTCCAGAACCACATCCAGATGGATTTAGCGGTGGGGTTGGACACTATTCCTGGGAGGTTCGGGCAGACAGCAACTACATGACGACCGATGATGCACTGACTTTGACGGTGTTGTTGCGGGGAAACGGAGATTCACGTCGTTTTGCTGCACCCAAAATTGCGGTGCCCGCTACATGCGAGATATTTGAACCCAGGATTGTAGAGGAGACTGAAATCGAAAACGAAACGGAAATAGTCCATAAAAAGAAGCTGGAATACGTGATCCTTGCCAAAGAGCCCGGCATTCACGAGATTGTACCAACACTTACCTATTTTGACATTGATAGCAATCAATATTGCACCATAACAGCAGCACCGATTCGGGTTGAAGTGGTTGCAGGGCCAAATTATAAGCCAGTTGCTGCAATCGACACAATGCCGTTGCCGCTGCAAACGGCTATCCAGGTGGGGATGTGGGAAAAGGCAATCAATATTGTTGGTTCTCCCGCTTTTTTGTGGGTGTTATTGTTGTCGTTTTTGATTTTTGCAGGGGTGTTTTTTTTCAGGAATAGAAAAGCCAGGGTAGTGCCGCAACCTCAGTTGTCAAGTACAGAAAGGGCCAGTATGGCCCAACGCCGCTTTGCCAAAGTTGGAAACCTGGTACAGGAGGAAGCGCCAGAAATATTCTACAATGAGCTGCTCAAATCGTTACAACAATACATCGCGGTACGGCTCAATCTTGCGCCAGCACAATTGACCCAAGCGGTGCTCCGCTCCAAACTGGCCGAACGTCGCGTTGCGCCCGTTCGTGTACAAGCATTTTTATCCATTCTGCAGACATGCGAAGCAGCGGTATTTTCCGGCCATATCGATGCCTCAAAAATGGAGTCCGATTGGCGGACTGCGGAGCTGGTGGTGCAGGAACTTGAAAAAGAGATTCAAGGGTGATTCCTTGAAAATAATCAAAAAAGCCCTACCTTTGCGGCCATTTTTCACCAAAAACGGCTTTTTTGCCGTTTTATTAAAGTAGCATCCAATGGTCATTGAATTAAATAAGGTAGTATCGGTACACTACACCCTTACCGAAGGAACCGCAGATGGGCAACTGGTAGAGTCAACAGAGGGCAAAGAACCCCTGGTTTTCATTTTTGGCGCTGGCATGATGATCCCGGATTTCGAACAGAAATTAGCGGGCAAAAAAGAAGGCGATAAATTCGCGTTCGGTATTCCTGCTGACAAAGCTTATGGCCCTTATGATCAGGCCGCGCTGGTAGAGGTGCCTAAGTCGATTTTTGACGACGATGGCAAAATTCCAGATGGTTTGCTTGAAATCGGTAACATGTTGCCTTTGCAAGACCAGGACGGCAATCGCTTGAATGGCATGGTGGCATCCGTTGGCGACGAAACCGTCAAACTCGACTTTAATCACCCAATGGCAGGTGTTGACCTGTATTTTACGGGTCATGTTGAAGCCTTGCGCGAGGCGGAAGCTGCTGAGCTGGAGCACGGCCACGTGCACGGGCCAGGCGGGCACCACCATTGATTATTTTGGAGCAAAATGAAGTAAAAAGGCCAGATCAAAATGCGTCGCATAGCATCGATGTTTGGTCGCGTACCGTTGTAGCCCTCGCCATTGGGATACTGCTTGGCGGCTTATTGTCCTTGACAGGGCTGACCAGCCTGAGCGAACATATTTCTTCCATATTGCTCGTGTTTGTGGTCATCATTGGGGTGCTGGCAATATTGGCATTTTTTGTGGTCACCTACAAGGAAAAAGTGTTAAAATCCATGTTTGGGGTGTCAAACACAGATTTGAAGGAGGTAAAGGAACTTGGCCAAGCACTTTTTTTGAATAGCTGGAATCGCGATTTCAAGCAGGCAAAAACGGACTTTGATGGGATGTTCACCAAGATATTTGCCTGGTATTCCTGGTTGAGCTTCCGGCGCTGGATCGTTTTGATTTTCAATACATTATTTATTAGTTTTGGAGGGCTATTGGGCACTGTATTGATTTACAACCAAAACAAATTGCTCACCCAACAATAACTTGCTGGAAGGCCAGAACTTCCGCCTGGAGCAACAGACTTATTTACAGGAGGCGGATCGCCGAAGTTCCCTCATTTTTTTGATGGGCAATTTGCTTGATGCCATAGACAAAGAATTGAAATCAGATGTTGGACAGCCAGGAACTCGGGATTTGTCGCCACAACTGGTCGGCAGGGTGATAGCCTTGAGCAAAAGCCTTCGGCCTTACCGTTACCTGGATGGCGATACTTTGATAGCCAGGGAGCTTAGCCCGGAGCGGGGACAATTGTTGATCTCTATAGTGACGAGCCAACTAGACAATAATACCCTGCGGCGCATTTTTCAGGCTGCAGATTTTAGATACGCTGACATGAAAGGAGCGGTTTTGTCGGGGGAGTACCTCGGAGAAATTAACCTGTTTGCGGCAGATATTTCTGAAGCCGTGCTGGATGGAACGAATTTTACCAAAGCCAATTTAAGCAATGCCAATTTGAGCGGAGCCATTTTTGCGCGGGCAAAATTGCAAGAAGCCAGGTTGCGGGAGTCTAATTTGCAGAACGCATATTTTGAATCAGCGGACTTGCGCAAAGCCAATTTTTACGGGGCCAACTTACGCGGTGCCAAAATGAATGGCGCAGACCTTCGGAATACCCGCTTCGGCCAAGCGAACCTGAATCATGCCGACCTGAGTGGCACCTTGCTCCCGCATGCCAGTTTTGACGGAGCATCGTTGGATAGCTGCATCGTCAATGAAATGGATTGGCTGCTCCGAAATGACAAAATGGATCAGGACAGCATCCGGGGCTTTCCGCACATAAAATCGGTGTATCGGGTAGATTCTGTGCTGACAGGGTTTGGGTACCTATACATGCTGCTGAAACAAAAGGGCTAAGCATATCTATTGCTTAGCGGAAACGCCCAACGCTTCCCAAGCCTTTTCTGCCAGCAAAATTGTCAGCTTTTCAATGTAATAACTCCCTGCTGCCGGATCATTAACCAGATCGAGGCCACTCTCCATTTTCATCAGGTGTTGCACATTGCGGGCGATCCTTCGGCCAAAGGCGGGGGGGTAGGTTGCCATGTCTTCTCTGTTGGAGTCATAAGGCAGCACCGTAAGCCTGTCAGCGCCGCCCAAGACTGCCGACATGGCGATTGTCGTGGCGCGAATCATGTTGGTGTATAAGTCGTCGGTATAGGTTGTTGCCTGGCTATGTGCTGCAATACTGGGGTAAACAGGTGCCGCATTCCAACTTTTTAACACATTGACCCAGAGCAACTTGAATGCCCTTATTTTCGCTATTTCGAGAAAATAACTTTTCCCGATTGGCATGGAAAACTGGATAAACGAAGCAGCGTGTTCCACGGAAAAGCCGCGTGCTGAAAGCTTGGAAAAGTATTCGTTGGCCTTTTTTAAGGTTTCAGCCAAAGCAACAGCGGGGTTTTCATCCTTGGAAAAGTCGAGGGAAATAACTTTGACATGGGGAAAGGACGTTTGTGCAAGTTCCAGCAAATCAACCAGATAGCGCCAATCGATGATGCCCCCTGCCTGAACAGGGTCGTATTCTGTGGAGCCATGAAGCGATCGGGTGTCAATATTGCGTATTTTAGCCAGGCGCAACAAGTGGCCAAAAATGCCCGCTGGATTCTCCCTGACCCCTTGGCCAGCAAAATGCAGTCCAATAAAATCGAGGTGAACGCCAGCCAAAGTCTGTTCAAACGCGGCCCAATCTGGCGCGGTCTCGAACACAAATGTCAAGCCCTCTGTGCCGCCAATAAGCGCCTCCAATGCCTGTGCATTGGCTTTTACGGGGGCCGATACCAGAATTGCTTCACAAATTTCCCATCCGGAGTCCGGTAATGATATGGGCTGTTGCGGCGCTTCGAAATCCTCCGCATGCACCAAAGGTGATATGCGCAGGTCGTCGCTGATATTCCAATCTAAGTCTCCTAAAGGTTTGTCTTTCAAATCTTTAGTGATTTTTTTGATCCAATCAGCTTTGGTGATGGAGGGGAATTCTGAAAATAAATCCTTGTTTGGCATGATGTCGCAAAAGTAAGAAACGGTGTCAGAATAACTTCCCCATTTAATGCCGATTATTTTGGTGTCAGCCAACTATCTTTTAAGGCGAATGGAGGGCACTATTTAACGAAAAAGATTGGACGGTTGGCGGCAAAATAAGAGCATCAAATGGAGGAGTTATTCTGACACCGCTCCTAAAACATCTATTTGCCACCCATTCATTATTCTTTAAGGATAATTCATGCTAAAATTGGCAAACATTTTTACGTTCAACCTGTTTACCTTTGCAATTGATTAAATCTAAATAAGAAATGAGCCAGCGACGACTGATATACTTGGACAACAACTCCACAACGCCATGTGACCCCCGGGTAGTAGATGCTATGATCCCTTACTTTTACGAAAAACATGGCAACGCAGCCAGCCGTAGCCACCAATTTGGCTGGGAAGCAGAAGATGCCGTGGATTATGCCCGTGAGCAAATTGCTGCGTTGTTGGGTGTAGAAGACAAGGAAGTCATCTTCACTTCTGGCGCTACAGAAAGCAACAACCTTGCCCTCAAAGGCGTGTTTGAAATGTATGCCAAAAAAGGCAACCACATCATCACCGCTGAAACGGAGCACAAGGCTATCCTTGATACTTGCAAGCACCTTGAAAAATCAGGCGCGGAAATCACCTACTTGAAAGTACAGGAAGACGGACTTGTCAGCCTTTCAGACCTCGAGGCCGCCATTAAGCCCAATACCATTCTTGTGTCCATCATGTGGGCCAACAACGAAACTGGCGTGATCCAGCCCATGCGCGAAATCGCTATGATCTGTGAAAAGCACGGCGTATTGTTCCATTCGGATGCCACACAAGCTGTTGGAAAGATACCAACGCTCCCACGTGACATTGGGGTGCACTTGATGTCTTTTACCAGCCACAAAATGTATGGCCCAAAAGGGGTAGGCGCACTCTATGTAAGTCGTAAGAACCCCAGGGTAAAGGTTACGGCTCAAATGGACGGTGGCGGCCACGAACGCGGCATGCGTTCCGGCACCCTGAACGTGCCCGGTATCGTAGGTTTTGGCAAAGCAGCTGAAATTGCCCGCCTAGAAATGGGCCAAGATGCGGCACGTATCAGCAAGCTACGCGATCACCTGCAAGCTGAACTGACCAAACTCGAAGAAACAACAGTCAATGGTAACGAGAACAGCCGTATGCCACACGTAAGTAATATTTCTTTCAAACACGTTGAAGGAGAAGGGCTTATGATGACTTTTAACCAAAATATCGCCGTGTCATCCGGCTCAGCTTGTACCTCTGCTTCCCTGGAGCCTTCTTATGTTCTCGTGGGCATGGGACTGGGCGATGACCTGGCACACTCCAGTATCCGCTTTTCTCTAGGCCGTTTTACGACTGAAGAAGAAGTGAATGATGCCATTCAATTGGTCGCTAATGGAGTGAACCACATGCGGGAACTCTCGCCCATCTGGGAAATGTACCAAGACGGCGTGGATTTGACGAAAATTGACTGGGCTACTCATTGATTAATTTGATAATTAGCTAATTATCAAATTAAACATGGATCCATTTACAAAGATGCTCTACCGCATTTATTACGCTGTGATGGGAGTTTATTACAGCATTTTTAAAAAGAAATAACCTAACTTAACAACAACCTCTGTACACGATATGGCATACTCAGAAAAAGTACTCGAACATTTTAAGAACCCACGCAATGTAGGTGTTCTGGACAAAGCGGCGAAAAACGTTGGTACCGGCCTGGTCGGTGCACCCGAATGTGGTGACGTCATGCGCCTCCAAATTGAAGTGGACGAAGAAAGCGGCCTGATCCGCGACGCAAAATTTAAAACCTTTGGTTGTGGTTCAGCCATCGCGTCTTCTTCCCTGGCTACCGAGTGGCTCAAAGGCAAAAGCCTCGACGAAGCCGCAGGCATCGATAATATGGACATCGTGGAAGAGCTGGCTTTGCCGCCGGTGAAAATCCACTGCTCCGTATTGGCAGAAGACGCCATCAAAGCAGCCATTAGTGACTACCGTGCGAAAAACGGTATTACGGTAGATGCTGCTGCTGTAACTGCATAATTTTTTCGCCCTTGTTAATAGCTATTAAGCAGTTGACCATTGGCGATAGCCAATGGCCAACAGCCAACAGCCAACAGCCAACCATCATGATTTACGTTTCAGAAAGCGCCAAGCAAAAAATTCAGGAAGTCCGCCAATCGGGCAAAGTTGCCGAGGACTTTTTCATCCGGGTCAGTGTCACCTCTGGGGGATGCTCTGGTTTGTCGTATAAAATGGATTTCGACAACGAGTCGAAGCCTACCGATCAGGTATTTGAAGACAACGGTGAAAAAGTGGTGACTGACCTGAAAAGCTTTTTATACCTGTTCAATACTACCCTGGAGTTCTCCGGGGGGCTGGACGGCAAAGGATTTACCTTTAATAACCCGAATGCTACGCGCACTTGTGGCTGCGGAGAGAGTTTTTCGGTGTAAGGGAAAGCTTCGTTGACATTTCAGGGCAATTCATGAGCCACCTCGAAGTTTCGGGGTGGCTCATGTTATATCAGGAGGGGCTGAATTTGTCATAACTTATTCGTCTGACCACGAAAAGTGGTCAGACTAGGGGTATTTAGTCTGACGATTTTTCATTGTCCGACCAATAATTATAAATAAAGGTCTGACTCTCTCCTTAATTCTTTCATCAAAAATAAGGATGTCACGTTTTATGCATTATCCTCCCTTCACCAATCGATTGTTTTCATCCGGGAATATTGTCGTCGGCTCAAATGTTCTGGCCTCTTCCGGTGTCAGGTGCGCATAAGCGATAACGATCAGAATGTCATCAACCTGCACCCGACGTGCAGCTGCTCCATTCAGACAGATAATGCCGCTGCCCCGCTCCCCGCGTATAGTGTACGTTTCAAAGCGCTCCCCATTGTTGTTGTTTACAACTTGCACTTTTTCGCCCACCAGGATATTGGCCGCATCGAGTAAGTCCTCATCAATGGTGATGCTGCCTACGTAGTTTAAGTTGGCTTCTGTGACTTTTACCCGGTGGATTTTACTTTTAAAAACTTCGATGAACATTTTTTTTGATTCGTCGTGAATAATGGTAGGATAGCGCTGAATGCTCTAAGAAACGAACATGAAACAACCCAGTCTCCGGCATTGTTCTGCCAACAGAATCCCTTTTTTCAAGTTCGGCTCAGGTTTCTTTCTGCTGCAAAAGTAGAACCCTCTCGCAACTTTTAGCCCCAGTATTGAAATCGTGTGCAATTCCACTACCTTTGCGGCTCTTTTTCCGAGACATACAACGAATCCACACAAGTAATGCAGCGTATTAAAATAGCTGAAATCCTCCGCAGCGAGCCTGTCAGCACAGAAGTATTGGTAAAAGGTTGGGTAAAAGCCTTCCGCAACAATCAATTTATTGCCCTCAACGACGGTTCTACGGCCAACAACCTGCAGGTGGTGGTTGATTTTGAAAATACGGATCCAGGCATCATCGAGCGCATCAAGTTTGGTGCCGCCATTGGTGCCCGAGGCCAGTTGGTTGAAAGCCAGGGCAAGGGCCAAAAGGTAGAGCTGAAGGCCAGCGAGATCATTATTTACGGCGATTGCAACCTGGATGAATTTCCTTTGCAGCCCAAGCGCCAATCTTTGGAGTTTTTGCGGGAAAACGCACACCTGCGTTTCCGGACCAACACCTTCAGCGCCGTGTTTCGCATTCGCCATGCCCTGGCGTTTGCAGTGCACAAGTTCTTCAACGACCGCGGTTTCTACTATTTGCACACGCCCATCATTACCGCCAGCGATGCCGAAGGGGCAGGGGAGATGTTCCAAGTGACCACGTTGCCCTTGGACAACATGCCGCGCACCGACAAGGGTGGCATTGATTTTTCAAAAGACTTTTTCAGTCGGCCTACCAACCTGACCGTATCCGGGCAGCTGGAGGCAGAGCTTGGCGCCATGGCCCTCGGCGATGTGTACACCTTTGGCCCTACTTTCCGGGCTGAAAACTCCAACACCACCCGGCACTTGGCTGAGTTCTGGATGATTGAACCAGAGGTTGCTTTCAACGATTTGGGTGATAACATGGATTTGGCAGAGGACATGCTCCGCTATGTCATTGGTTATGCTTTGGAAAACTGCACCGACGATCTTAAAATCCTGGAAGACCGGCTGTTGGAAGAAGAAAAGGCCAAACCACAGGACCAGCGCAGCGAAATGGCGCTCACAGAAAAACTGCGCTTTATCATCGACAACCGTTTTGAGCGCCTCACCTATACCGAGGCGATTGATATTCTCAAAAACTCCAACCCCAACAAAAAGGGCAAGTTCCAGTTTCCGATTGAGGGCTGGGGCGCCGACCTCCAGAGTGAGCATGAACGGTACTTGGTGGAAAAGCATTTCAAGAAGCCAGTTATCCTGACCAACTACCCGGCAGCAATCAAGGCTTTTTACATGCGGCAAGACGAGCCAAAAGAAGGTGTTCCTGGTCCAACCGTTTCGGCCATGGACATTCTTTTCCCAGGCATCGGCGAGATTGTTGGCGGCTCACAGCGTGAAGAGCGGCTGGAAAGACTCAAAACAAGGATGCAGGAGATGCATATCCCGGAGGAAGAGCTGTATTGGTACCTGGATACCCGCAAGTTTGGCAGTTGCCCGCACGCAGGTTTTGGCTTGGGCTTCGAACGTTTGGTGTTATTTGTTACGGGTATGACCAATATCCGGGACGTAATTGCGTTTCCTAGATTCCCAGGCAGTGCCGAGTTTTAGAGAATACGGTGGGATTTAAGGGTAAAATGGAGGTGAGCACGATTTTTTGGGATTTTTTGAAATATTTTTGTCAAAAAACTTGCACTGTATGTTAAGATTCCCTTAATTTTGTAGCAATGTTTTAGTGTAGTCCGTCCTGAGAGCAATGCCAGCGATATTTTCATAATCCGATTGCGTCGCTGTTTAGTAGAAGTGCCATCATACTGTGTTCCACAGGCTTTTTAAGCCTATTTTTAACGAAACTTATGCGAATGAGCGACTTACACACCAACCTTACCCTCCCCTCAGACCCTCAACAAGTTTCCAAAGTCGAACCATTTGTTCTTGATGTAGCTACCCGCTACAACCTTTCCCCAGGCAAACAAGGAGATATTCTTGTCAGCCTCACCGAAGCAGTCAACAACGCCATTCTGCACGGCAATCAAGGCGATCAGCGCAAACATGTATCCATTTCTTTCCAACACCAACAGGATTCCCTGTCTGTGCTTGTGAGTGATGAAGGACCTGGATTTGATCCATGTCAAGTGCCTGATCCAACCTGCCAAGAACTTATCGAATGCTGTGGCGGTCGCGGTTTGTTGTTGATGCGCAACTTAAGTGATGAATGTTGTTTCTCCCGTGGCGGCAGCACCGTAGAAATGCGTTTTAAAATTTCTTGATTTTTCTGCTAATACAAACGACGAACCTCTGAAGGAATGTACCTTCAGAGGTTCGCTGTTTATAGCCCATTCCTTCAACATGGATTTTCCAATTTTACCGGATGAACTGCCGGAATCGCCCGTCTCCTTCTACTTTGAAGATGTGATATTTGAGCTCCCACAAGAAGAGCAACTGGCCCAGTGGTTGCTATCAATCGCCGAAGTAGAGCAAACAGTATTGACAGAGGTCAATTTTATATTCTGCTCCGACGAACACTTGCGCGCCATCAACGCAGAATATTTGGATCACGATTATTACACAGATGTGATTACCTTTCCATACGCGCACGATACCGTGCATGGCGATGTGTTTATCAGCGTCGACCGGGTTCGGGACAACGCTACAACTGTGGGGGTTTCTTTTGAAGCCGAGCTATGCCGGGTAATGGCACATGGCGTGCTGCACCTGGCCGGGTATGAGGATAAAACACCAGAAAAAAAGCTGGAAATGACGGCGAGAGAAGATTTTTTTCTGCGCACCTGCCCCATTTTTTCAGGAGCAGTGTAACCAAAGAGAGTGTCGACGTTTTACCTTTGTTGGTATTCGATTGTTACGCAAAGCTCTTTTCAGCGTCTAAAAGCAAATTGCTTCCATTTTAAATTTAAAAATCTATTTATATGAAAAACAAATCCCTCCTTATTTTGCTCTGCTCCTTTCTCTTTTCCATTACAGCCAATGCCCAGTGGAACGTGGTGCGTGAAACAACACGTGTAATGTCGTTTGGCAGCCGTCCTTGCTTCCGCATGGAGTTTTCAGATACAGATATCAAATCCATTGAAAAAATCTGGCGCGACTTCGCCAAGAAAAACTTCAACGCCAAGCTCAAAAAAAGCAAGGGCGAATGGACTGCCACCAAGCTCAGTGCAGCCTTTATGGGCGATCAGCCATTTGCCATTTATTCCACGATAGAGGAAGAAGGCAACAAATCCTCCCTCAATGTCTGGGTTGATGCTGGCACCTATTTCCTCAACAGCCGCGACAACCGCGGCCGCGCCGATGAAATGATGCGCTCCCTCCAACAGTGCTATTTCGACATCCGGCGCGAAGCCGTCAGTGGCGACCTGAAAGACGAAGAGAACAAGCTCAAAGACTTGGAAAATACCCAAAAGAAGCTGGTGCGCGACAATGAAACCTTGCGCAAAGACATTGAATCCTGGAAATCAAAAATCCAAAAGGCCGAGCAAGACCTGGTGAACAATGTACAATCACAGGAAGCGAACCTGGTGGACCAGGACGCGCAGCGCCGGGCGGTGGAAGAGGTGAATAAGCGTTTGAAAAATGTGGAGAACGAAGGAGGGAATTAAGCCTCTGGAGTCTTTTTGATGGCACGAGCCGCTCTGATGTTGTATTGGGGCGGCTCGTGGCGTTTTGCGCTATTAGACCTACGAGGTTTTTACCAATGCTTTTCATTCACCATAGAAAATATTATCTACTTTTGCCATGACAGGTTTATTGGTTTCAATGGCATCACGCTGATATTAATTGACTGCTCCCTGCCAATATTTAAAGAACAAAATACCGCCTACACCCAATGACAACGCCACTTAAAGTTTTCATTTCCTATTCCCAGAACAAAAGCGACCGACAGCTGCTCGATCAGCTCCTCAGCCAAACCGCGCCCCTGGTCAAGTCGGGCAAAATCATTGTTTGGGAAGATTCAAAAATCCCCGCTGGCCAGCAATGGGACAAAGCGATAAAAGACAGCATTGCCCAGGCTGATATTGTGGTGCTGCTCATCAGCAGCGACTATACTGCCTCGGAATACATCAACACCGTGGAAGTCCCCTTGGCCATGGAGCGCCAAGCTGCGGGGCATTGCACAATCGTGCCAGTGTTGTTGCGCAGTTGCCTGTTCGAGCTGATGCCTTATTCCCATTATGCGTTTTTGCCCAAAAGTCTAGACTCCCAACGTTTGATCCCCGTAGACCAATGGGGCAATATCAACGAAGCATTCACCACGGTGGTGCGGCGTTTGTACGAACTGGTGCAACAAATGACGGGTGAAAACGCCGCTGCGCCCGAATCCTCCCCTGTTAATAATGCACCCAAAGCTTCGAGCCCTATTAACAAACTCGAACGCGAAGGGGCCGAAGCACAGCTATCCCTGGCGACCCAGAAACAACAACGACTACAATCCGCCCTGCTGCTCGAAACCGACGCTTCCCGGCAGTTTGCCTACGAACAAGAAATCCAGAAACTTGAAACTCAGATTCAAGTGCTGAAAATAAAACTGCAGCCATGAACTACAGTTTCGAAGAAATAAAAGCCTTTGAGCAGGAGCGGCAGTTGGTGCAGCAAAAGCTTGCGCGCCTGCGACAGGCGCATATCGTGGAAACCGATGAGTCGGTGCGCTTCAAGCTGGAATACGATATCAGCCAGCTTGAAACCAAGAAAGCCGACCTCGACAAAAAACTGGCCGAGGCGTACAACCTTGGCACCGAAAGCGGCCAGGAACGCCTGCGCGAAAAAATCAATGCGTTGCGAATTTCCGAACCCATGGGCCGCGTACACCTTGTCAATTGCAACCGGGGGGAGCTGCGGCACCGCTTTGAAGAAGGCTTCGACCAGCGGCAGCAACAAGGCGCCATGAATCATTACTACTTCTTGAGCGCCTGCCCCACCCAATTGCCGCCATCTTTTGGCGAGCGCATGGTGTATGAATTGCTGGGCGAACTGCTCGACGGCAGCATGAACGCCGTGTATTGCCGTTTTGATCCCGTGAACAACGACCGGGTGAAACTGGAAAAACTGCCCCTTGGTTACTCCGCTGAAAAATCGCAAGAGATGTTCCGCGATTTTTGCGCCAGTTATTTTGCCTGGGACGACAAACAGGAATTTACCGCCGCCATCGCCGAGAACCGACTGCCCCTGGCGCGCTACAAGTACGCCGTATTGCCTTTTTATATCCGCAAATCGGATTGGAAGCCTTTTTTCAACACCTATTTTGATTGGATCGCTGAACAACTGGCCCAGCGACCGAAAGGCGGCCCAACCTTGCTGATATTTATCGTCATGTACCACAAGAAACTACACGTGGAGCAAGACGACAAATCCAGGGAAATCCTCGCTACTGTGGATGCCATTTGCCAAAAACACCCTGGCGCGGGACATTTTCATCCACTGGAACCCGTGGATGAATCCGACTTGGGCGACTGGTTCAACGATTTGGGCGAAAGGAACAATGCCCGCATCCAACCCGTCCTCGATACCCTCGTGGAAAGCCTGCCACCTGCAGAATCCGAACAATATCAAGCTTCAAAGCGATTCAACATGGATCGTGTAGAAATCGTACAAGAAATAGCTTTTGACCTCTACAACAAATAAAATATGAACCTGGAACATCTGCCCAACGATTCCGAGGCCCGCAAGCTGCCCCATCGGCCCTTCGCCACAAAATTCAACGAGCCGCAATATTACAAACCCTCCCCGGAGCTTTGGGCTGCCGTGCAAACGGCACTGCAACTCGGCCTGCCCCTGCTCGTAACCGGCGAACCTGGCTGCGGCAAAACCGACCTCGCCGCCCATATCGCCTGGTATTACGACCTTGGGCCAGTGGAAGTGTTCAATGGCCAAACCTCCTCGGCAGTGACCGATCTTTTTTACCGCTATGATGCGCTGCGGCATTTTCAGCACGCCCAGGTGATCAAAACGGCCTTGACTCCCGAGGTCGTGGAGCGCGACTACATCCAGTACCAAGCCTTGGGCGCGGCCATCAAAAGCGGCAAAACCAGCGTGGTGCTGCTCGATGAAATAGACAAAGCGCCCCGCGACCTGCCCAACAACCTGCTGGCTGCCCTCGACAAGCTCCAATTCAACGTGCCAGAAACGGGCGATCCGAAACAATTCACCTTCAACACCAAGCCTGAGAACCGGCCCATCATTATCTTGACATCCAATTCGGAAAAAGGCCTGCCCGACCCATTCCTGCGCCGGGTGGCATTTTTCGACATCAAATTTCCAGGCGAAGCCGATTTGCTCGACATCCTGAAAGACAAGCTCGAAGACTACAAAAAGCTCGATGCCAAGCAGGTCATCGGTTTGTTTGAGCGGATCCGAAAGGCGGAGTTTGGGGTGCTGGAAAAAAAGCCCGCCACCGCCGAGCTGCTGCATTGGGCCAGTTCCCTGCTCAAACTTGGCGTGGATACCAAGTCGCTCGGCGACATCGCGGGCTTGGATACGGCGCAAAAGACCCTGCTCAGCCATTCCTTTACCGTGCTGGCCAAAACCAAAAACGACCTGAAAACCCTGAAAAAAGCCTTTGGCATTCATGCCTGATCGCTTGCTGAAATATCAACTTGCCGCAGCAGTGCTGGCCATCTGGGAAGAAGACGTGCATCGTTTTGCCCCGGATGAGCATTTGCGCTGGCAAACGCTGCTGAAAAGCCTGCCCGAGGATATTGGGCCGGGTCGGTTGTGCGCTGCGCTGACGCCCCTTGTTGCGAAAAACGAAAAGGAGCAGGCGTTGTTTGCAGCGATTTTTGAGCGGGCGGAGCGGGAAGTGGCGGAAAAAAACAAGGAGGATGAACCGCTGCCGCCGCCCCCAGCACCCACGCCATTTTGGAAAACATGGACGTTGTGGGCGGGGGTGATCGCTGTTTTATCGCTGGTAGCGCGCTTGGTTTGGGTGTATTATTCTAGTCCCGGTCAAAATAACGCTGACGTTAACTTACCCATTACCTTTTCTGTTGTTGCCAAAACTTCCGCTACTGTATGTCCTGACAGCACCGTATTGTCCAACTGGACGCGAAAAAAGACTTATTTTTTGGGAAACGGCAGCGATTCGCTGAACACCATGCTAGGGAGCTGGAAAATCCAGCCCGATGGCTGCATTCGGTACTTTGCAAAAGACACTTCGGGCGTTGATACCGCCATCGTGATCTTCGGCGGAAAGGAGCGAGACCGCTGGGTTTCTTATGTGGCACAAATCAGCAAACTGGTGGCCGAAAATGCCTCAAGCGTCAGTTTCGCTTTAGAACCGCACGATCCACCTTTTCCCCACGACATCCGTAATATTGGTTTCCAGCCTGCCGATCCGCTTTCGGCCTTCCTCGCGCGCTGGGCGCAGCTGATTCGTGTACTTGCGCTGATAACAATGGCAGGCCTGCTATACCAGTTCCTCCGCAGGCGCGCCCAACGCCGTAAGAAACTCATCGCCCAGCGCGACAAATCAGCCAAGCCGCCCTACGTCTGGAACATCCGCATCAAAAACCTGGCGCCACCCGATCCCGGCGAGGCATTTGGCCAGACCATCAACGCTTTGCGCCGCCGCGCCGACGATGCGTCCCGGCTGATCGACCTGCCGGAAACCGTGCGCGCCACCATCCGGGGCGCGGGCATGGCGGAATTCCGTTTCAAGCAGCAGACCCGCCCGCCGGAATACCTGATGCTCGTGGACCGGCGCAATGCCCACGACCACCAGGCGCGGCTTTACGACGACCTGTACCGCATCCTGCTGCAAAACGAGGTGCTGGCGGAGCGTTTTTTCTTCGACGGCGACATAAAAATTTGTATCAATGAACAACACCCCGAGGGGCTGAGCATCGACGAATTGCTGTTCCGTTTCCCGGGGCACCGACTGTTGATTATTGGCTCCGGGCGGCAGTTTTTCAGCACCAATACGGGCGGTTTGGCGCCGTGGACGAAGGCATTTTCAAAATGGAAAGAACGCGCCCTGCTCAGCACCCTGCCCGCCGGGGAATGGGGCCGCCGGGAGCGGGCTTTGGCCGAGCTGTTCCGCTTTGCCCCCGCTTCCTTGTCGGGCTTGGGCAGCCTCATCGAAGCTTTTGAAGCCGATACCGAACAACGTGCGCCCCAGCTGGATCGGCTCGCCAGCTTGAGCACCGCAGCACCCGTGCTGCTCGAAGGCGGCGACCTGCTGCAAACCCTCGAAAAGCATTTCCCGGACCCAAGTACCCGTACCTGGCTGGCCACCTGCGCCTTATGGCCGGAACTGCATTACGACCTCACGCTGTGGCTCGGGCAATGGCTCGGCCAGGAAAGCGGCCAGCCCGTGGCCACCATGCAGCGTTTTTCCGACCTGCTGCGGCTGCCCTGGTTTGCCAACGGGGAAATGCCCGACTACGCCCGCGCGGTGCTGCTCGACTGGTTGCGGCAAAGTCCCGGCCTTGAAAGCCGCATACGGACGGCCCTGCACCTGATGCTGGAAGAAAATGCCCCGCCCGAAGACAGCGCCGCCTGGGATGATTTTGACATGCGCATCGCTTTCAACGAATGGCAGATTACGACCGACCCGAAGACGAAAAAAGCCCTGGAGGAGAAAATTGCCCTGTGGCTCGAACAAAACGAACCCGATTTTATCGTGGTGCGCGAATTGATCGGCCAACCCGGCCCGCTGGATAGCCTGTTGCCCGATTCCTGGAAAAAAGCCTTTTTCAAGGGCCGCAGACCGGGGATGGGCTTGCGGGAGCATTGGAAGGATGCGTTGCGGATTGTGCTGCCGGTGCTGGCTGTGGCGGCGTTTGCTTTGTGGTATTTTTGGCAGCCGGAGCTGCCGCGCTGTGCGGGGGAACAGGCGCGGGTGGCTGTGGGCAGCGATACGATTACGGTGTGTGCCAGTACGGAGGAGGACAAGCTGCTGCTGTGGGAATATCGGATGCAGGCGGCGGCTGGGCGTGGGGATTCTATTGCTTTTGATTCACTGTTACAGCGTTTCCCGATGGCTTTGGATTCGGCAGCGACATCTGCTTTTTGCCAGGAATATTTGATAAATGTGTCCAATGCTGCCTATAATGCTGGATTAGATGCATATAGGGTTGCCGATAGCTTACAGCAAACGAACCCAGGATCAGACGAAATTGCTCGATTTAAAAATGCTGCTTGTACTTGGGTTTCATTAGCAGCAGGAGAACAATTAAATGATTCTTTGCAAGTATATACCTGGACGATGGGAAAGTTGGTGTTTAAATCACTTCCCTGGGTAAGGGAAAGCCAGACCTGGTGTGCCGGGAAAAACATCAACGATCTTCCAGCCAGCGACCCAGCTTGCCGTAAAGTAGCCAACCTTGGCACCTTCATCGGTTTCAGAAACCGTGAGCTTACGCGGCAGGAACTCAATATTGTATTTGATAAACCCGATGGTAAATTGGCCAGGGAAACACTCATCCAAGCCCTGGCTCCGGGGGAAACAGTAGAGCTTTTGGATAGTACGCTGGATTTTTGGAAGGTGCGTTTTGAGGGAAAAACTGGGTACGTGGCGCGGTCGGCGCTTCAGAAACCGACCTTGTTGCCTTGTGGCAGGAAAGGGATAAGCGTTACTGCTTTACCGGCTGCAAACATTCCGATGCCAGTGACGATTTTTGTTAAAGGTGGCACATTTACGATGGGCAGCCCGGAAACGGAGGCAGGCAGATTTGATGGTGAAAAGCAGCATCAAGTTACGGTGTCCGATTTTGAGATAGGGCAGACGGAAGTGACCAACGAGCAGTATTGCGCTTTTTTGAATAAAAAAGGCAACCAGCAGGAAGTTGGTGTGGCATGGATAAACCTTGAAGGCAGCTTTAGCAGTGAAAAATGCCGCATCCAAAGTGCTGGCAGCAATCGCTTTACCGTAGAGAAAGGCTATGAAAAACACCCGGTCATTTATGTTTCCTGGTACGGCGCAGGGGCCTATTGCAACTGGCTTTCCCAAAGGGCCAATAAAAAATTCCGGCTGCCAACGGAAGCGGAATGGGAATATGCCGCCCGTGGTGGCAGCCCCTCAAAAAGCTACTTGTATGCTGGAAGCGACAATGTTGATGCAGTTGCCTGGTACACTGGGAATACCAACGATACAGGTACGCGGCCTGTGGCAACAAAAAAACCAAACGACCTTGGCCTTTATGATATGAGCGGCAATGTATGGGAGTGGTGTGGAGATTGGTACGGAGACTACGAAAAGGATGCCGGGAAGCCAGTGCTGAACCCGAAAGGTGCGAATATGGGCGGCGACCGTGTGTTTCGCGGCGGCGGTTGGTACTTCGACGCGCAGGATTGCCGCGCCGCCCGTCGCTACAGCGACTCGCCGGGGCTTCGGTACAGCGGCATCGGCTTCCGCCTCTGTCTCTCTTCCCAGTGAGGTGGTCTGTCTATCCTGGCATTCCTGTGAGCAAAAAGGGTGTGAAGTGCTGCAACGAAGCGAAGCTAGGAGGGAGTGGGCGACCGACTGCGAAGCGTAGTAGCAGTGCGGAGCAATGTCGTGAGGGAAAGGCGACTGGGGCGAAGCCCCAAAAAAAATTTAGGATTTCCGAAGTGCGGGTTTAGTTGGGTGTTTTTTTTGATTGACGAATTGTGCGCGTTGTGAAGCATTTCTATATTTTGCTACGGGCGGAATCGCTGGAGGAGATGCTTGGCCAGGCGGCGAACACAGACCTTCCAGGTTTTAAAAACCTGGAAGGTCTCGCCAGGCGAGAAGTCGAACCCGCCGTCTAGCGCTTACATCAGCGCATTGGTCAGCGATCAGTTCCGCTTGTTTTTATTGCTATGTCGTGGTGAAAAGCCGCACGTATTTTTGGCCGTTGGGGTATGGCCTGGCCAGGCGTCGCGCACAGGTTTTAAAAACCTGGAAGGTCTCGCCAGGCGTGAAGTCGAACCCGCATCTCGCGCGAAGCCGGCTCGGGGCAAGAAATATTTTTATCAGCAGGGGTTGCGCTTTTCGGAAATAGTGGTTAATTTTATATTCGATATGAAAAACTACTACCCTGAAATGCAGCCATCCCAATTCTACCATGTTTTCAACCGGGGAAACAATCGGGAAGACATTTTTTACAAACCAGAGAATGCGGCGTATTTCCTTTATAAATACAGCAAATACCTGTCGCCACTAGTCGATACTTACACGTATAACCTGTTGCCGAACCATTTCCATATTTTGCTACGGGTGAAATCGCTGGAAGAAATGCTTGGCCAGGCGGCGAACGCAGACTTTCCAGGTTTTAAAAACCTGGAAAGTCTCGCCAGGCGCGAAGCAGAACCCGCGGTAAACGCTTACATCAGCGCATTGGTCAGCGAGCAGTTCCGCTTGTTTTTTATGTCTTATGCCAAGGCTATCAACAAACAAGAGGGCCGGGTAGGCAGCCTTTTCCAGAAAAACTTCAAACGCCTTGCCGTGGAAGGCAAACAACATTGCATGAATCTCGTCCTATATCTCCATGCCAATGCGCAACTGCACGACTTGTGCGACGATTTTCGGGATTGGACCGACAGTTCATACCTTTCAATTTTGGCCAATGGCCCTAGCAAATTGCGGCGCGCAGAAGTGTTGGATTGGTTTGGCGGCAAGGAGCAGTTTGTCAAAGCCCACGATGACTACATTGGGTGGAAAACAGCGGGGGATTGGTGGATTGAGGATTAATTGTTGTCGATATGGCTTGGCCAGGGGTCGCGCGCAGACCTTCCAGGTTTTTAAAACCTGGAAGGTCTCGCCAGGGGCGAAGCGGAACCCGCAGTAAGCAAGGGCATCAGCGCATTGGTCAGCGATCTCAGGTTGTTTTTTATGGCCATGTCTTGCTGAAAAACCACATGTGTTTTTGGCCGTGGGGGTATGGCTTGGCCAGGCGGCGAACGCAGACTTTCCAGGTTTTAAAAACCTGGAAAGTCTCGCCAGGCGCGAAGCAGAACCCGCTGTAAACGATGGCATCAGCGCATAGGTCAGCGATCAGTTCTGGTTGTTTTTTTATGTCCATGTCTTGCTGAAAAACCACATGCGTTTTTGGCCTTGGGGGTATGGCTTGGCCAGGCGTCGAACACAGACCTTCCAGGTTTTAAAAACCTGGAAGGTCTCGCCAGGGGCGAAGCGGAACCCGCTGTAAACGATGGCATCAGCGCATAGGTCAGCGATCAGTTCTGGTTGTTTTTTTTATGTCCATGTCTTGCTGAAAAACCACATGCGTTTTTGGCCTTGGGGGTATGGCTTGGCCAGGCGTCGAACACAGACCTTCCAGGTTTTAAAACCTGGAAGGTCTCGCCAGGGGCGAAGCGGAACCCGCTGTAAACGATGGCATCAGTGCATAGGTCAGCGATCAGTTCTGGTTGTTTTTTTATGGCCATGTCTTGCTGAAAAACCACATGCGTTTTTGGCCGTGGGGGTATGGCTTGGCCCGGCGTCGAACACAGACCTTCCAGGTTTTTAAAACCTGGAAGGTCTCGCCAGGGGCGAAGCGGAACCCGCTGTAAACGATGGCATCAGGGCATAGGTCAGCGATCAGTTCTGCTTTTTTTTTGTCCATGTCTTGCTGAAAAACCACATGCGTTTTTGGCCGTGGGGGTATGGCTTGGCCAGGCGTCGAACACAGACCTTCCAGGTTTTTAAAACCTGGAAGGTCTCGCCAGGCGCGAAGCCGAACTCGCTGTAAACGATGGCATCAGCGCATTGGTCAGGGATCTCAGGTTGTTTTTTATGGCAACGTGGTGGTGAAAAATCCGACGGGTAGTTTTGAAGGCTTTGTTTGGGGTGGGTTTTTGATGTGAGAAATGCTCAGGATTTCCACAATCAGTACCTTCCATCATATTCTTCCAGTTTCTCCAACAACCATTTCTTAAAATACATATTGGGCGTTTCATTGACCTTTTGGACAAGGGCCTGTTTCTCCCCTTTCCCTTGCGCCATTGCTTTAAACACGCTGGTAAACGCCAAGGTAGCCTCCACGAAACCAGCTTGAGTCTTAGGTTGACGCCGCAGCAAGGCTTCAAAATTGATGCAGTATTCCACGATTTTATCAACGTCTTCCCCGAGTTCGTAATAACTTCTCAGCACCAGCGATCTGGAACGAATGACAAATTTGAAGTCCTTAAATTCCGTTGATTCCAGGACTTTTAGGGCCTTTCGAAACGCCTTCTTTTCAAAAAAGATCAGTGCTTTGGTCTGTGCCACAGTGTCCTCGCGAATGTCATCAGGCAACAATTTGCTTTTGGAAGCTACAAATTTTGAAATCCAATCAAAGTCTTGCACGGAGCAGGCTATGTTTACAATGTTGCTGAAGTTTGTAGCGCTCATCACGCCTTTCTCTGTAAAAAAGTTGTGTTCGAGGCCAAATAGGTTCAATTGATGCAAGGCTTTTACAAATACAGCTTCCTTCCCATTTCTAATTTGTTGGGCTGCGTAATTGTATAAATGCTTCAATAGTTCTTGCAGTTCTACGGAATCCAGCGTTTCTACATTTTCAACCAGCATTTTATTTAACTGGTGAAAATGGACCTCTTGTTCTGTAATAAGGAGTTGATGGAGCTCTCTGTATATAAGGAGCAAAACAGCTGGTTTGGGTTCGGCTTTTTTTGTGTCGTTCGGAGGCAAATATTTTTGCATGTTAGCTTTTTCCGAAGCCATTTTTAGTTGCAAGATTTCACTGCATGCTCCCAGTGTTTGCATACATTGTTCGAAAGCCTTTTGGTCGACTTGAGCCTTTGCACGTAGTAAATGTTGATAATGAAAATAGTTGGACGTCGCCTGTCTGATGTGCCCTTTTATTCCTTTTTGAGGAGCAGCATTCGTTTCTTCGAAAAATTGCGTTGCTGCTTTTGAAAAGGCATCTTCTAATCCACGTTCTTGCAAAATGCCAAGCCACAAGACCTGGTTTTCAAAGGTGTTTTTAAGGGCTTTTTCTGTCAATAAAAAATCCTTTAGCCACAGGTTTAAGTCAGAATAGGCATTTAATATTTTCTTTCGATGGGTGGCACTACCCGAAATCTCTGCTTTGAATATTTTCCGAAAAGCATAAGTCAACTCCAGTTTATCCTCATCTCCCCAATGCTTTCGAACGTAGTCAAACACCTGGAGTGCCACGGCTTCTTTTCCATGCTGCTGTTTCAAGTATTTGTGAAAATCGGACACTTCATTTTCCTCCAAAGTATCCAGAAGGGCAAAGAGTTTTGGATTTTTCATACACTTAAATGTTGAATTGGAGGTGACGAAACTACGCCATAAATGAAACAAGCATCAGCAAGCATAATGTAGTGCCTTTAGTGCTAAAAAATATTGATAATCAGCGCTTTATTGAATTTTTTGCAAAGATTTTATACTGCCTTGCCCACACCCACTGATAAGTTTTTCACACAAATATTGGTACAATTTACGGGGAAAAGTGAAAATTATGCGTTTTGCGGAAGATATCTTTTAATGAAATATTGCACCCTGAAAACGCACCTGTATAACTCCGTTGCCTGTTATGATCGTTTTGTATAACGCTCGCGTTAATAAGAACATGCGAGGAAGGTAGTATGGATTAAATCAACCCCCATCCCCCCCAAATACCCACGTTCATTTTTTTCCAATGTCGAAGTTTAAACCGCGACTAGTAACCTCAAGCGAGGTTTCAGGTTTCAAGGTTTCAGGTTTCAAGGTTGTTTTTACCCTTGAGATTCGTGTTTAAGGCAATCACAAATCGTGTAAACCTGAAACCCTGAAACCTGAAACCCTGAAACCCTTTTAGATTTTTACCCATTTCGACTTGCTTTTCCCACTTGCAATCACCTTTTCGATAAAGCGCATGCCGCGCACGCCATCCTGAATACTGGGAAAATCGGCGCGAACCGGGTCGGGTGCGGTGCCTGCAAGATGCGCCTGTACGCAATGGGCAAAATTCCGGTAAATATTGGCGAATGCTTCCAAGTAGCCTTCCGGGTGTCCGCCCGGGATGCGCGTCGCTGCTTGTGCCTCGGGACTGAGGTCGCCAACGCCCGTGCGAAGTAGCTGGGTGGGCTTGTCAAGCCATTTTGCAATCAACGTATTGGGTTCCATTTGCCGCCATTCCAGGCCGCCTTTTTCACCGTAGATACGGATGTTGAGGTTGTTTTCTTCGCCTGCGGCAATCTGGCTGGCATGTAAAATACCTTTTGCGCCACCTTCAAAACGCAACAGCACGTTGCCATCATCGTCGAGCAAACGGCCTGGGACGAAGGTGCTGATGTCGGCGCACATTTCAGTGATTTTCAGGCCAGTAATGTATTCAGCCAAGTTCTCGGCGTGGGTGCCGATGTCGCCCATAGCGCCTGCGATGCCGCTGCGCTGCGGGTCGGTGCGCCAGGCGGCCTGCTTTTGGCCCGAGGCTTCAACGTCGGTGCTGAGCCAGCCTTGTGGGTATTCCACGATTATTTTCCGGAGCTTGCCCAATGCGCCGTTTCGGATCATGTGGCGGGCTTGCTTTACCATCGGATAGCCTGTGTAGTTGTGGGTCAGGGCAAATACAAGCCCCGTTTTTTCAACGACTTTTTCCAGTGCCAGGGCCTCCTTCAAGTTGAAGGCCACGGGCTTGTCGCAAATAACATGAAAACCGTTTTCCAGCGCCATTTTTGCTGGGGCAAAGTGCACATGGTTGGGCGTAACGATGCTCACAAACTGCATCCGGCGGTCGGGGAGCAGGCGCTTTTCGCGTTGGATCATTTCCTGAAACGTACCGTAGCAACGATCAGGTGCTAAACCCAAATCAGCACCGGAGGCTTTAGAGCGCTCCGGGTCGCTGCTGAACGCGCCACAGACAAGTTCTATTTCAGCATCGAGCGCGGCAGCCATACGGTGTACGGCGCCGATAAATGCGCCTTGGCCACCACCAACCATTCCCATGCGAAGTTTCTGCTTCATAATAATTAATTTGATAATTTGATAATGCGATAATTTGATAATGTGGGCTTCGCGTTTGGCCGCGAGGACGTTGTTGTCGCTAATTTTTACCCATAAAATAGCGTCTGCTGCGTACTTTTGGCGAATATTAGCCAATAACTCAATCCTGCTGCTGGCAAAGATAAATACAGTTCTAAAAGCACCTAATGTGATACCAAATTCCCAAATACGGCAAATCTTTTTTCTGGTAATTATTACCATTCTATTTGGATTGATTTTCTGGAATTTACGCCTGTTTGTGCCCGCATTGCTGGGCGCCTATACCTTGTATGTATTGCTCCGAACACCCGTGAATTACCTTACAGAAAAAAGGGGCTGGAACAATAAGCTGTCTGCCGGGCTATTGATGTTGGTGTCATTTGGCATCATTTTGGTGCCAATAAACGCCATAATCCGTCAAGCAAGCCGCAAATTAATAGATGCGTTTAAGGATCCGCAAGAGGTTTTCAGAACTGCCCAGACCTTGATTTCCAATTTGGAGGAACGCATGGGCATGGAACTGATGACCCCAGAACGCATCAAAGCCCTTTCAGATTGGGGTGTGCAAGAATTGAGCAATATCCTCAATGCAACCTTATTCGGCCTGTTGGTGCTCTTGGTAACATATTTTATTCTATGGTTTATGCTGACAGAAGGGAAGAAAATGGAAACGTCGTTTTTCGAGTGGCTACCTTTAAAACATGGAAATATTGAGTATTTGCGCAAAGAATTGAATGATTTGGTGTATTCCAACGCCATTGGAATACCACTCATGGGACTGATACAGGGCACGTTTGGCCTTATTGGTTATTCCCTGGCGGGGGTGGAAGATGTCTGGTTTTGGGTTTTGTTGACTTTTATTGCAGGTATGATTCCGTTTTTAGGGGTTGCACTGGCGTTTGTGCCGCTTACATTCGTACTGCTGGCCAAGGGAATGACAGGCTCCGCTGCGTTCGTATTCGTTTATGGTATGGTGGTCATAGGCTCGGTAGACAACCTGGCGCGGATGTGGCTCTTGAAAAAAATAGGGCATACACACCCCTTGGTTACCTTGTTCGGGGTGGTAATCGGGCTACAATTGTTTGGCTTCATCGGCTTTATCTTCGGGCCAATTATGATCGCCATGTTTTTGCTGTTGTTGAAAATTTATGTGAAAGAATTCAGGTGAGGTAGGTTACAGCGGGCTTAAATCCAATTAGTGTGCCGTCAAGTCAGTTTCGACGGGTGAATTACCGCCTATTTGAGCAAAGGATTTGAACATTCGCCCAAATTTGTCAACATAAAAAAATGTTGACAAATGCTCACTCCGCGGCCAGGCCAAGCCACCGAACAGCTTTTTTTGAAGTTGTCAAAGCTCGCCCAGGGCTCAAGTAAAACGGTGGACAATCAATTCCCACGATACATTTTTTGTAGAAAACAACACTTGCTCCGTTAGCATTCTGTCAATTTTGACGGATGAATGTAGCACACAGTAACTCGGATGTTACCCGCCAATGTACACTTGCAGGCCCACTAGCGTAGGTACATATCTTCGCATTGGCGGGTACTAACTATGAATAATAGTAACTATTCAGGGTGTCATAGGTTGAAATTCGGATAAAAGTTGTATTTTTTGGGGTGACTTATCAAGAACTAAAAATAAAAGTTAGCGAAATAGAACCTTCCTTAAGTGAAGAAGGTAAGC